>Ga0206107_1000178_pt1 | contig 44424 bp, 56 predicted proteins | sample 2B0metagenome_FD_148652 | JGI IMG/M metagenome (GOLD analysis project Ga0206107, IMG submission 148652) | Enriched microbial communities from leaf-cutter ant dump, University of Wisconsin, Madison, United States - 2B0 | ecosystem: Environmental > Terrestrial > Nest > Insects nest > Nest dump...
TCGTCCGGGACTTTTCCGAGATCGAGATTTGGATCACCTCACAAGTCGATCGCGTGGCCCCGGACGATTTCCTCCAGCCGAATGATCTCGGCAAGCGACCCTTGCATCTCCCGGATGAGGTTGTCCATCGCCTCATCGTAGTAGTCCCCTACGGGAATGGCCGCGTCGTCAACGTCGAGTTCGTCGGGAACCTCTGCCGCGACGTCCCGGTAGTGGTTCACGAGGCCGAAATCCTGGGCCGCCTCGTGGAGACGGCGGAGCATCGCGGGAATCTCGGCCTTTGCCTGGATGACCCGCACGACGGCCGCGCGGCCGTCGTGCGCGGCCTCAAAGTAGTCGGTCGCCACCGACTTTGCCCACACCTTGTCGGTGTCGGGGTTCCCCTCCCACACGTCCGCGAACTTGCCCATGATGACCTCCAAAAATTCCGAGATGGATTGCTGACAGGAAGAACACTACCACAGTCCTGTTTTGATCTTGTTCGGGTTTTTGGGCCACCCGGATGTTGTTCTTGGGTACTTTTCCTAGCCCCACTTTACCTCCAAAATCCTACAACCAAGCCTACCTCTAACTTGACAGGAAATTTTCTCTATGGTACCCTTACAACCAAACATACTTCTCCTTAAGGAGCCCGCCATGTCTGTCCGACCTACAGGACGCCTGCCCAATCCCCTGACAAACCCCTTGATCCAGATGCGAAAGTGTCTGGATCTGTCTCAAGCGCAAGTGGCTTCTCAACTAGATATCTCTCAACAGTACGTGGATCGCTACGAAAATGGCTGCGCGGCCTCTCTGTCGCACATCATTGCGAACTACTATGACATGATGGTGCCCGGGACTATTCGACGAGAACTCAGCAATGAGATGTTTGCTGACCTACGTTCTTATGGGCTTCCTGAGCATCGTCTCTCTAAGTTCTACGGCTTCACCATGGACATGGTCAAGAACTCTTCGGATGCGTACTTTGCCTCCGCAGATCTTTACCGGTTGTGGGTACGTCTTGATCGGGCTTACCTTGGCCTTTCTCTTCGTACCAAGCACTTCCTGGAAACCGCACTTACCCACGCACTTAACTGGCCTACGGAAACTAAGGCCCGCCGGACTTACGGTACACTCTTCCTAGACTCCCTGTCGCTCGGACTTTCCCTCGAACTTCCTGAGGATGACGGGTACTCTTTCCGGGAAATTGCTTCCCTGCTTCACGTGCACCCGTTTATTCTGACTCGGTTCGGAAAGCACCCTGAGGAACGTATGGGTGTTCCGAAGAGTGTTACACTTGCTATTGAGGAGATTCTCGATGGGTTCTGAGTTTGAGTACGATGCGCTCTTTACCCTTGAAGAACTTGTCTCAGGAGGTGCGACAGTAGAAAAGGACGTTGCTGTTGTTCCTGACGTAGACGTAGTCGCCATTCCGGTGGTTGACTTGTCTGAGCCTGTTACTAATGGTACGAAGATGATGCTCGTGCCTTACCCTACTGGCTACGACAAGGAAGTTTTCCGAAGGGTGCTTTCCGGGGCTTACCAGGATTACTTGTCTTTCGGGGAGATTTCCCCGGGCCGGGTGGCTTCTTTGGTGGGGGTGCCTTTGGCTACCTGCCAAGGACTCCTGTCGACTGAAGAACTTGCCCGGGCGCTGTCGCTTCGGGGGGTTTCTACTTCTGGCTACCTGACGCCACAGCAGGATGCAGCGCTTGTCATTCTCTCGGACATTGGGACAAAGAAGAACTTTGCCGGACGGCTCAAGGATGCGGGGATTACTTACCCTATCTTCCAAGCCTGGATGCAGCAGCCGGTCTTTGCTCGCCGCTGGCAAGAAATCTCTGAGAAGATTACAGCGGATTCGGGACTTGCGCTGGTAGAATTGGGGCGTAAGGTTGGCGAAGGAGACATGCAGGCGATTCGCCTGCAACTCGAAGTTAACCGGCGGCACGACCCTGTCGCAAACCAAATGTTGGACGCTACTGTCTTGATTTCAAAGATTGTGGACGTACTGGCGAAAAAGCTTCGCAACCACCCTGACGTTTTTCAAGAAACGGTTGCTGAACTTAAGGCCGTTGCTGATGCAATTGAGACCAAGCAAGCACCGACTCTGAACTTTTAGGAGCAGAGATGGAATACACCAGTAAGGGGCTGAGGAAGCCTCAAGATGGTGAGCCCGCTAGGGTAGAAGACCTTAACTTTAACTCCGACCTGCTGAACAACCAGGCGATGGGGGCATTTGTCTGCACCTCCACTACGCGGCCCACGGGAGGTAACAGGTGGGTCGGGCAGATTATTTTTGAAGAGGACACTAACGCTACTTACTTGTATGACGGTACGGGGTGGCGGAGCATTCCTCTGCTTGTTAGTTCTGTTGATGTGGACGGACTGAACGGCTTTACATCATCTGTGCGCCTCAACAAGTATTCTGATGGAATGATTGATATTGTGGGCAACTTGCAAGGCACGCCCACGGCGGGCTCCCCTACGGGCTCCGGTTTTACTATGCTGAGCCTTCCTTCGGGGTACCGCCCCTCTAACTCTTTCAAGGTTTGGGTGGGGTGTAGCACTCCTTCAAGTAGCAATCAGAGATATATTGGATTTGAGGCCGGAACTAGCACTGTAACATGCATCTGGTCAGGGGGTATCTCCGGGAGCACCTGGGCACAAGGTACGGCTGGGTCAGGGGCGTTTATGTCTGGCATTCGATACCGAGCGCAGGGATAGTAAGGAGGGGTGATGTCTACTACTCTTAATGGCTGGCCGATCACAGATTCAACCTACAGATTTTGGGTAAAGGGAGACTCTAACGGTTGCGCAGTTCGTCCGGAACTAGTTCCGGCTTTTGAATGGCTTGCAGAGCAACTGTCGCAAGTAGAGCCTTTGGTTTCGCTTAATGGCTGGCGCAGTCAAGCTGATAATACTTACTACCACGGGCACCCCCGTAGTGACCATATGTCAGGGACTGCAATTGACTTCAACGGAGCAAAGCACCCTTACGAAGCCAACCAAAAGGGCGCCTGGACCTCGGGGTTCTCTGCAACTCAGACCAAGAAGATTCGAGAGATTCTCAAGTATGCAGGCATCTTTGAATGGGGGGCTGACTACCCTGTCGGACTTCGGGATGCTATGCACTTTGGTTTGAAGCCTGGGACTACTCGTACGCAGGTGCTTAACTTTATCGACCGCATGGAGGATGACGAAATGGCAAGCAAGGCCGACCAGATTCTGGCTGAACTCAAGGCAATTAGCAGCAAGTTGACTCTGGTGGAAGCCCGGACTACTAAGTACCTCGACAGCAAGAACTCTGAGACCCTAGGTTTGGTTCGGACTATCGAGGCGCGAACCACCAAGTATCTTGACAGCAAGAACTCCGAGACTCTTTACAACACTCGGGAACTTTTGGCTCTGTCGAAGGACGAGACTCCTATCCAAGTGCGTAACGATGGCTAGGCAGTACGGACAACTTTCTCGGGAAGAGGAAGAGCGGCAGAGAACTGCGGGATATCGAAAGGCTGAACCTAAGGTTAAGCCGGAGGACCCTTCTCCGCCGACTAAGGTTGTGGAGGACTTCCATAAGAACGTGGCGCTTGACACTCGACCTGAGGATAAGCACCACACTCTCGGGCTTAGCCCTAATCAGGCGTCTCCGGGAAATCACACGCATAATGGTTCCGATTCGCCATTGCTTCTTGACGGGATAGTTTTGACTGGCAGTAAGGGCGGCAACGCTGCCTTGCTTTCTGTCATCTCTGCACTTGTCCGACTTGGTGCTAGGGACGCAACAACTTAGGATGGAAAATGGCTAAGAAGCCACAGCCGTCCTTGGCAGAAGCCCTTCGGGATATTTCCGAAGGGCTTTCTGTTAAGGTTAAGTCGACCGGAATGGACGGCTATAAGCCTCACGACAAGCAGGTTCTCTTTCACAAGTCTGACGACTACATCCGTCTGTATATCGGAGGTAACCGAGCCGGTAAGACTCATGGCGGGGTTATGGAAGACTTGTATTGGGCGACAGGGCGGCACCCTTTCATTAAGACTCCGCCTCCGCCTGTGCGAATTCGCGTGGTGACGGTTGACTTCATTCAAGGTTTGCTTGAGATTATGCTCCCCAAGTTTAAGGATTTGACGAATAGGGCAGACCTTAAGGGTGGGACTTGGGACAAGGCTTGGAACAAGCAAGAGCGCAAGTTGATCTTTGCTAACGGCTCTGAGATTCAGTTCATGTCATATGAGCAGGAACTAGAGAAGTTTGCTGGTACTTCCCAGCACCTCATCCATTTTGACGAAGAGCCTCCCCAGCATATCTACAACGAGTGTGCTGCACGTCTTATCGACACCAACGGACGCATCCTTATGACGATGACTCCCGTTGAAGGTATTACATGGGTGCACGATGAGATTTACGAGCCGACTCAGAACGCTTCTGACAGAGAAAATCTTGTTAGAGGCGGGGACGAAATTGGTCCCGTATATCGTAGCAACAAGACAGAGACTACGATTATCGAAGTCGGGATGAACGAAAACCCTTATCTCGGCAAGGCAGCCCAGGAGCGGTACCTTAAGACACTAACAAAAGAAGAGCGAGCCGCTCGTTCTAAGGGCTCCTTCGTCTCTGTCGGAGGTAAGGTTTTTAAGGATTTTTCTCCTGAGACGCACGTTATTCCTCCCTTGGAGACACGAGGAAGTCTCAAGGCACTTCTAGAGTTGGCGTATGTTTACACCTCTACAGACCACGGGTGGAATAACCCTACAGCCTGGTTGTGGCACGCCGTTTTTAGTGACGGCCGAGTTGTCACTTTTCACGAGCACTACGCTAGTGAGATGACAATTGCAGAGCACGCTAAGATTGTCAAGAACTTTGAAAAGACTTTCGGAATTAGCGTGTACGTAAGAACAGGCGACCCCGCTATGGGGCAGCACTCTGCGATCACAGGCACGTCTATCCTGCAAGAGTATTCTTCTCATGACCTGCACATCTATACAGATTCTGTGCCCAAGGACCCCGCAATCGGGATCGCGAAGATGACGCAGTATTTTCGGCCCATCGGCAGGACGTACACAGAAGATGGGGCCCTTCTGTCGAAGGGTGTTCCTATGTGGCAGATTACGGAGAACTGTCCAAACTTTATCAAGGAACTACGCAACTTGCAGTGGCAGAAGTACGAATCCCGCAAGGTGCAGTTCAAGAACAATAAGCAGGAAGCGGTGCAAAAGAAGGATGACCACGCTTTTGACTCCGCAAAGTATTTTGCTACCTTCCTTCCTGAACTTGCTCCTGATGCCCCACCGCCTGCTAAGCCAGATGTAACCGGGTATACTGGACTTGTTCGATACGACGAGGCGTTGCTTCGCGCGGAAGAACGAAAGGTTGAGACAGCAGAAACCTCAGCCTGGGAAACCATCGAAACGTACATGTGAGGGCTATCATGGCTGACGAAGAAGTTGTTGGGCTTTTTAACGCCAACGAGGGAATTAAGGGCCGAGACGGCGGTCCGTATCTTGACCAGGTGCAGGACACTCTTGCGGAAATTGCTCGTGCGGCGATTGAGGACCGCGATCCTGTTTCTCCGCCTCCCGCGAGCGTCGGTACCCCGCTCGTTACCGAGACTCAACTTATTGCTAACTTCGTGCGGACCAACATCGACCACCGTAATTCTGGGGCAGACACAACCGTTACGGTTGACCCTGTCGCGGAAGTTCCAGTTTCGGTTATCGAAGCGGATGAGTACGAGCCGCCGGAGGAAGAAGACCCTGTCGAGGGGCAGGGCTTTGCTGGCCCCGAAATTGGTCTCGACTAAGAGTTAGGCAGCAGGAACATGGCTGAGGAAAACATCTACAGCCGCTTCCGTGTCCTGGCCGCGCCTGTAGCGCGGCCAGGACATTGCTTTCTGTGTAGCGGCATTTCTCATCCGCCTTTTGCGGACACTGGCATCTCTATTGACTTCGAGGGTGCCGTCATCGTTTGCTCCGCCTGCATTACGGAGATGTACCGTCAAATTGGCGGGGTCATCGTAGAAGATTCTGTTGATGAGGCTGAACTCGTGCAGCAGGCATTCTCTGAGGGCCGGGAAGCAGGCATTATCGAGACTATGGAGAAGTTCAATGCCTTTTTGGCTTCTAGTGACGCTGGTATCTCTGCTGGCGATTCTGATTCTCCTGCTGATTCTTCCGACGGTACTTCTGTTTCGAGTGCTGCTGAAGACTCTAACGGAAGCGGGACAGCAGTCAGTAAGAACCGTAAGCCTGCTCGAAAGTCAGGTAAGAGCGCTGACGAAGGCTCAAGCACTTCTGGCGAGCAAGGACGCGATGACGTTCCAAGCGATTCAGGCAATGGAGATGCTCTCCCCAACCTCAACTTCTGAGGCACCGGAAGAAGAGGAATTCATCTCGGACGAAGAGTTCGAGTTCCTTGTCAATAAGCAACTATCGGGAGAGGAATTGACCTCGGATGAGCGACGTAGATTTGAACTTGGCGCTGCTGGCTGACATTAAGCCCGAGCCCGCGATCGACGTTGCGAAGTTTCGTGAGTCGGACGAGGGCAAGGCGCTAGTTTCCTGGGCTCTGTCGCAGCACAAGGCAATGAAGAGCGCGCGGCAAACTGAAGAGCGCGACTGGAAGCGCAACTATGCAATGTACAGCGGCAAGCAGTACATTCAGATTTTGCGACAGGGGCAGTACGCAGGCCAGTGGATTGAAAAGCCCCGGTCTGCAAGTCAGGAACGTAAGACGATCAACCGTATTGAGCCCATGATTCGTACGGAGATTTCTCGTCTTACTTCGCAAAAGCCCTCCGCTTCGGTGCTGCCTGCATCTTCTGATGACGCAGACATGTTTGCGGCTTTTGCTGGTGAGCAGGTGTGGGAATCTCACTCCGATCGCCGTAAGTTTCCCTCCGTTTTGATGGAGGCCGTTTTCTGGCTCTGCATTACGGGCAACGGGTATATTAAGACGTACTGGGACGAGTCAGAGATTGATCGAGACTCCGGGGAGCAGGGTGACGTTGTTTTTGAAAACGTCACTCCGTTTAACGTCCTGGTTCCTGACCTTCGGGCTACGGATATCGAGAAGCAGCCCTACCTGTGCAACTACTACACCAAGCCTCTGTCCTGGTTGAAGATGTTCTATGGTGATGCGCTCAAGGGCATTAAGCTGACCCCTTCCTCTAACGCGGCAAATGAGATTATCGAGGATTCCGTTCTCAATCTCTCTGATGCGCAAAAGGCACAGCCTGACTCCTGCGTTGTGTACGAGTTTTGGGTTAAGCCGCGAGGCCACGAAAGTCTGCCGAACGGCGGCTACTTTGTTATCGTGGACGATGTTCTTGTCGCGTACTCTGACTCATACCCTTATGCTCACGGTGAGTTTCCTATTGCTAGCGTGGGTCACCTTTTGACGGGTAAGTTCTACCGTCGGTCGGTCATCAATAGTGTGTGCGACTTGCAGAAGGACTACAACTCCTGGCGCTCGCAACTTTCAGACGCCCGAAAGAAGATGGGCAAGCCTCAACTTACTGCGGTTAAGGGTTCGGTATCTGCTGCCCGTTGGTCCAACACAACGGGTATGCTTATCGAAGTTCGGCCTGGCTTCCAGTTCCCGCAGCCTCTGCCAATTGCTCCGCTTCCTCAGTACATTATGGAAGAGGGGCAGCACATCCTCACGGATATTGAGGACATTTCGGGACAGCACCAAGTTTCTAAGGGCAATGTCCCTCCGGGTGTCACGGCAGCCACGGCCATTTCTTACTTGCAGGAAAAGGACGATTCCTACCTGTCGCCTACCTACCAGTCGATTGAGGACTTCTGCCAGAAGATTGCACGTCAGACTTTGTCGCTTGTCGTGCAGTTCTGGGACATTCCGCGACTGGTTAAGGTTGCAGGAGACGATAGCCAGTTTGACGCCTTGCAACTTTCAGGCTCGGATATTGCTAACGGTACGGACATTAGGATCGAAGCCGGGTCCTCCCTTCCCACGTCTAAGGCAGCACGCCAGGCATTCGTCATGGACTTGATGAACGCAGGATTTGTCGAGCCCGACCGTGGACTGGAAATTCTTGAAATTGGCGGGGCTACAAAGCTGATCGACCAACTTAAGACAGACAAGCGGCAGGCACAGCGCGAAAACATCAAGATGAAGTCGCTGACTCCCGAGGATTTGGAACTTCACCAAATGAATTGGGCTACGCTGCAAGCGCAAGGAGACCCGAGCACGGTTTCACAGATTGGCGAACCCCTGGAAGCACCGCCTGTCGTCACTGTGAATTCGTGGGACAATCACCAAGTGCACATCGACACACACAACCTCTACCGTCGCAGCCAGGCGTTCCAGTTCCTGTCTGACGAAATCAAGGTACAGTTTGAGACGCACGTCAATATGCACAAGCAGATGTTGCAACAAGATCAGTTGCAGCAGATGCTTGCGGGGATTCCTTCTGACGGCTCTGCACCTGGTATCTCTGGTATCATTGATCCAAGCACAGGCCAAGCAGTAAATGAGCCCACCGACGGATCGGGCCAAGGTGTTCCGACGTCCGATCCTTTGTCCGCGATGGGAGGTGAAACTACCAATGGCACAGCAGGGGAATGACCTGTCGGGTAACTATCTCGGCAATGCTCGTCCTGTTATGAACAAGGCGGATCAAGACAACATCTCTTCGGAGGATTTCGCTAAGTTCCAGAATGTTGGCACGATGAAGGAAGCCCTTCTTGAAGAGGGCTACACTGCGGCGCAACTCAACATTATGACGAAGAACGATCTCAACTATGCGCTTCGGGGCAAGTTGGGCCTTCGGTAGTGCTATACTGCTTTCATCCTTGTAGGAACTTGCCAGGGCGGGGACGTACAGCAAGTCAGACTTACCGCTAGGGCGCGCGAGCGTACAGCGAAGATTGGTTTAAAATGGGCGATGAACTTGATGCCACTTCGACAGGCGACGAATTTAACTTCGATGCTTCTCTGAGTGACGACACACAGCAGCCGCAGGAGACGCAGTCAAGCGGCGGAAACCCTGCTTGGAACTCCGTATTGGAAGTTATTCCCAAGGAGTTTCACTCGCAGGTTACGCCGCATCTTCAAGAGTGGGACCGGGGCGTCAGTACCCGCTTCCAGAAGATTCGTGAAGAGGCTACGAAGCCATACGCTGACTACCAGCAATTCGTGGATAACAAGATTTCTCCGCAGGAACTCGAATCTGCTTACCAAATTTGGCAGCAGATCAACACGAACCCGCGAGCAATCTACGACAGTATGACTGCCATGTTGCAGCAGATGGGCCTTCTTGAAACAGCGCAGCAAAATGCTGAACTGGAAGAAGAGGAAGCCCCTCCTGTCGATCCTCGGATTGAGGCTCTGGAAAATCAGCAGCGGCAGTTGATCGAAACTTTGCAGCGTGCTCAGCAGGAGCAGGCACAGCGTCAGCAAATTGATGCTTTTGCTGCACAGTTCGATGCTCAAATCAAGGACGAATTCGCTCAGATCGAGTCTAAGACGGGTCCGATCCCGGAAAAGATTCGTATCGAACTACTCAACCGTGCTTCGATGATGACGGACCAGTTGAATAGGCCCGTGTCGCTTATCGAGGCGTTTAATGATCTACAGAGTCTGCGACAGACGCTTTTGTCTTCGCGGCCTGGACAAAAGGCCCCCCAGGTTGTTCCTAGTGGTGGCGGCTATCCCGCAACTCCCCCTAATGTTGAGGCCCTCAAGACTTACGAGGGTAGAGCAGCAGCGGTCGGGGAAATCGTGAAGCGCTTCGCTCAGGACTCCTGATATACAAGGAGAGATATAAATGCCGGCTACACTGGCAACTCTTAACGCAGTCACCAAGGAAGTTTATGAAGGTGATCTGCGGGAGCAACTTAACAACGAAGTCGTGATGCTTCGTCGCATCGAAAAGACTTCCCGAGGCACCTCGAATGAGGTCGGCGGTCGTTATGTGACCTTCCCGATTCACGTTCGTCGTAACCAGGGTATCGGTGCTCGTAATGAGTCCGAGGCTCTTCCGAACCCCGGGCAGCAGGGCACGATTGCCGCTCGTATTGGTCTTAAGTATCAGTACGGCGCGGTCCAACTTACCGGCCAGACGATTAAGTTGATCGACAAGAACTACCAGGCGTTTACGTCTGCTATGGACTTGGAACTCAACGGGGTGCGCAAGGACCTTTCGGTTGACCTTAACCGTCAGGTTTGGGGCGACGGCACCGGTAAGATCGGTGCGGTTACTTCGGCGGTCGGTGTTGCGGCACAGACTTTCCCTGTCGACCGGCCGGATCTTTTCCAGTTGGACGAGATGGTCGACTTTGTCGCTACTGCTAGCGGCACGGTTACGCAGTCGGACCGAAAGGTTACTGCGATTAACCTTTCGGCCAAGACGATTACAGTTACTGGTACTTCGTTTACGGCGGCACAGGGTGACTACTTTGTCCGTCACGGAAACCTGAACCGTGAGTGGACGGGTCTCGGCGCTATTGTTAGCGACTCGGGCACGCTTTACAACGTGGACCCGAGTTCGGAGCCGCTCTGGAAGTCGGTCATCAACACCAATGGTGGATCGTCTACCGCGATTTCCGAGGCCATGATTACGAAGTTGGTTGATGACATTCGCTACACGAATGGCGGCAGCACTTCGGTCCTGGTCTCTACGCCAGGTGTTCGCCGGGCGTACGCGAACATGCTTCGTACTCAGCGACAGTTTGTTAATGTCAAGGAGTACACGGGCGGTTTCGCGGGTATCGGCTTTGTTACCGACAAGGGTGAAATCCCGATCGTCATTGACTACATGGCCCCTCCCGGAACTATCACGGCTCTTGAAGAGGACAACCTCAAGTTGTACCGAGAGGCTGATTGGGAGTTCATGGACCTTGATGGGTCCAAGTGGCAGCGAGTGATTACCAGCGCTGGTGCTTTCGACGCTTACGGTGCTACTTTGTACCAGTACAGCGAACTTGGCACGGATCGCCGTAACACTCACGGCCGTATCTCGAACATCACAGAAGAGTAATCTTCGCCTGCTACACTAAAGGGGCCAGGTCATTCCCGACCTGGCCCCTTTAGTTTTGACTTTTGTGAGGAATCATGGTTGACACTGGTCGACTTCTTTTTGACGAGGACAGCGAGACCTGGGTTAGCGAGAAGTTCCAGCAACTCGCTGAGGTCATTAATGACTGGGACCCTCGTCTGCGACTTCTCTGGATTCCTGAGCGGAATCGTGGTCCTGGCGATATTTACCCCTACGCGGTTGGCTTCTTTGACAACGAATTTTCTGAGCCGCACATCATTCTCTACCTTCTTGAAGAAGAGTTGAACTCGGGGGTTCTCGGGACGCTCTTTAACATGCGAGACAATGCGCAAAACGTTCTCGAAAAGTTGGAGAACATGGAGCAGGCTAAGAAGATTATGGAAGCTAAGGCTCAGATGGAGCATCAGGCAGAGTTGCACGACAAGGCTCGCGCACTTTGGAAGACGCCTTTGCACACCTACACTATGGACGGGAAGGTGTTTCACCTGTGAGTCTTGGATATATGTCTAAGCGTGTCTCTGACGTAGGCGACTACGTTAAGCGACAGTTCGGTGATGAATCCGGTGTTCAGATTACTGACGACGATATTCTTCGTTGGGTGAACATGGGCCAGCAGGACCTGGCATTTATTGCTAAGGCTATCCAGGGTACTGCGACTACTGCTTACGCAGCGGGGCAAACTGAGTATGTTTTGCCCACTGAAAAGGCTATCGAGATTACTTCAATCCGTGTAGACGGGCGCCCAATTAAGGGTGTAGAATTCCAGGTGGCAGAGTCGCTGATTGTCGATAGCGACCCTACTGCATCTACTAGCGCGAAGTATCCTGACTTTTGGTGGCGCTGGGGGAACACGATCAATTTCTGGCCCAAGCCCACAACTGAGTCTGACGGCCTGGAAATTAAGGTCTACTATATCGGCACACCTGAGACTCTTGTCGACCAGTCGGACTTTCTTGGCTTGCCGGACAAGTACTTTGAAGCACTGACGGAGTATGTGCTGTCCAAGGCGTACGAACTTGATGAAGATGTTCAAAGCGCCACAGGGTCATATCAGCGTTATATGGACCGTCTAGGCCAGTCTTTTGAAGAGGACAAGGCAGAAAACCTCTTCTATCCTGTACTCTCTTTTGTGGAGGACTAAATGCCCTCGGCCTTTGAGGAAGTTTTCATTGGTCCGTTCGTCGGAGGCTTGAACACCCTGTCGGACCAAACTTCTATTGGGGATACTGAACTCTTTCGGTGTGACAACTTTGAGATTGACCTTGACGGCTCGCTAGTTAGTCGGCCCCCGGTGCTAGCCGCTAATTCAGGGCTTAGTAGCACGAACGGCCTGGACCTGCTTTGTTATTACGTCGAATCGGGTACGGGCACCGTCTACCTGATTGCGTCCAATCGTGTTGACACCACGTACTACTACAACGGTTCGGCGTTCTCTACGATTACGGCTAGTTTCGCTGCCACTGCTGCAATCCAGTATCGGGACAAGGTCTACCTTGTTGCCCCCCTGTCGTCTAGCAATCCTGGCGGAACGTGGACACCTTCTGGCGGATTTACTGCTGACTCTAACATGCCCAAGGGCGTAGCAATTGTTGCCAATAAGGAGCGCCTGTGGATTTGTCAGGGGAAGAGTGCAACTAGCAACGGGTCTCGTGTCTATGTGACAGATATTGTTTCTGGCGCTCCTGCCTGGAACGGAAACTACATTTCGATTAACTCCGGCGACGGGCAGAACGTTGTTGACCTGTGCGTCTACAACTCTGACTTGATTATCTTCAAGCAGCGGTCGACGTATAGGTTTGCATTTGGTGCAGACGTTTCAACGGGTTTTGTGTCTACTTTGTCCACTACTATTGGAGCAAACGACACTGGCTGCTATGTTGCGTACGAGCAGCAAATCTACATGACGTTCAACCAGGACGTGTACGAATTTACCAACTACGTGTTTAACCGCATCAACATGAACACTCCGTTGGTAAGCACTAGCCCTGGGGCAAGTTACACCAAGCCTTTCGGAATCTCGGCCTGGGCCAATCGACTGTTCGTCTCATACTACGAAAAGGTCTACGTTTACAATCTTCGTAATCGTACATGGAGCACGTGGAGTTCTCCTACTCGTTGGGTATCTTTGGCTAAGGTTCTGCCTTATCCTTATGAGCAGACAGATCGTCCTCGGGCGTACATGTCGTCTAGTCAGCCTCTAGGTACCGGGCAAGGCAAGACGCTGTATCAATGTTACGACAGCCTGTCGAATGGTACACCGGGTAACAGCACTCAGACAGAACTCTTCACTTGTACATTTGAGACTAAGAACTACGATTTTATGACGCCGTCAAAGTACAAGCGACTTGGATGGTGGGGCGGGGACGTTCTAACTCGTTCTGACCTTGATGTGTATGCACAACCTGTGCAATACGCGCGAACAGTTACGTGGGGGGAACTTGCTGAGCATAATTGGGGTGACCCAGAGATTAATACCTGGGGTGCTCTGCTCACTACTTCTTACACCATCGCAGACCATATGAGTATCTCTGACACCTCCGTCGGGCGAAAGTTCATCAAGTTCTTGCAGTCTTTGAGGTTCCGGCAGATTAGTTTTAAGGTGGTCGCTATGACGTACGGCAACCGGGACACCGCTCCTGTCAGAGTTTACCGCCTGTCTGCCTATGTGTCTGAGAAGCAGCGCGTCTCCAAGAAGATGACCTGAGGTATACTCTATCTATGGACGATCGACGTTATCTTACGGGCAGCCGTACTGGTGGCGGCGGACTCAACACTTACGCCGCTGGCAAGAAGCAGTACGGTGGTGGGCGTATTTCTCCGAATCTCGGACCAACGGAGAACAAGCAAGGGTATTTGCAACGGGATAGGGAAGCAGCGGCTCGCCGCAACTACACCCTTAAGCAGATGCAAAAGACCCAAGGTTTGAAGTTTCAAATTCTCTAGGAGATAATCATGGCAATTGGTGTCCGGCTTACGGATGGAGGCACTAAGCCTCGTAGTAGTTCCTCCACTATTCAACTCCCTTCTAATGCGGGATTCCCTTCGTGGGCTGGGAAGCCCGCGCCTACCCCCTCGAGTATTGCGAAGCCAAAGTCCGAAGGGCTCCTTAGCACTAGCAATGACCCTACTCCCCGGGTAGTTTTGCCGCAGAGTAGTTCTAAGCCCGCTACTACTTCTCGTTCGACTTCTCGATCTACTTCTTATTCGACCGGTACACCTGTCGCGGCAACTTCTTCTGGCACGGTAGCGGCAACCGCACCTGCTCCGGCAGATCCTCCGGCACCTGCCGAGCCGCCTAAGCCTCCGTCGGATGAAGATTGGTGGAAGTCTGACGCGGACTACCAGGTTGAAGAAGCTTCGCTTAAGAGTTCACTGGAAAATGCTCTGGCAGAACTTGCCACCAAGCGCAGCAATTTTGACCAGGATTTTGTCACTACGTTGAAGAACCTTGGCTGGGACTGGAATGGCGATGACCAGGGCTCTTTGGATAACGTGGCTACTGGACGTTGGGACGCGGCTAACCAACTCGGTGCGTACGGACGGGGCTTCACAAACCTGAACGATGATTTCGCTAGCCGTGGTTTGATGGACTCGTCGTTCTTCCGTGACGCGGTTCAGAACTACAACACGGACTACAACAACCAGTTTGGTAACCTGACTAGTCAGCGAAACTCGTTCCTGGATCAGAACGGTGAAAAGACCGGCGCGGGTGCTGCGGCTAACACTGAGTACCAAAATGCGCTTGCACGAGCACGGCAATCGTCGCTGGCGCGTCGTGACCTCAAGTTTGCGTAGGAGATAAAATGGTAGTCGGAGTTCGCCTGTCTGACGGCGGGTCTGGTAGTACCAAGAGTCAGAAGAAGGCAGGCACAGGGCTTTCGTCTATGTCTGCCCCGTATTATACGCAAGACCAGCGCAACGCTTTGCAGGGTTCTCCGATGGGAAACCTTGCACTTGCTAACCCTTCTAGGAATATTCTTCCTGGGAGCGTTGCTCGACCGCAGCAAACGGTTCTTAGATCTGCTCCTGCACAGCAGCCCGCCAGGACCGCAAATCCCAATTCTTTTTGGGATAAGATGCGGGGGTTCCTGGGGAACGTTTATAACAACTACCAAAATCTGACCGCTGACGCACATACGAACCAAAGTCAGGAAGAAGAGCCTGTCGAGTACCCGGGCTATTCCGGTCCTATGGCCCCTACTTCTGTGTACGGCAAGAGCATTGCGGATTTCTTGGCGATTGCTACAAAGCAGGCTAATTCTGGCATCGAGAATCAACTCGCAGCCCTTGCCCAGCAAGGGGATAAGTTGCGAGGTGACGCTAAGGCAGGAGATGCTCAACTTGCCGAAATGTACGCTGCACTTCGGAGACAAGCAGACAAGGATGCAGCGACGAACTCCCAAATGTACGCAGACGCTCAAACTGCGTCCAAGGCAAACACGGAGCAGGCTCAAGCGGCTTTGACAGGGGCAAATGCTGCTGTTCAGAACTCGCAAAACGAACTTTTCAATAATCTTGGAATCAACGACGGACAGAATAGTGTTGCCAGCCAAGCCCAGCAGGAACGGGCAAAGGTTAACAACTCTGGCGTCCAGGCAAACGGAAATGCGGCCGTTCAAGAGTTGATTAAGCGGGGTGCTACGCAAGGATCTTTCGACAGGGCTATGGCCTCTGCGGGAGACTTCGCAGGCGCTTCTCGGCGATCTGATTTGCAGCAGGCGCTTCTGTCGGCCCTGGCGGAGATTTCTGGCAGGACTGCAGAACTTAAGGACTCTGCTACTAAGCAGGCAACCTCGCTCGCTCAGTCTATGTTCAACGATGACTATAACCGATGGGCAGCGGAGCGCAACTATCAGGCTCAGATTGCCAATGACGCATATCAGAGGTATCTGGACCAAAGGAATTACGACACTAACCGAGCAGACACGATCTGGCAGCAAGCATACCAGGAGAACCAACTTAACGCTCAAAACAATCAGGCTCCTGAGTATGATGACTACACTCAGCAGTTGATGAATTTGCAGAACTACTCCGGCGGGCAGATTGACAGCCAGCGAGCAAATGAAATCCTTGGGCTGATTAACCAAGGAGTGTCCGGCGCGACAGAGCAAAGCGGCCAGACTAAGTTTGCAGCAGGGCTGAACTTCTTGAAGAAGCAACTGGACGCAAAGGTTATCACTCCCGAAGAGTTTAGTTCTGCACAAGCGGCACTTTACAACTTGACACAAGGCTACGCTAAGTAGCCAGTACGAAAGGATCGAGTAGGGTGGCTAATCCAGCAGCCCGCTACGCAGATGCTCTTCGTGCGAAGTACGCTCGCGAAAGGGAGGCTCGTAGGCAGACTACGAGCCTCCCTTTGCAGCAGCCGAACTTCTATGCGAACACTTCTGCGGCGGCCCCTCTTGCACCAGCACAGCCTAAGCTTTCTGGCTTCCAGAAGATTGTTGACGTCATTGGTCAGTCCGGGTATGCAATGACTGAGACATACAAGGAGGCTATCAGCGATATTATGCGGGACAATAACACGTCCTCGCCTAGTGCCGGGCAACTTGCCATTGGCGCGCTCAAGCACGTTCTTAATCCCGCAGACAATTTTGCCGTTAACTACTTCTCTAACTTCGGCACGCACAATGACAAGGAAAGTATCCAGGATATTCTCCGTGGCGACAAGGACCTTGTCAATGATATTTACGCAGACGCAGGGCGAAAGACCCGAGTCACTAAGGATGTAGGGGCGCTTGCCGCTAACGAGAACGATAATCTTGCACAGAAGATTCTCAAGGGCGTGGCAGGGTTTGCCGCAGATGTGGCATTTGACCCGCTGACCTATGTCCCAGGCGGCGCTGTCGTAAAGGTAGGAAAGTACGCCGCCAAGGGCGCCTCTAAGATTCCTGGCGTCACTGCGGCTGTCGATGCCGCGAAGGCAACTAAGGTCGGAGAGGACCTTGCCAACATTAGCCGAAAGTTCAAGGGAGTTTCTCCTGAAACAGCGGCTAAGGTACAGAGCGAGGTGCACAACGTCGCTGAAGCAAATCTTGGTGCTCGAAACCCGTTCTCTTCTAACTTCAAGGCTAGCACCAACGCGGATTTCAAGGCCCGTGTTAACGCTGAGGATAAGTTGAAGGCGGGAGTTGAAGAAGGCACAGAAGAACTGTCGGAGGCGCTTGACGATCTTGTTCCCGCAGGCGCGTCTAAGAACTTCGAGTCCCCCGCTCTTCGATTTGCAGAAAACACATCTCGAAAGACTACGCCTTCCTCTCCTCTTTACGGAGAGGATTTGTTGACTCGATTGAAGGAGCGTCCTTTTGTTAAGGATGCTCCTGCTTCGGCGACCCCAAAGAAGGCCGACGAAATTGAGGAAGCAGTTGTCAAGGAAGTTTCCGACGAAGAACTTAACGCGGCTTTTGACGCCAGCATCTCTATTTCTCCCGAGTTGCGGGCTAAGATCACCTCTGCACCTCAACTTGTTGCGGCTATTGCTGCTAACACTCCGGAAGTTATCCAAGGTTTGAAGTTGTCTGCTGAGGCAGTGAACCGTGCGGGGCGCTTCCTTCCTTTGCTTGTCAAGATGAATAAGGGCGTAAAGCTTACGCCTATCGAAACTCAGCGGGCAAAGTCTCTTGGTAAGGATTTCCAAGAGATGTTCCAAAAGTTCCAGGGTGAGGGTCCCGGCACGCCGGTGGCCGCTGCGGCCTCTGAGCGGCCTGCTGAGGCTCTGGCAGCACGCCTGGCTACGGGACGGCGGGCAGCGGCTGAAAGTGCGCGAGCGGAGCGTGCAGCGGGCGAATCGACCGTGTCTCAGGTGCGGCGCGCCCGCGCGGCGACCGCTAGCGCGCGTCGGCTGTCTGGCGCGGCCGCTGCCGCCTGGATTCGCAAGTCCCGAGAATTGGGTTTGTCAGATGAAGATATTCTTCGCCTGACTTCTCAACTTACTAGTGCCGAATATCGCAAGGCGCTGAGGGCTATCTCGCGAAAGCGCACTCCTGGAAGTAAGATTCCCAAGCATTTCCAGTTCTCAGCGCGAGAAGGAGTTAGCAACACTGCGAAGAACTTCTCTCCTGAGGAACTTCTTGCTTCTAAGGCGGCTACCTCTCCTGTTATTCAGGCGATGGATGAAGTTACCAGCGTGCCCGACCTGATTAAGCGGCACTCATTGGGAGGACTTGACGAGGAAGCGCTCGCTTCTGTCGCACGAGGCGACCACCTGTCTCCGGAATTGAATACCATCGTTGATGACTTGCTCAAGAAGCAAGGATTTAAGGGTGCGACAGAAGAACTTCCGTTCGTTTCTGCAACAGGTACTCGTCGATCGGCGCAATCTCTCGGGGAGGGCGTCGGCAAGAACATCTCCTACAACGCTCCGGCCCAAATGGACGTCCTTGGGTCTCTTTTGTCACGCCATGCCGGGGAAATTGCTGCTTTCCGCAAGCAAAGTCGTGCAAAGTTTGCGACGAAGGGTCCGAACGGCGGACCTAGCACGCGATGGAAGATTGAAGTCGGGGAATTCATCTACAACAAGATTATGCCTGACCTTGTTGGGATTGAGAACCGGCTCGAAGCGATGGGCGTGCACTCGATTGCGTCTGCGGGTAAGGAAGGCGTTCCGCTCTCTCTGTCGCAACTTTACAGCGCGCTGCACGAGGATAGTTTGGGGCGCGCGGTGCTCTTTGGCCGTGTCCTAGACAACTTCGGATTTAAGGTTTACTCCAACTCTAAGGGAATCCCTACTGTTAAGGCCGCGGGGCAAGAGGGAATTGCAGACTCTGATTCTCTCTTGAAGTTGGCTGCCAAGTTTGTGGATGCTGCGGCGTCCGGCGACCTCTCGAAGATCGAAAAGGTTGATGACCTTATCCCGGATGCGGTTAAGCAAATCTCGAAGTCCGATATCGAGGACGCGGTTCGAGGCGTGCACGAAGGCCCTCAAGGTAAGACGGTCCGAAACATTGGTATCGTTGAAAAGGGCAAGCGAAAGTCTCTGTCGCAGGTCGGCAAGGAGCGCGGATACGCTGATGAGTGGGCTCTCTTGCAAGAGGGTGAAGTCATCAACGATGTTGCGGCGGCTTTTGGCAGTCCGAAGGTCCTCGCAGCGCTTTTCGCTTCCGCAAATGAGAACGCTGCTCGCATCGGAATTCAGTTCGCCAGAAACGTCCGAAGTGCTAGCGATGAAGTTGTTGAGAAGATCGCTAAGACGATTACTGATGACACGGGCGCTTTCGTGGAAGGGCAAAAGGTAGAGGCGCTTCTTGATACTGAGAAGTTGGTCAAGGAAGCCGCTACAGATCCTTCCGTCGTGGAGGTAGCCTCCAACGTTACGCGAGAGAAGATCGGAGAGATTATCTCTGAGACTGATCTTGCAGTGGCAGAAAGCATCCGACGTGCGGCTAATCACGCAGACGAAGCGTTTACGCCTAAGTCGCGTGCAGCCAATCTTGCGGATAAGCAAAAGACCTACAGCAAGATGGTTGATGAGTCTTTGCGAGAGGCTGACTTCCGAATCATCAACGATTTGGACGAGATCTCAAACATCGCAATGCAGACGGGCATTGGACGAACGCTAGACAAGTTCTTCAACACGTTTGCAGCACACTACGGCAACGCCACCGTCCACGAAATTATTCACGCCAGCGGCAATGTCGGATCGGTTTACTCGCACCACGTGGCTCGCAGTCTTAACCAGGCAGAAGAAGTTGTCCGCAAGATTGCAAAGGAAAGGGGTCTGCCGCCAAAGGAGCGCAAGATCGTTGCGCAGGAGGCGTACCAAGCAATTATTGATGACAGCGTGCATCTTCTTAGCCCTGAAATGAAGGACCTGGCACAGCGGCTTCGTGCTCAGATGGACCACATGTTCGGGCTCCAAACTCCGAACGGGACCAAGAGCACCCTGTCGCTGTTCGTCGAGCAGGGCTGGGACATTGATCGAATCAATGAAAAGTTGGCCCAGGGCCGGTTCGGGCTTCCCGAAGAAGTTCGTGTGCGTGCGACAGAAACTGTTAAGGTTGGCCGGAACACTGTTACTCGAAAGTTGACGCCGCAGGAAGTCTCGGACCAGTGGAAGGTATGGAAGATCGACGACCCTGTCGACTTCCTTCACCGAATGCACCGAGTTACAGCAGAACTTGCGACAGAGGCATCTATCTCTCGCGAGTTTTACCGTATGGCAACTTCTCGGGGACTGGCAAGCACTAAGGCACGGCCCGGTTTCGTCGGGCTTGATCGCAGCAAGTTGCAAGACAGCCAGATTATCCGGTATCTTCCCAAGGGCGCGGGCGATAAGGTCTACGTTCACAAGGATTTGGTCCCGGAGATTGCCAGGATGGACGACCTGTTTAAGCGGGTCGACAGCAAGAACCCTGGGTTTGACAACTTCCTCCGGAACAAGTTGGACCCGATTCTGGCGATGTGGAAGGCCGGAATGACCTTCTGGCGCCCGGGGCACCACGCTCGTAACATGGCTAGCGACATTATGATGAATCACCTTGTCTCTGGCGTTTCAAACCCTGTATACTACGCCAAGGCAGTTAAGATGCTTGCTGCGAAGCAAAACTCTCTTGGCCGAACTCTTCGTGGAAGTTACGGGGAATGGGACGCTTTGGCAGCCCTGCAAGGAATTTCTCGGGACGCTGAGCAACTTAAGTTCGGCGCGGGTTCGTCTAAGGAAATTTTGGACGCGCTTAAGGCGGGAGACGGTGCGAGTAAGAAGATTGCCACCGCGAACATCGGTAAGCAGAAGGTAGACGTTTCGGAAAATGAAGTGTTCCTTGGCTTGATGAATCGTGGGGCTCTGCCCGACGCTCGTCGAAGCGAGGACATTATCGAAGTTGCAGAAACTTCCGAGAACCTTGCTAAGCAGATCGGTGCACGTACGGGCTGGGCGGGCAGTGCAGGCCAGGCAGCAATGAAGAAGGCACATAACGGGCTGGCTAATTTCACAGAAGGACGCGATGACCTGGTCCGTCTTGCACACGCTCTGCACCTTATCGAGAATGGGATTGACGGAAAGAAGAGTTGGAATACCTTCTCTGAAATGATGGACGACGTTGCCGCGAAGTTGCGCAAGACGCACCCTGATGGGTCGGACCTTACGCAAGTAGAGAAGAACGTTTTCCGTCGAATCTTCCCGTTCTACTCCTGGACTCGAAAGGCGATCCCGCTCGTCATCGAGAACACGCTCACTCACCCGGGGCGTTTCCTTATGTACCCGAAGGCTCTTTATAGTTTTAGCGAAGCCAACGGGGTCGATTTGGACTCCATGTCGCACCCGTTCCCCGATGCAATCTTCCCTGATTTCATTGAGGACAAGGCGACAGGGATTCTCGGGCAAGGGTCCGATCAGCGATATTGGTCCGCTGACTTTGGTCACCCTGCTTTCGACCTTGGTAATGACTTCCTGTCAGGTCAAGGGCCTGTCGGAAGCGGGTACGGGAGTTCTATTGCAAGTGGCCTGCTTGGGATGCTTAATCCGGCGGCTAAGATTCCTGTCGAATTGCTGACCAAGAAGCAACTTGATACGGGTATTCCTATTACAGATACCTCTGATTACGTAGACAGTCAAGTTCCTGGCTTGAACACTCTGAACAGCATCTTTGGCATTTCGCCGAGCAGCGTCGGAGAGAATCTTGCACAGGGTAGACTTGGGGTAGACGCCTCCCGACAGGTTGAAAAGGGTACGCGAGGCGGGGTAAAGGAGAATCCAGAGTATCTCTTGAACTACTTGTTCGGGATGCGACTTCTGGACGCTAGCAAGCCTAACTACGTGACCCTTGGCCGAATGCAGCGAATCGGGATGGACAATGCCAACTAATTACGCCTTCGGGGCAGGGCGGATTGCACAAATCCGCCCTGCTTCGGCGGGTGCTATTAGTCCTAGTCTGTCACCTTTGACGACTAGCAGAATCAATAACACCGCGCCTAGTAAGATTGTGGCACGTGCTTCTGCTACTAGTTCCCCGCTGCAATCTTCCGATCCCACTATCAGCAATCAAAGATCACAGAACGCATCTGCCAATCTTTTTGGACAGAATGCCACCGCTACGCGACAGGCAATCGAACAGAAGAAGCAAGCCGCAGAAGAAGCCCGTCGCAAGGCCGAAGAAGAAGCAAAGCGAAAGGCCGCAGAAGAGGAAGCCCGTAAGAAGGCGGAAGAAACGGCCCGGATTCAAGCACAACAACAGCAGTACGGCTATTCGGGCCAGATGCCTAATACTGGTGCTACGGGTGCACGAGCGCAACTAATTAGCGCGGCAGAGTCGTTGCTCGGCACACCTTATGCCTGGGGAGGTGGCGGATATGGTGTCCGTTCTTCTCGGGGCGTGGGTATGGGCACACAGAATGTCATCGGTGTTGACTGTTCAGGACTTACGTCCTATGCGTACAGCACTCTCGGCATTAGGCTTCCTCGAACAGCACGGCAGCAGGGAACGATTGGGTATCGTACGGCTGTCAGGAACTTGCAGCCAGGTGACCTAGTTGTTTACACAAACGGCAAGCACGTAATGATGTACCTAGGCAACGGGCAAGTTATTGAATCGCCCAAGCCAGGTGGTCGGGTGCGCATTCGATCCCTCGGAAACGAGAGCGTCTTTGGCGTACACATTAACCTTCCGGGGGAATGATGAGTTTGTTCGGGGTTACAATCCCCATTGATGCAGGACCTACTGCACTTGTTATCCTTGTAGTTATCGCTTTGCTTACAGGGATACTGATGCCCCGCTGGCTAGTTAACAGGATGCTTCAAGAGAAGGATCAAATTATCCAGCACTTGACTGAGAGACTTGAGGAAACTAAGGTCTTGCAGCCTCTGCTCGAAAAGGTTTTGGCCGCGCTCGTTGACGATCCTAAGAAAAAGGACGAACATGAGCACTCTTAGAAGGGCCTTTGGTTGGACACCGCTGGTACGCTACATTAAGCGCGTAGAGCGCGGGTCACAAATCCAAAGGGACCGCGTCAATAAGGCTGAGCCCAATCGGGACGGGCTACGCTTCCTGTCGCAGATGTTCGAGGACAACCACATTAGTGCCAAGGTTGCAGCGTATCTTGGAGGGAGACAATGACAGAAAGAACACTCCTAGAAATTGTCATTCTCATGGCGACCATCTTTTTCTTCTTGTCTACTTTGTTGTATAGTTTCACCACGTGGTACAAGACGATAATGGGTCGTGGGCTATTCTTCGTCCTGTCGAACTTTACGCTGGCACTAATTCTCATCAGTTCGGGATACTTCACCGCAGATGCTTTTGTATTCCGAGACGCATTCAGGGTAGTGGTGTACCTGCTTACCCTTATCAATGGAGTCACGATTTTTGTTGCAGTTGTGACGCTACAGTTCAGTGGGAGTAGGAATGTCAGAGCAGACCAACGAGACGCCTAACTTGAAGTCCACAAAGGCTTGGGTGGGCGGAGCACTTTCCGGAATTATTGCCTTCGGGTCCTCCTTGCAGACCGCACTTCAAGATAACTCGATCACTTCTAGTGAGTGGACGGGCGCTATTCTTGCAGGGCTTATCGCCTTTGGGGCGGTCACCGGACTTGTCTGGCGAGTTCCAAATAATCCCAAGTAGCAAAAAGAAAGCCCCTCAGGCCAGTGGCCTGAGGGGCTTTCTTGCGTTTGACAACCAACCTGCTAGGTGGCACCATGTAGCCATGACACAGCGTATCCGTGCCCGTTGGGCGGCTGAGGGTGCCTGCAAGGGCGACCCTGGCTTCACTGAGGACTCTATCGGCAAGATTATGGCAGCACGGCTCAAGACCGTTTGTGCACATTGCCCTGTATTGCAGGAGTGTCGTGCATATGCCACGGTGCATGAGACTCATGGTTTTTGGGCCGGGCTTACTGCGAAGGAGTTGAAGAAGGCTAGAAGTCAAACACTGGTAACTCTAGGTTACCAAGCATTTGCAGAGGGCTGGTTGGAGACTCCAAATCTTCTGTCACCGTCGCAACTTCGGGAGTTTGAGAAGATTGCGGCGATGAAGTCTGGTTCGACACGTTGGTCTCGCGTTCGAGAACTACAGAGTCAGTCTCTGGAAGATTTTCAAATTCCTCATCTGACAGAAGAGTTTCGTATTGTTCTACCAAGTGCTTAGCCCAGCCGTACAGCCTCTTTGTCATCTCACTGGAAACTATCCCAATATCCTCGTACTCCCAAAAGGACGCAGGAGGCTTTAGCTTTGCTGGATCAATCTTGAACCGGTCAATAAACTCCAGTGTTCTGCACCTGTCGCTACAGAATTGATGGTAGCAATATGTGGTGATGTACTGCTCACCACAGTACATGCACAACTTCATAGTCGAAGCATGAGCATGGTGCAGGGAGTTAATGATGACTTCCAGCGCGTTAGAGTTCGCCTTTTTCTTTACCTCCTTTTCTGCGGCAATCTCATCAGCATGGACAATGGCGTCTGTGTCAAGGCTCTGGCCGTACCGCTCCATGATCTTTGCGGCATCGGCCAGAGCCTTTTCCAAAGCACTAGGCTTTGGCATCCTTTGCCTCCTTAGCCTTCGGTCTTTTCAACTATGAAAGCCAACTGCTGCCCCAGCATCGACATTTGATGCCGAATGGTCTCCCCTGTCAAAGTAGCGACAGGGAACTCTCGGGAAGCGACGAATCCCGGGGCGTCTCCTTCGATGCGCTTGAGAGTTACATGGAGTCGAAAGACCTCAGTGTTCTGCGAGTCCTGTGACATTGCTCTTGATTCTCCCGTTCTTGTATGCGAAGTAAAAGCCGTGCAGGAAAGCGTCCCACTGGTGAGACTGAGAGTGCTGAGAAGGCATCTTGATCTTGGACCAGCGAAGCGCAATGGGCTTAATGTCGGGCGCCTGCTCAATAAGCGCCTTCACCTTAAGCCGAGCAGCCATCATTTTGATGACACCAATCGCCTGGCTAACTTTCATCTTAGAGCCGGTTTGCTGCATCGCCTTCTGTCGAAAAACGATAAACTTCTCGTAACCAATAATGTCAACCGGCTCTTCGTAGTTTGCAGCCCACTGGATCAGTTCGTCTAGCGAGAGTTGCATCAACTTTTCGATGCCCCAATCTTCATCAAAGACGCAGATGCCTGTCGTGTCTCCTGGGTCAAAGAAGATCTTCTTCATTTAGAACTGCTTTCCGTGCTTATACGGACGAGAGTTGTTGTAGACCAACTTCACGTACAGCATGTCATCGATGCTTCGCGGAAGTTGGTCGCTAACCGACCCCAGGAAGTCCAGAATACGAATCGCTGCATCCAGAAGTTCAACAGCCCAGCCCTCGGGCTTACCCTCTACGGTATAGAAGGGCTTGCTGTCGCTCTTTCGGAATTCTTCCAGCGCTTCTGACAACTCGGAGTGCATGAGAGCAATCGCCTCGGCAGGGGATCGCTTGTCATCCCAAAAGCCATGCTCTACGTTCATCCGGTTAATCAAGGACGCAATTCGCTGAAGTGAAAAGTCCGAACCCTCCACCGCGTAGACTGTGTCAAAAATATCCATCTCTGTAAGATGCTTCGTCATGCTTAGCCCTTTCCAAATCGGTGAACATCGACAGCAAACTTGACGCCGAAGTCCATTACATTCTCATTAATTGAAGCCATTGTACTTTGGATGATAGGCAACCACTTATCCTGGGTACCCTTCTTGATCTCAAAGATCACTGAGTCGTGAACCTGCAGGAGCATTCGCACTTCTCCGTTGGACTTCTGATCGACAGTGTCGAAGAGCAAAATCATGATTCGCTCTACGATATCCGCAGCACCTCCCTGGATAAGAGAGTTAAACGCCTTGTGGTTCTCTTCCTTTGGGTTACGGAAGTGCCTATAGCGGCCCGACCACAACCTGATCTTCCGGGTGCTCCATACTCTTTCCTTAGCGGCTTCGCTTACTGCTCGAAAACGAGGGTACGTAAGATAGTACCTGTCGATCAAGCCCTTTGCAGCCGCTTCTGTTACGCCGAACACTGTCGCAATTCGCTTGGCTCCCGCGCCATACTGCACAGAGTAGACAAAACCCTTGGTTTGCTGTCGCTCCCAGCCAAGTGTCTTAGACATTTCTGTGAAGATATCTCTATCTTCCTCGAACACTTGGATAAGATCTGGCTCCTTCGCGTAGGCAGTGCCTAGACGAAGCTCCAACTGAGAGTAGTCTGCCTCCCAAAGTTCGTATCCCTCAGATGCCTCGAAGCACTCCTTAACACGACCGTTCCATTCCTTGTTGGACACTCGCGGAATTTGCTGCAAGTTGGGGTCCTGACACGAAAGTCGGCCTGTGACAGTTCCGCCTTCGTCAGCGTCTTTGTGGTGCTTGTAGGACGGACGAAGTTTTCCATCCGGGCTTCGCAACTCAAGGTAGGGAACGTAGAATAGCCCTCTTGCATGCTTCCAGCCCCGATATGCCTTAATGTACTTGGCCTCGGGAGAGTTCCGCTGCTCAAGAATCTGATCGTAAACTCCCATAGCCTCCTTGTCAAAGGAGGGCTTACCGGTCTTAGGGGATGACTTGACGACGGGCAGCCCCATGCGATTCAGAAGCAAGTCTGCCAATTGCGCAGGCTTGCCCGGGTCGCATCCAAGAAGTTCCTGGTAGTCCTGAATTGCCTGTTCCGAAGAATCAATGAGCCGCTTGACTAGTTCAACATTGACTCCGATTCCTCGGCTCTCCATCTCGATAACGACCTCAACAAGACGCGCCTTATGCGGCCAGTACTCGTTAAGTTCTTCCTGCTTAAACAGCGGCCAGAGTGCCTCTCGCAGAAGATACGTAACCTTAGTGTCTTGGCACGCATAATCGAACATCAGATGCGAGGGAACATAACCCCAGCCAAGACCCTTAGCGTCAGTAATCGCCGCAAGTTCGGCGGGCTTTTCCTTAAGTTCAGTACCCTTGAGATAGTGCTTAGCACAGTCATCCAGCGACTTTGAGTATGGGTAGTTCTCATTAATCAAGTGCGCCCAAATAGCCGTACAAATCCAAGAACCTGTCCGAACGTTGATGCCCAGGTTCCGAAGCGCAACCAAGTCAAACTTGGCATTGTGCATCGTCACTGTCGGAGCAGTTTCGATTAGACTCTGCAATCGGTATAGCGTGGTATCCGGGTAATTAGTTCCGTACTTATGGCGGAAAGGGAAGTAGAAAGACTTTAGTTCCCTAGTCGCTGGACTACGAAAAGAGACAGAAACTCCCTGGGTATAGTCCCTGCCGTCTCGAATCAGAAGCCCTGTCGTCTCAGTATCAACAGCAAGGTCAAGCCCTGTCGCTTCTGTGATAAAGTCGTTCGCCTCAGAAACTGAGGGAACCTCCGTTCTCAGAGGGAGGTTTGCCAAAACTACCAAGACTGTCTCCTGTCATATCAGTAAGTGCAAATCGAATTCCGTCTGACTTCATGTGAATATCGTGCTTTTCTTCTGCCAACCTGTTCTTATACTCATTGATGATTGTGTAAGTGCCGCTACGCGACAAGCCCACTGCAAAGTCAAGTTCTGCATTGAGCATCTGCGAACCGTAAACATCAGATAGACCTGAACTAAAGGTACCGGCCTGCAACTTTCGCTCGTGGTGGATGAGATAGATCGCCACGTTGTACTTATTCCTAAGTTCCCCAAGGAACTTCGTAAACGCCTTGATTGCCAACTCGTCCGTCATTGCCGTGCTGATGGACTTCTGCAAAGAGTCGATCATTAGAATGTCTGGCTTGATATCAGCCAAGAAGTTGCTGATTACTGCCTGACCTTCTGGCCTATCGAGAGGAAGTTCCGTCCCTACTGGCGCGATAAAGAAGTTACGCGACAGAGCAAGACTGTCCTTCTCATAGTGCTCTTTGAATCCCTGCATGAACAGCGACAGAGGATTGCCTCCCATCTCAAGAGACAGGACAGCAACCTTCTTCGGCCCGTTGGTGTTATTCCAAGCGAGGACCCTTTCCCGGCCAGCGGCAAGTTCTAGGCCCATTTGAAGACCCATACGCGTCTTACCTACGCCCGGCTGTCCAACAAGAATTCCTAGACCTCGCTCTGCGATAAGCCCATCTAGCAGCCAGTCTACATGAAACTCTGCTGCCAGAAATTCCTCGTAGTTGTATACGAACTTGGGAATGGCAGGTGTGTCCGAGACGTGCGACATGATGCCCGCAAGCGTAAGATCGCCGCCTGTAAGGTAGCCGATCTTCGCGCGTGCACGAGCAATCGTGTCCCGTAGAATCTTGTCCCGGCCCGCCTTTGAGCGAGTGGTGTACTTCTCCCATCGAGTATCAGCATCATTGAGAATGCTATAAATCTGCTCGTCTGTGAAACTCTGCTCAGCGCCATAGTAGGCAAGTCGTTGAAGGCTCCCGCTTCTGTGGTTAGGCGAAGCGTCAGAAGCCTCCTGCTTGGTCATCTGGAAAAGTTCCAGCATCGGACTGGACCAGTTACCGAACGCCAGAACCTCAGTAATCGGAGGGAGAGACTTGATCTCAATCCGAGAGAGAATCTGGCGCTCGGCCTGGGAGATTTCCGCAAAAACATCCGATGCGTGCTCTACGCCATTGTCCAGCACAATAGCGACCTTGACCGGCTCCCCGGAATACCAGGGCTTGTGCTCACCCCCTGTCGCACTAGGCTTAAAGCCATAGTTAAACGTGTGAGGCAAACGCAAAAGTTGCGGAAGGTCCCAGCCACTTTTATCTGTACCACAAAGCGCGGTCAGATTTCGAGTGACGTTCTCATGCTTGTCTAGCGCTTCATCTCCTGAGACACGGGGCACGAACCAATATGCATGTTCATGCCCAGGCACAGAAGACTGCAGCACCATGCTCGGCTCGGGGATACCCTTCTCCTTGGCAAAAGACTGCCAGTCAGAGGGGGCATTTCCGTCAAAGTCGAGCCAGTGGCTATTGACGCTCTTGGCGTACTGTCGCTCAGGCTTAGGCGCATCCTTGTCGAACAGTGTGGGACAGAAGAAAACATCTGCCCCCTGGTTAGCAAGGATGACAGGTGCTTGTGCCGCACGCTTTCGGTCTAGCGGCCAGGGGAGAAAATACTGCTTGAATGAGTCTCGCTCGCCGTTCTTTAGCGAGGCCAGATAAATCTTCCCCTCTTCGTTGCCGAAGAACTTCTCCAAGTATGCGCCGACTTCCTGCACGCTTTCGTCGGGCATAAGTTATCTCCTAGAAGTCGAATGAGAAGGATTCCGCAATTTCGTCAAGTGGACGAGCCTTTCGCGGAGCCTCAGTATACACTGGCGGAATGTCCCCATCCTGTGCGGGGTACTCCTTACAGACGCAATTCCAGCACATGCGCTTATCCGTTAGTGGCCCCTGAGAAACTCGCTTGCCGTTCTCTCGGATAGTACGAGTTGCTCGGTGCGTATAGATTCGGCAGTAATACTCGCCGCATCCCGTGCACAACATAAAGCAGTGACGAAGAATCTTGTTGCACTTAGCGCACTCGATATCAACACGGCCTGAGTAGTTTGACCCAAACGCAGGGTCAACACAGTCACACACAACTTCGGACCAGCCCCAGGGGACAGAAATTCTGAACGAAGCGTTAATCTTTTCTGACAGTGACATCGTATCTCCTTGTAGTATCACTTGTCTGCTGCACCCATTGTGAAGGTAGGGCTTCCAGAACTTCTCTGGAAGAGCAGTTTCACTATTACCCTTGTTCCCGCACCTATCACACACCTTGTCGCTTCCTTTTTTGAATTGCTTCTTCGAGTTCTGCAAGTCGTGTATTAAGATATTCAGAGTAAGCCTTGTAATACTCAGCACGGTACTTGTCTCGAAGGTACATCTTAGCCGCATAATACTTCGCGGCCTTAGTTGACTTGGTCATTGTAGCGTACGCTTCTTGGACGATACTCCTATATTCTGTACGGTACTTTCGAGCCAGGTGGCTGAGTCCGTGGTCCATAGCCTCTCGGTACAAATACTTCTTAACCTTTGAGGCTCCCTGCCGGGCCAGTTTATCCTCTAAAGACTCATAAGACTTTCTACGGTCCGGCGGTAGACCGTACTCTTCGGCATACTTAAGCCGAAGTGCAGTGTGCTCTTCCTTCATCAACTCTACAAACCGGGCCTTAGCACGGTTTTTGTATGCGTAGTCGGGCTCGTCAGGCTGCCGGGTACGCTTAGCATCTGCCCAGCACTTTTTATAAAGTGTAGGGTACTTCTTAGCCAGGTTTCGCGTAGCCTCCTGGTATGCCTTAAGTCTCAAATTCTCAGCCATGATTTCTCCAAGGGGATAGGAAAGGGGGCCTAGTTTGTACTAGGCCCCCTTTCAGGTTAGGTCACGACCACGAAGGATTGAAACCCGCGACAGGAGAAGTGGGCTCCGGCAGAGAGTTAGCCGTGGCGGGCTTAACACGCACACCGTCGCGCTTTGCAACAGCGGTGTAGCCCTTCTTGTTCTTGACAAGAGTCAAGACAACTTCCGTACCGTTGAGGTCACCACGAACCGGGTCGACCTCGTTAACCTTAGTCTCAGGAACACCGACCGACAGAAGTCGCTGCTTGAGCAAACCAAGGTTTCGCCGATTAGTCTGATCCTCCGTGTATCCACGGTCGTCCTTAGTCGTGTCATCCCAAGGACCCGGACGATTCGGAAGGTTGAACCATTCCTGCACCAGGTACTCATAGCCCTCGATCTTGTACTCAAGAATCAGAGCCATTCCGTAATCGTCGTGCTGGTTCAGGCGCGCGCCAGAAATAACGGCAGGGTAAGTGCCCGGCTGCGGGCCTCCCCCGCCTGCCTCAACGGCCTCGACAGCATCAGCATCAATACCGTATGCGTCAAACATTCCCATTTTTCTTCTCCTTAACTCACTGTGATATCGCTGAGGTCGATGATAGTCTCACCGTCATCCGCACTTACTGTCTCATCAATAAGGTTACCATCAATGCCCGATGTAATCGTTTCATTGATACCAACCGTGTCAGGTGGCTGAGTATCCCGTGCTTCGGAAAGTTCACCACCTGACTTCAACCAATCCCGGATAAGGACTGGAAGCGTATCCGCTGGAACAGATACCTGAGAGATGTTCAGGCGGCACTTGGCGTCAACCATGATCGACGGGTGCACCTGAGCATTTCGGATGTACTTCGTCTGTCCCGGATTTTCAAGATCGTTCTGAATCGTGCCAGTGATATGGGCCGACAGGTGAATCGGCTCCTTGACAGTCTTTGCGATCTTGGGAGAGAACTCAGGGCCAATCGAAATGATTGCCCCCCGACGGTCCTTCTTCTCGGACTGGTGCGCACAAAGAATGACGTGGATATCCCGGTTCGAGTAGAGGTCCATGGACAGTTCACGATACCGCTGCAAACTAATCTGATAGTCAGGACCGCTCGTAAGGAACTCCGCAGACTCCTTAAGCGCTGAGCCATACATTCCTTCATGTCGATTTCGGAGGACAGACAGCACGTCCATCTCCGTCATCTTGGATGCCTCATCAAGAATGACAGCCTTGACCTTATCCCAAGGTGCGATCTTCTGTCGAATACCCTGGGCAATAGCCTTCACGTCATCAATCGACGTGAACGGCACAATGACAATGCCTTCCGACAGGCCAGGCATGTTCTCCCAAGAAACCCAGCCCTCAGAAGTGTCAATGTAAAGGATTGTATTTCCGGCCGTCCGATCAACAAGCGTACGGGCAATCATCGCTGCGAGGGTAGTCTTTCCGGTACCCGAAGGGCCGTAAAGGAGCACCCGGGCCGTCTTTGCTCGCTCTGTCGCAAGAGATGCTGTCTGTGCGATCCTTGCAAGTGCTGCCTGCAAACTTTCACTCATTGCTGCTCAATCTCCTTAAACTCTCGTCGCTTCTTCGGCATGTAGTCTCCGTTGAGAATCAGGTTCGGCTGCCAGTTGTTGAGTTCGGCAACGCATAGGGACCGGAAGGAGCAGGAATTGCACACCATCTTGTTAGCCGTGCGCATTGCAGACCCGGACCATTCTTCAATCGGCAGATGCTTGAGCGACTGAATCCTATCGGAGACAACGACCTGCTCAAGAATAGTCTGCTTCATGCGGTCGACAGTAACCTCAATTGGCTTGAAGAGATACTTGTTGTCGACACTCTCTTCCTTCATCTTTCGATAGCGAAAGATAGAGTAGGCGGCTCTGTCTACGTTGAAGCCTACAGCCTTCATGCCCACCATGTACTTAGGAATCTGCGGCATAAGTTCAACGTCGTGGTCCGACAAGAAATCGTACATGAACTTATGGTCAACTACCCACACGTCTCCATACAAGTCACGCACAATCAAGTCAATGACGAAAGGCATAGCCAACTTATCTGTAACTGACAGTACGTTCTCGTACTCTACGCCGAGAATCTCCCATCCGTGGAAAGGGTACCCTTCAAAAAAGAACCCCAGGCAGTTGACTACCTCACTCATGATGACAGGAACAGTGATCGCGTATTCCGACAGGAAAGTGTACGCCGCAACCTTGGACGCTTCAAAATCCGAAGTGTCCTTCATGCTATTGAAGAAAACTTCAAGCGCTGCGTGGCCGAGTGTACCTCGCCTGAGGGAGTCACTTTCGTTGATTCGTTGAATCTCAAGCCCGTAGCCGTAGAAGTGCTGTCGCTCGCATCGAAGATAAGACTCAACTTCGGAGTGAGAAACTGTGACTCGAACTTCCTTTTCTGGAATAGAAATCTCAGTCATCGCGCCCTCTCGGCATTAAGGTTCTCAAGATACTCGTCGTCAATGATAGTCCGAACTCTCAAAGCGATAACCTTCCTGTGTTCGCTAGGGTTCTGCTTAATCTCCTTATCTACCTTTCGACGATAAGCCTCTGCTTCCTTCTTCGTAGGGAAGCCGTACACATTGACGTACACCTTTGTCTTGATCAAAAATACACACACGACAGCAAACTTGTTAAGCATCTCTCATCTCCTGTTCGTTGCTTCGAGTAGTCCTGGTGGGATTCGAACCCACACTGAGTCGATTTTGAGTCGACCGCCTCTGCCAATTGGGCTACAGGACCGCTGCCCCTCTAGGATTCGAACCTAGATAAACGGCTCCAAAGGCCGCCGTCTTGCCATTAGACGAAGGGGCAAAAAGTATGAGGGCGCGTGCGCCCTCATACTTCACTTTTCAGTTGAACTTGATGTGCTCCGACAGTTCTCGCATAGTGGCAATGCTATCGAAACAGTCAGGAAGCGCTCGATGCGTTGAAACCCGGCTGGTACTGCTCTCCTTGTATCCCGGGAGCAACTTGAAATACTCCTTGAAGGAGGACACGTCGATGTTTCGGTGAGTGAAGAACTCATCCATAAGTTCAGGAAAGTCTCGCTCAAGAAACCGACGATCGAAGTGCACAGATGATCCGCAAAGCGGGACCTTGCGACCCTCACTCACGGACGCGAGGAAAGTGCGCATTGCCTTATCTGCTCTGCTGAGTTCTGTGTGAAAACGATCTCTGTAGACTTCGTAGTACGTATCTTGCCAACTAAACTTAGTCTGCAACTCCTTAATGAGCCCCGACTTTTCGTGCATAGCGACAGCAGCAGTCTCAAAGGCTACTTCGCTGCTATTGGGATCGAAGAGCGTATCCCTTGAGTATGGAGGGATAAGTTCCGTGTGGTGCCCGAGAACATTGAGATCGTTGTCAGTAACAACGAATGCGATTTCGAGAATATCACAGTGCTGGTAGTTAAGCCCTGTAGTCTCGATATCTGTCCAGATCATCATTGTCAGTCGTCACCCTTCGAGGTCTTGATTTCTGCCGTGCCTGCCATGTCGTAGCAGTAGGTGGCACCATTACTCATCTTGGCGTGAACGTGAGTGCGGTCACAGGGTCGCTCGATCGACTTCACTGTCGAGAACTTTCCGTGCCCCTCGTAGATTTCGGTGCCGATCTTGATCGTGTTCGGGCTCACCAACATTGTTGCCTGTCGCATTTTCTTCTCCTTGTTTTCTGTGATTGACAGTATTGCGTACCCTCGACGGGAATCGAACCCGCATACTCCGGCTTGAAAGGCCGAATGCCGAACCAGTACAGCACGAGGGCTTAGCAGGACGCCGGTAAATACTTGATCCCTACCCGGTCTTTTATACGTACGCTCAGGAAGTGTCCGCTCCGAGCGACGGTCCCTTAATCCCTGAGAGAATAGTGCGCCAACTACCTCTCAGAGTTAGACCGAGGGCCGTTGGGCTCACCTCGGTTTATCCTCTCGACTTCTCAGTCGAGAAGGTAAAGTGCCGCTCGAATGGCGCAGTCCTTCGCTTCGAGCAACTTTCGCAGGCCCGCAGACTTCTCGGCAGTTGAAGGAAGTTGCGCGTCAATCGCCTTGGCGAAACGCTCGAAGTCTCGAGCGATAGGAGTCAACTCACTCGAAAGGTGGTCGGACTCAAAGAACTTCACGATAGGCGAGACCTTAGTTCCGGTCTCACTGTAGTAGTCGTCGTCGGAGATAGTGAACTCTCGGACGTCGACGTCAATCTCATCCGCAGAAATCTCGGAGTAGATCTTGGACATTGTGTGCTCCTTTTTTGTCAGAGTCAGAAGATTGGTGCTGCCGCGCTTTTCCTTTCGGATAAAGCGCGGCAGCACCGTGATGGGACGCATCGTGCCCGCGACCACAACCAAAGGTACATGGTCGGATGACGGGTGTCAAGCCCTGCCTAGGAGCGCGTACGCGCCCGCCTGACGGCCTAGCGGCTCAGGCAGGTGTGTCTACCCCGCCCTCGCCCGCTAGGCCGGGAGACGCCGCCGCGAGCGCGTCAGGCGTGCCGTCCCGCAGGTACGCCTCGACCAGCAGGGCGGCCGCGAGCAGGTCACCTACCGTAGTGATATTTCCTGTAGGAATAAGATTCTGCGCGACAGAAATTGCAGCATGTCGACGCTCTTCTTCCAGAAGAAAAGAAGTCGCTTCTGCTTCCTCTTCAATTGCGGGAGACACGTCCTGAGCGTAGTTATCGTCGTGCGACAGAAGATCACGGCCCATGTTCTCAACGTGCTCGAACTGCTGGCCGCCAAAATCCTTGACGATGTTCTCGTTAGGATAGACGTCCTCTTCATAGATAGGACGAGGGTTATCTTCGGGACTCATTGCTCTTCCAATCGGTAGGGCAGAGAAAGCCTTTGCTTCTCTGGCGTTCGCCAATACTGGGCATCCCAAGCAAGTTGCTTGTCTGACGCCTTTGTTTCAGAATCGTGGGGAAGAAGAACTCCTGACAGTGGGAGGTGTGGCATTCCCATTTCAGGACGCTCCCCGTAAAGCGGGTCATTCAAAGTGTGCCAGCGATTATGGCAAGTCACACAAATCCTGTGCACATTATTCGGAGTGTTGTTGAGCGTAGACTTATCCGGCCCGTGATGGATAGCCCCGGGCAGAGTATCCCCGATGGGCTTCTTTGTGTTGGCGATGATATTCCCATCGCATCCTACGATGGGAAGCGCACCACCGCCAGCGAACAGCAATCCGCTCCACTCACACGTCATCCCGTCAGTAATTGGGTACATGCGAGCGGCCCGCTTTCTGCCTGTCGAAGTCTGATCCTTAACTTCTTCGTCAGGCTTTTCTGCACGGCCTGCCTTTCGAGTATCCAATGGAACAATACTCGCCACAGAACTCGTATTAGCATAGCAGCAGCACATGTAGAAAAAGACTCCGTCTACTGCCTCTTCTAGTCTCTCAAGCTGGACGCACTCACCATGCCAACCTGCAATGCAGGGCTTACAATGTTCGGACAAAAGAAAACCCCCGTCTACGTCGGAAAAGTTTCCGGAAAAGACGGGGGTTTTCTAATCCCTGGAACCGGGCCTCTCGGCCCGGTCACCACTAGGTCCCGCCGTCTTCGGCGGGAGGTCCATGCCTCTAAGGGTATGGGCCCCCCGCCGTCCGGTCAAGTCACTTGGCCTTCTTGAAGGTTGCGAAGTCAAGCGACAGGTCGATCGCTGGATAAATTTCATCCACAACAGGCTTGATTGCCTGTGTCAAGAGACTCAGGGTGCTGGTCCCCTGGTTGTGGTCTCGGACCACGTCATCGTAGATCGGAGTCTCTCCGTGAGGCATCTTCGGAGCACAAATCTCCGAAGTAAGCCAACACCTTTCCTCAGGAGAAAGAGGGACAGTAGCAACGGTAGTAATCATCGCGGAGGCTCCACGTCGTGCACGTCCGTAATATCCCACGACGTGTGCAGAATGTTACCGGTAATCTGGGTGGATGTAACATATCGAAGCATACCTAGATCCTCCGTATTGATTACGAAAACAGTCTGATTCGGGCAGCCACGAACGGTTGCCTTAAATCGAGTGCCAGCAAGGGTCGGCGCAGGAATTTGCGGCAATGCCTTGTGTGCGGACTTGTGTGCGCGCACCTTAGCAGTGCGAAGTACAACTGGCATGTCTCGATTAAAGACAACGAAACCCGCCACAATAACGGATTGTCCCAACCCCCCACCTTCGACAACTTGCCAGCCCTTAATCTTTATCCAGGTGTTTTGACCAATGCTCCTAAAAGACAGCTTTACCTTATCACCTGGCCGAATCTTGGTGTAGTCAATCTCTTGCTTGCTCATTTCAGTTTCCTTCCTTCTTCCAATCATAAGGTTCGTCAGACTTCTTGGCAGTGTCAGCGAACTCCTGACGAAGTTGCCTTAGAACTTCGTCAGCAGTCTCTTGGAGATCCTGAAGTTCCTCGGTAACGAGATTCCACTCACCCTCGCTACGAGCCTTCCTTTCACTTCGTCGCACTCGTCGGGTATCCAGAGTGTCTGCCACAATCGTGATACCCAAGTAAAGAGCCACTCCAATAAGGATGCCCGCAAAAAAGGAGTCCACGTCGATGTTCATCACTTTCCCTTTCGTCCACGAAGTTGCTTGAGAAGTTCTTCCTTGAGAACGTCGGCCCCCTCTTCAAAGCCGTTGATGAGATTAGCCTTGTCGCTAATCAGAGAGTTCATCCACTGGTCGATCGAGTCAGGAATCTCGATGATGTGAACAAACGTGGTCTCGGTCTGCCCAATTCGGTGCGTGCGAGCAAGTGCCTGGTTTTCCTTACCAGGGTTCCATTCCCTGTCGAGAATAATCGTGTGCACCGCAGCAGTAAGATTCAGGCCAGTGCCGCCAGTCTTGTAGTTGGCAAGCACAACATCCCACTTCTTCTGCTCTCCCAACTTCCTATCGAAGTTTCGGCGCACTTCCGCGCGAAGATCATCGGAAGTCTGCCCGTCGAAAACGACAGAGAAGATCGGGTCGCCTTCATCATTCTTCGACAGGTTAATGCGGTTGTGAAGTTCACGAAGCGCAGTAGAGAACTGCGAGAACACAACAACTCGCTCGCCGCGTGCCGTGAATTCCTTGATGAGTTCGGCAGCCTTATCAAGCTTGACCGACTCCTGAACATCCTCCCCAACGGACCAAAGAATCTCACCCGCCCGAGGGTTAGGAATATCCGTCGGGAAACCGTTCTCGTCAATGAGGTACTTCGGCTCCTTCATCGAAATGCCCCCAGGCCAAACACTCGCCTGGCGCTGTCGCGTGATAATAGCAATAAGCGCGACCATCGGAATACGACGATCAGAATCCAGCACAATCTCTGCGTCGTTGTCGATCATCTTCATGACCTCAATCTGCTTAGCGTATCGCTCAGGGTCAAGTTCAACCTGGTGAACGATAGGCTTCTGAGGCGGAAGAATAATTCCCGCATCCGCAATCTTGCGCGACAGGAAACGGCCCGAAAGACGCTTGAACAGAGAGTCCACACCGCCAGGTGCAAAAACCCACTTACCCGTGGCGTAGTCCATGCTTGCGTAGCGGTTGAGGAAATCGTTTCGGCTACGGAAAGTAACCGGGTCGATGATTTCAAGCAAAGAGAACAGGTCGTCGGGCTTGTTGAGAATCGTGGTGCCCGACATAAGAATGACGTTCTTTACGCTGCGGCAGAACCAGTAAGCGTCCTGGAATTGTGCCCCGCCGTGGCCGTAAGATGCTCCCTTGGAATACCCGCACGCAGGACAATTAACAGCGGCAGTCTCGATACCAATGTTGCACGTTGGGCACCAGTTAATTGCATGGGCAATATCCTTCACGCCCTTAAAAGCGCTCGTGCTGGCATTCTTCATCGTGTGCGCCTCGTCACAGATAAGCATGTCGAAAAACATGTCCTGCAAACCAGTGATGAGGGAGTAATCCCGGCGCCACGCCTCGTAGTTCACCACGACGATAAACTCGTCGAGCATCTTGAGCGCGGAAAGAATTGCAGCGCGCCCAATCTTCGTCTCACCCTTGAGAGTAACGACAGCACGGTGCGGTGCCCACGAATGAATCTCGTCAACAAAGTTGCCCGTAATGTCAGCAGGCGTGATGATGAGAATGCGCTTTGCGCAGACAACATCTGCGGAACCAATTGCCGACAGAGTCTTGCCAAGACCCATTTCGTCGCCAAGAATAACTCGCTGACCAGCAGCAACAAAACGCATAGCGTCCCACTGGTGCTGCATAGCCTTAAGGCCGTTGGGCATACCCGTGAACCAGGTAAACTTCTTTGCCCGCGCCTCAAGTTCGTCCGACAGAAGGTCCATGGCGTGAGTCTTGTTGAGGTCATGGACCAAAGTCTTGGCAGCCTCAATCTTGCCCTTAACTTCACGGCCTGCACGATTCATCTTAGTACGCACGTCAAAAGCCTCGTGAGCCTTATCCGTGCGCGCCCGCTTGAGCGCTGCAAGTTGGCGCTCCATCTCCAAGATTTCAGAGTCAAGCTTGGAAACTTCTGCGTTGACTTCCTGGTACTCAACTTCTGCTTTGGCAAGAATCGACTCTGCCTCAAGAACTGATGCAGCGGAGGCCAGAACTTCCTCGTCGTTTCGAGCCTGCTCAGAAATCTCGCCAAAGATGCGGTTAACATCCTCGTCCGAGATTTCAAAGGGAGTTGCCAGAATCTCGTCAGACTTCTGCTGGGCCTGCGAAACTTCCTCCTTGTTTGGCGCATCTCCGAATGAGAAATCAAAGTTGAAGTCTCCGAGATTCATGGTACTTTCTCTTTTCGTTGACGTGACTCTACATTGTACCATACTACTGGATTGGTTGTCAAGCCCTGCTTTTTACTTAGAACATCCAGTAAAAAGCAGAGTTCGGCACGTCCTTGTGATCGTCGCAAACGTAGATCACGAATGTCTCAGACTCTTCTCCGTCAGGAACTCGAATCTTTCGCTTGCTCGTTGCAAGATTGATGCACGATCGGAATTCTTGGTAGCCCATGAGATCCTTTGTCTCGGCGTAGTAATCGCACATAGGTGATCCTGCAAGCCCGCTTGCGATGATTTCCGTAATCTCGTTCTGAATCTTGTCTACGTCAACCACTTGTCTCAACTCCGTTCCAACTTCCGTCGCAGTAAACGCTCCCCTGATTGAAAAGAAGTTCACAGTTTCCAAAAACCCCCTCCAAATTCCATGCAGTTCTTCCATGCGAATTTTCCTGGGAATTTAGAACCTCCTTTCTTGTTGGCCCGAACTTTGTACTACTCTGCGACAGTGCAGAGAATAGCAGCATGAAGACCACTGCCACCAAAAGCCAGAGCACAATATAGACCATGGCAGGAAGAAGCTTCTTCACCACTTCTCACAATCCGGGTCGCCACAGGTAGGGCAGGCCGACCTGTACTCGCCATAAATATAGTCGTAGTAAGACTCTTCGTAGTCCTGGTCTGCCAAACGGTTCACAAGATTGAAGCCCGCCTGGTCCGCAGCACGTGCAGCCTTATACGTTGGCCCTCCCGCAATAAAAAATGGGACGTATCCTTCTGCACGATCCAGAAGCAACTGCTCGAAAGTCCTGGGAGGGTTAACAGGTCCTCCCCCGACAGTAATGTTTTCCTTGCCCGGGTAGTAGAAAGCCTTCGTGATAAAAGCCTTGCTCTCGAAAAGGTACATCTCAGTCAACCTCCCAGGAAACAATATCGCGGTCCTTAACGTACCTAATCCTTGCGGACTCGGATGCAGACTCAGCGTCAAACAGAACCCAACTGTCCCATCCACTGTCAAAGGCGTCAATACGAATTCCGAAAGTGTAAAAAGCATCCTCACCTTCCTCACCCACAATCTTGACGTTACGAATAGTCGAGAGCGTGCCCTCAGGAAGAAGTCTCTCGTGATAAAGATAGAACTGCACATAGCGCTTGTCGTGCACATAGCGCTCGTCGTCCGAGTTTGCTAGCCTGCTAAGTGTACGCCCCGCAACAATAGGAGTTCCCTTCGAATCAAACCTTACCGGTCCGGAATACTCGTCACCATTGAACTCCCAGGTAACATTGTCGCCGTCCTTAAGCGCATCGAAGTCGACAATCTTCATTTTACTCTCCAATCACAATGGTCTTGTTTTGCAGTGCGACAGTGATGCCGTGGAAAACTCCGGCAATCTGTTCTGGCGTCCGCGCGCCAGAGATAGCAGCGTTCAGGATAGGGACAATCCCCTGGACTACGAATTCCTCCATGTTAGTGTAGGAGGAAGGTCCCTGCTCAAAAGTCTTTGCAATAAACTCTCCGTCCTTAATGAGTTGCCGGGCAACCTTGTCAATTCCCATGCCTGTCGGGATAACTTCCATGGGGCCTGCTTCTGCCCCATTTCTTGCTGCTCCATTTCTTGCTACGCTAAGTGCTACTCCCGCGACAGTAGTACTTCCCGCGACAGAAGTCTCTACTTCCTTAAGCCACGGCCCGCTTCCGGGATAGGTGTCAGGGTATTCCGGGGGAAAGTTTTCGAAGTCGTAGAAGATGCCGCTAACCTTGGACTCGAAAAGTGCATACACAAACCCGGGTCGCTTAATCAACTTAAGTACCTGGTTATAGGAAATGCCTGTGCCTCGGCTAATTGCATAGGCCGAGGTTGTGTTGTGTCGAGAGATGTAATTGTTCTCAACAAGAAATGCTGAAATCTTCTTGAGGTTGGGAAGCGCGGCGGGATGTGGCTGCGCGACGGGAGGCCAATATGTTGGCATGTTAGTTACCCCTTCGTCTGGTAGACAGGGTTCAATCCGGGAAGAGTTGTAGCCCAGAACAGCAGCATTTCGAGATTTGCCCTGTCGGAACGGTTTAGGCCAGGCATGCTGCAGCGGATATCGTCAACGAGGGCATAGAAATCAACCTCTTGTCCTCGTGATAGGCGTCCGATAACTTCTCCCGGTCCGGCAGGGGATGCAAACAACGCTGCAATGGCACGCGCAGTGCTGGCATCAATCATGTGCGTTCCGATAGATTCGCGGAACATTTGAATGCCATCGTCCGCGTCAGTAATTCTCGCCATGGGCTCTGTAATCTGCACCGTCATGGAGGCTTGCGTCTTTGTAATCTTCATTGTAATCTTCATTTCAGTTATCTCTTACTCTTTGAGTGTCAGAGGATGTCATAGGGCGTCTTGCTTACTGCCCAAGTTGTCAGCACGGCGAGCTGAAAACTGTCGTACTTGTTCTCGTTTTCGGTCCTGGTTATGCAGTGGCTAATGTCTTCCAGAATGTCGTCGAAGTAAACTTCCTCTCCCCGAGATAGTGCCTGCAGAAAAACCTCGTCGTATGTGGCTGCCAATGCACGTGCAGTGCTGTCCTGAATCTCTGCATAGGCGTCGTTTTTGACGCGAAGAATGTCCTGCACGACAAAGTCGTCAGGCGCAACGGGCTCGGTAATTCGGATCTTCACTTGCATGATGTGGCCCTCTCTTGAAATGGAAATGGAAATGGAGAAGTGCGGGGCAGACTACTTTGTCTGCCCCGCACTATTTGTCACCAGGACGGCATACGGTATGCGTCGTGGCGGTGGTCCTCGAAAACCATGGCGTCCCATGCGTCAACGTTGCGCGACAGAGAGCGAATCTTCTGCCGGTCCTTTCGACGCTTGGCCTTCTCGATGTCGCGAATGTACTGGGAGTCAGCACGGGGCCGGGAAAGAATCTTAGCGGTCTCGTGCCAGTCCAAAGTGAGGTGGCAGCAGTCCCATGCCGAAATCTTCTGCGGCTTCTGCGAACTCACAATGTCGCAGGTGTGGTGGCCGTCCCTGGAAATGTGGTACTCGTGGCCGTTGCGAAAAGCCTGCACTCGAAACGGGTCGGTCTTGAAGGTGCGGGACAATTCTCTCTCCTGTTCCTCGTGTGGGTAAATGCAGGACTGACAAACTTAGCAGCACACAATTTCTATGCAGAAGTTGCGTAGCACTAGGCTTGACAGATTGCCACTAGGCGCTTGACAAGGATTGGTTTGTTGGTGGGGAGCAAGGGCGATATTGCGATATGGGTCGTGGAAGGTAAAATGCAGGTAAATTCTTAGGAAATTTAGGGCAAAATAGAAGTGGGGTGTAGTCTATGTGTATCTGTCTGTATATACATGTGGGTGAGGGACTATGGACCATACGGGTGTCCTAGGGACTATGCCCTAGTGGGTAGGTAGGGAGTGCACCCCTGTAGTGGGGTGTGGGGGGCGGAGGGTGCGTTGTGCCTGGTCAGAGGCCCGAAGTGGGGTATAGTCTATGGGGTAGTGTATAGAGTACACCCTACTAGTACTGTATAGAGTACTAGTAGGGTAGGAGGTATGGTAGGTTCCCCTAGTCCTGGCCCCCCCCTCTAAGGGGGGGGGCCGGTCAGACTAGGGGAATCCTACGCGCGGCCCCGGGGGCAGAAAAATAAATATCGGCCTCGCTGAGACGACCCTTATCGGTTTTGTCGTGGCGAGGTGAAGAAACGATATTGCGTTAAGTTTAGGTTTTGAGTTTGATTTTTGAGTTTAGACTTTTAGGCTTGGGTCCCGAATCGACGATATTCCATGCAGCCTAAATGCAAATTGAATATGAATTGGCTGCTTTTGAATTCGTTGTGCGGACATGAGAAATGCCCCCCATTCCCTTTTCAGGAAATGAGGGGCATTTCTCATTGGCTGATCACTCGGATTCGGAATCCGAATCGGTCTCGGGCTTCGAATTTCCCGATGCCTTCGGAACGATCACAACCGTGACCGTCTCCTTTGCCTTGTTGACGACAGTGAAGGAAATCTCCTCTCCTGCCTTCGAAGAAAGGTCATCGGTCTCGGCGGCCTTAAAAGCAGCCTCCTTGAGCACGTCGATGTCGATGCCGATTCGCTGACCGAGAATCGTGAACGTCGGCTTGTCGATGTTCTCGCCATTGATCGACGCTTCCGCAAGCCGCGGCTTGCGCTTGCCGGTACCAGTGGTGGTACCAGCAGAACCACGGAGCGAAACCATCTCCGCGATTCCCTCGTCGGCAAGGAACTTCGTCAGGGCATCAGCATCGCCACCGAGAACCGTCTTGATCGCCCCGCGAATCGCAGTGGCCTCCTGTCGCTTCGAAAGGAATTCCTTCTTAGCGGCCTCGACATCGAATGCCTCGCCCGACTCGACACTGTCGGCGACGATCTTCTCGGCACGGGCGGTAGCACCAGCCTTCGCTTCGGCGAGACGTGCCTGAGCCTCCGCAATCTGCGCAAGCCCCTTCTCGTTGAACTTTCGCCACGCGACAAGCTCCGGGTCGTCGGACGTCGTGAGAACGGCCGAAACCTTCTCTTCGGCCCCGCTCGTCTCGGCCTTGATGCGAACCGAAAGAGAATTCGCGGCCTCGACAATGGTCCGCAGAACCTCCACGAGAGGCTTTGCGAGAGTAGCAGCAGCGGACATTTTGTCCGTCCTTTCTAATGGGTGGAGAATCGGGATGGGATTATCCCGATCCGATTGCGCGCAATATGGATGCCAAAAGGGCAGGTATTGCAGGAATGCGCGCGGTAATTCTCGCGGCCAATTTCACTGTGGAATTCTCAAAATTCAGGTGCGCACCGGGTTTACGAACTGACGCCGTACGCGCCGCTCAGGCGCGTACCGGTGGCCACGTGACTACGGTACCACACTTGCAGGGCAGTCCACAACCAAAGGGACGGGTCCGGGTCCACCCAATCTGTTTCCATGCGCCCTGAGAACGAGACTCGTTCTCATTAGCAGAGGGCACGAAAAAAGCCTCCCAGATCGGGAGGCTTTTTTCTGCGGGCCGTCACCCCTCCGGCGGAATCCCGTAGGCCGCGAGGATGAGCGCCCCGACCTCCCGCTGTCGGTTGACGAACATGCGGAGCATGGGGTCGACGAACGTGGAATTGGGGTCCTCGCGCTTGAGGGCTGCGCATCGACGAATTGCTTCTGCGCAGTTTCCCATTTCGATGAGAAGGTCACGGCCGACGTACTCGAGGTCAGGCATTTTCGACTCCAAACTTTGGGCAGGGATATGCTGGCGGTGCCAGCATATCATATGCGAGCCGACGGACAAGACCAGGCCCGGCGCCACCCAGATTTGTTTCCATGCACAGTTGATGTTGGGAATCATTCTCAACGAGGGCACGAAAAAGTCCCGACCCTTTCGGGCCGGGACTTTTCCGAGATCGAGATTTGGATCACCTCACAAGTCGATCGCGTGGCCCCGGACGATTTCCTCCAGCCGAATGATCTCGGCAAGCGACCCTTGCATCTCCCGGATGAGGTTGTCCATCG
>Ga0206107_1000184_pt1 | contig 43244 bp, 33 predicted proteins | sample 2B0metagenome_FD_148652 | JGI IMG/M metagenome (GOLD analysis project Ga0206107, IMG submission 148652) | Enriched microbial communities from leaf-cutter ant dump, University of Wisconsin, Madison, United States - 2B0 | ecosystem: Environmental > Terrestrial > Nest > Insects nest > Nest dump...
CGTCACGATCGCCGTCGACTGGATGATGGCCTTGACTCCGACCCAGACACGTACCAAGGCTGCTCTGCGGTCCCCGAGCTTCTGGCTCTTCCCGCTGTCAAAGAACTTTTGAGGACCCACTTAGAGCGTCTGGAGCGATGGAACAAAAAAAGATCGTGCGGCACATAGTTCCACGCTTGCGCCCGGCTGTTGAAGGCCATAGTTTCCCGCCCCTCAAGACCATCCCGTTTGACAGTCATTCGCTATAGATCCTTCTCTTTCGATGCCGCAGCCTCGTCCACTTCCCCGTCGCAGCGAACCCATACCCGATGAGGCATCGTCACCCCAGCCTTCTCTTCCCATCGAACATTCGCCTCTGGCAACCGAGGCTCCCGCACCAGCCGCAAGCCCTGAAGAGGCGTGGCGGGCGTGCCTTGCAGTGATCCGGGAGAACGTTTCATGGCAGGCGTACCGCACGTGGTTCGAGCCTGTGCGTCCCCTTTCGCTGGTGGGGAGCAAGCTCACGATCCAGGTGCCGAGCCGTTTCTTCTACGAGTGGATTGAGGAGCACCACTACGCAACGCTCCGGCGCGCGGTGGTGCAGGTGCTGGGGGATCGTGGCGAGCTTGCCTACCACGTTTCGGAGACTCCAGCGGCAGTCGAAGCAGCACCTCCCCGTCCTGTTGCTGCTCCGCCGTCTCCATCACCGTCTGCTCCGGCTATCGCCTCTCCAGGTGGTCCGCCCCCCCAGCAGCGCCATGTTGGACCTGGCTTCACCCCGATGATCTCGATTGCCGCTCCCCAGAGTGGAGCGCGCAAGCAGGGGACGGTCCGTGCCGGCACACACCTGAACCCGCGCTTCACCTTCGACAACTTCATCACCGGCGAGAGCAACCAGCTTGCCTACGCCGCCGCGCGTGCAGTGGCCGACAGGCCGGGAGGAACGCGCTTCAACCCGCTGGTGCTCTACGGTGGAGTGGGGCTTGGCAAGACCCACCTGGCGCAGGCAATCGGGCATCTCATTCTCGCCTCCAACCCCAACGCGCAGGTGGTGTATACCACCAGCGAGCAGTTCACCTACGAGTTCGTCAACGCAATCCAGCACAACCGGCTGCACGACTTCACCAACTCCTACCGGACGGTGGACGTGCTGATCGTCGACGACATCCAGTTCTTCGCCGAGAAGGAGAGGACGCAGGACAACTTCTTCCACACCTTCAACGCGCTCCACCAGTCGGGACGGCAGATCGTGCTCACCAGCGACGTGCCGCCGAAGCAGCTTGCCGGACTCGACGAGCGACTGATCAGCCGATTCCAGTCGGGGTTGACAACCGACATCCAGCCGCCCGATCTGGAGACGCGCATTGCCATCCTGCAGAAGATGAGTGCCGACGAGCACTATCAGCTTCCGGGGGAGGTGATCGAGTACATCGCTCGCAACGTCACCGCTTCGGTGCGCGAGCTTGAAGGGTGCCTCATCACGCTCCTGGCCGAGTGCAGCCTGCGCAACCTGACGATCACGCTCGACCTGACGCGTGAGGTGGTGAGCGGCATCGCTACGCCGAGCCTCTCAACGATTACCATCGAACAGATCCAGCAGACGGTGGCGCGGCAGAGCGGTATCGCGCTGGGTCTGCTCAGCGGCAAGACGCGCAAGCACGAGATTGTGGTGGCGCGGCAGGTGGCGATGTACCTGATCCGCGAACTGCTCGGCACTTCCCTGAAGACGATTGGCAACCACTTCGGCGGACGCGACCACACGACGGTGATTCATGCGGTGGACTCGGTGGCAACGATGCTCGAACGTGACGAGAACACGCGCCGACTTGTTTCCTCGGTTCGTCGCGAGCTTGGTCTGCCAGCGACTACAGCGTAGCGCGGCACACAACAGCGGTTGAGCAGAAGGGGGAGAGATCGTCGATCTCTCCCCCTTCCTAGTTCTCAAACGAAAGATCTGAGCGATGCTACGCTTCGCCGGATGCTTGGAGCGTGCGCAGAACGTTCTCGAATGCTTCGATCATTCTCTCGATCTGTTCTGCTGTGACAATGTAGGGGGGGAGCAGCCGCACCGTACGGTCCGCCGTCGCGTTGACGATCACCCCCTGTGCGAGCATCGCGTCCACAACCTGTCCAGCCGGAACCGCCACCTCCACACCGATGATGCATCCTGCGCCACGCACATCGAGAATGACCTGTGGATGGGCGGCTTTGAGCGCTTCGAGGCGCTCGATCATCAATCGACCCATTGCCGCTACGTGGTCCATCAGGCCGGAGGCAAGGTGATCGAGCACCACGCTCCCCGCTGCGCAGGAGAGCGCGTTACCGCCGAAGGTGGTGCCGTGGCGACCGCTGCTCCACACCTCCGCGAGGTGCGCGTCAACGAGAATGGCGCCGAGCGGAAGCCCGCCACCGATACCCTTCGCCAGCGTGACGATGTCGGGCCGAACGCCGTGGTGCTCGAACGAGTGGAAGGTTCCGGTGCGTCCCGCCCCCCCCTGAATCTCGTCGGCGATCAGCAGCACACCGTGCTCGCGCCGCAGCTCCTCGATGGCCACAACGAACTCCGGCGTGGCTGCGTGGATGCCCCCCTCACCTTGGAGGAACTCGACGATCAGCGCGCAGGTGCCGGGGCCAACTGTGGCCCGCAGCGCTGCTACATCGTTGAATGGGAGAACGCGTGTCTCTGGAAGGAAGGGGCCCATCCCGTCCTTGTAGGCGGGCTTGTCCATCACCGAGAGAACACCGTAGGTGCGTCCGTGGAATCCACCACCGAAGCCGATGATCTCCCGCTTCGATTGCGCTGCACCCCACGCGCGGGCAAGTTTCATCGCCCCCTCGTTCGCCTCGGTTCCGCTGTTCGAGAGGAAGACGCGGCTGTAGCCGCTCAGCTCGGTGAGCTTCCGCGCAAAGTCGATCTGCGCGTCCTGGTAGAAGTAGTTCGAGATGTGGAGGTAGCGCCGCGACTGGCGGTCGATTGCAGCGAGGATATCGGGATGGCTGTGCCCCAGCGCGTTGACGGCGATGCCGCCGAGAAAATCCAGGTAGCGCGTTCCGTCGTGGGCGATGATCTCCATCCCCTCGGTGCGATCCACAACGACCGGAAGACGCTTGTAGGTCTGGAGAATGTGCCGGTGCTCGAGTTCAATGAGGTGATCGTGCTGCATCGTGGGGGAGAGGAGAGTGGGTTATTGGTGCCGGGCCGACGCTAACGACAGCGGCCCCTGCCGTTGGCTGTCGTTGACAGTGGCATGGGGCCGTTGACTTCTGTGCGGGTGCCTGCGCATGGCACCCGGCAGCTTTAGCGGTTCTTCTTCTTATGGCGATTCTTGCGCAGGCGCTTCTTGCGCTTGTGCGTCGCCATCTTATGGCGCTTCCGCTTCTTTCCGCAGGGCATATCCGGTCTCCAGAGATGTGCGAGAGATGACTAAAAAAGGCGAGCCGCAAATATACGCGATCCTTTGCGGTTCCGGCAACCTTTCGGAGCAGTGTGATTGTGTCCGAGAGAAATCTCCCGCTGCCGTGTACTTTGTGCGGTTGTCGCTGCCGTTGCCCGTTTCGGCGCACGAGCGGGGAATTCAGGCTGCCACCGGGCGCTGGGGCATTGCATTCCGCAGCGCGCCTCTGCACTCGAAACCGTGCCGTACGGTGAGAGAAAGCGGAGATTGAACTGTCTACTCCGGCAGGTCTGCGGAGTGTCTACATCCCTTCTGGAGCGTGTGCCTGCTCCAGACCCTGCAATATCTCCGAGGCGTTGCGGCCTGGTCCCGAGGATGCGTCGATCTCAACGGTGCGGCGCAGCCAGGCGATGGTGCTGTCCTTCTCGCGACGGAACATGTGAACCATCGCAACGTTGAACGCCGCCATCTGGAACTTCGGGTCGGTGTGGAGCACGCTTCGCAGCTCGTTGATCGCGGCGTCGTAGTCGTTGATCGAAGCCAGCGAAACCGCCATATCAGTGCGGGCACCCAGGTCCTTCGGGTTCTTTGTCAAATACTCTCGATAGAGTTTGACAGCCTGCGGATGCTTGTCGAGGTCGTAGTAGATGTTGGCAAGCCGCAGCCGTGCAGAGTCGTTGCCCGGACTATTCTTCAGAACGTTCTCCATCGAGTCCGCCGCGTGCTCAAGCCGGGCGATTGCCACCGGCGGCAGGGTCGGAGTCAGCTTGACCGGGGCTGTTGTCGTGTCGTCGGTGGCAGGATGGCCGTGGGGCATTGCTCCCTCCTGGGGCATGCCGGTCCTGCCGATGGGGGGGCCTTTCACCTCCTCCGGTGTGGTGACGATGTAGAGGAGCGCCGCAAGCGCTGTGATGTAGAGCGCGGCGAAGAGGAGGTCGCGTCCAGCAGTCCGTCGCGGGTTGCGCGAGGGAGCCGGTTCTGCTACGGTGGGGTGTTCGCTGACAGTGCTGTTGAGCCGGGCACCGCACACATCGCAGTAGAGCGAGCGTTCTGCAACGGCGGAACCGCATTCGGAACAGGTGCGGAGGGAAGGGGAGGAGTGCGCGTCGGCGTGGTCTGCTGGCTGGGGTGCGCTGTTCATGCGGTGCTGTTCGGGGGTTCCTTGTGGCTGCGGTCGACGAGATCGCGGAACTCGCGCGAGACCTTGAAGTGGGGAAGGTGCTGCGTGTCGAGCGCGACAGTCTGGCCGGTGCGGGGATTGCGCGCCACACGCGGCGCACGCTCACGCACACGAAAGGTGCCGAACCCTCGCAGCTCGACGCTCTCGCCGTGGACCAGCGCGTCGATAACGGTCTTCAGGAATCCGTCGATCACCGCCTCGGTCTCCAGTTTGGTAAGGCCCGTCCCGGCAGCGATGCGGTCAATAATGTCCGATTTGGTCATGGCCCTGAAATTGCGAAACCTCCTCCATCCAGCAAGTCTTTCCCCTCCATCTGTTGTCCCTTGTCACGCCTCATTGGTAATTGGTGATGGGGTGGTAGTATACAGGGCAACGGTGCTCTCCTCCCCTTCTCCGGCAGTTTCCGCAACCAATCATCGACCCATAGCACGATGCCTCACTCTCTGATCCCAATCGGCACGATGTACTGCCTTGGACGGAATTACGAACGCCACGCACGCGAGATGGGGGTGGAGGTTCCAACGTTCCCCGTGGTGTTTCTCAAGCCACCCTCGGCGTGGGTGCCGAGTGGGAGTACGGTCAGCATCCCCTCGATCTCGAAGGAGATGCACCACGAGCTTGAGTTGGTGGTGCTGCTCGACCGCGACCTGCGCAACGCGGGCGAGGAGGAGGCTGCCGAGGCGGTGATGGGGTATGCGGTGGGCATCGACTTCACCCTGCGCGACGTCCAGTCCCGCGCGAAGGAGCGGGGAGAGCCGTGGGCGATTGCGAAGGGGTTTGCCGGTTCGGCCCCGATTGGACCAATTACCCCGCGTGCGGCGGTGCCCGATCCTCATGCGCTTGCGATGCGTCTCCTCGTCAACGGAGATGTCCGGCAGGAGGGGACTACCGCCGACATGATCCTTTCGGTTCCGCGCATTCTCTCGATGCTCTCCGGCATCTTCGCTCTGCGTCGTGGCGATCTCGTCTACACGGGGACACCCGAAGGGGTTGGTCCAGTGCTGCCGGGCGATCATCTTCGTGCCGAGATCGACGGACTCGAACCACTGGAGCTATCGATTGATCGGTAGAGGAGTGTTTGTGGTAGTCGAGCGGGGTGGAGGAATCACCATGAACGGCAATGGCCGCACTGTGCGATGCAGTGCGGCCATTGCCGTTACGCCTCTGAGACGCTACGCAACCTTGCGCGCGAACTTGATGGTGCCCTCGGCGTCGTGGAAGTGGAGGTAGAGTCCTTCGCCGGTTGCCGCCATCCACACATAGCCCTTGTTCGTTGCGGCGTAGATGGTGTTCTCACCCCACGAGGTGTCACGCTCGCCGCCGCCGCCGCCGCTCACCACGTAGTTCACGCCGTTGACAGGCTTCAGCAGCTGGATGTCGTGGTCGTGACCGCACAGATAGATGGCAACCTTGTGCTTGGTCAGCACATCCTCGAACGTGTTGCGGATACGCCCGAGGTTGCCGTAGATGCCGTTCGAGTAGAGCATATGGTGGCCGAAGACGATCTTCCACCGGGCCGTTGAGCGTTCGAGTTCCGCATCAAGCCATGCGCGCTGCCGCTCGGCTGCTCCCTCGGCCTTGGTCTGCACGAGCTGGGTGTCGAGCGAGAAGAGCTGGACGGTTGTTCCATCGCCTCCCGTAAGGAGCGAGGTGTAGGTGCGCGACGGGAATTTCCACTGGGGGTTCTTGCGGCTGTAGGCAATCTGTGCGTCAGGGTCGAAGCTGTAATCGTGGTTGCCGAGGGTGGGGTAGAATGGCTGCGTCAGGCCCTGCGCTGCGTACATCCCCGTGAACTTCCGCTCCCACTGCGGGTCGTCGACGGACGTAACTCCCTTGGGGTAGATGTTGTCGCCGGTGGAGATAACGGCGTCGCAGCCGTGGTCGCTGGCGGTGCGGACCATCGCTTTTGCCACGCCACGCTGCCCCGAACCCCCTGTTCCCCAGTCCCCGATCACCAGGAACTTCACCCCGGCATCCTGCGGAATGTTGAAGGGGATGAACGGTGGAATGGCCTTGGCACCCTTCACCTTTGCCTCACCGCCAAGAAGTGTGCGTGCCCAGAGCATCCGCTCGCTTGCTCGAACATATCCCTCAACGGCGGCAACGCCGAGCGAGGTGGCGGCAAGGCGGAGGAAACTGCGACGTGAACTCATGGTTGTGTCTGGAAGAGGGGATAGGGAGTACAACTGGGTGTGTCGCTGAGCGCACTGATCATCGAGCCATAGGGCAGGTACACGGAACTGTCCTGTGGTGCCGTAGGGTCAAGCAGCTGCCGTGCTGTAACCCCAAAGGTGATGCAGCCGTTGCACGCCTCGATTTTTCCGAGCGCGCTGCTTCGTGCAGTCAGTTCGGCCACCGCTCTATCGAGATATGGTCCTACATCCCAACCCTGCAATCGGAGCGCCCGGAGTCCCATGATCGCGAAGAGGCGTGCGGACACTCCTGGTGCTGCAAGAAGATTGTTGAGAAGAGGAAGCGCTCCAGCCTGCACGAGTTGCAGCGTTGCAAGGTATCCAAGCTGTGGTGTGCCGGCAGAGCCACAGTCTGTGCCAAACCGGTAATCGTAGAGCGGGGATGCAAGCGCTTCGTATGCTTCCGCAAGCGAGTCTGGAACGGTGTGAACCGCTGTAGGGAGTCCCAGCTGCAACTGCTGTGTGCGCCACCACTGCTGCCAGAAGGTGCTGTCGTGTAGAACCTGCTCTATACGAAGCCGAACTCCACGTCCCCGTGCTTGCGCCCCCATCTCCACCACTGTGTCTCCAGCCATCACAATAACGAGCTGGATATTCGGATCGATCCAGCCGGATAGGGCGGTGAGTTCCGGCAGGAGCTTGTGGGAACTCTCGATCCTGCGTGCGTGTACACTCTTCAGGAGCGAGTCGATCTCTCCCGCCCGTGCGTGCTGGAACGTGCTCTGGAGTTTTTGCAGGAAATTTTCCGAGACCCTCTCGATGCTCCACTGTGCGTTCGCTGCTCCCACAGTGGAGAGTAGCAGGGCTACGCTGAGATGGAGGAGGGAGGGGCGCACGTGCAGTTGTCGGGGGGGAACAGAAAACGAACGGCACGAGCACCCGGTGCCCGTGCCGTTCCTGTTTGTCGATAATCGTGGGGTGTACAATCATCGAGCGTTCAGGGTCGTGTGGCGGATGATCCTACCGGTTGACCTTGATCTTCTCTCCGGCGCGGAGCGGACGGCGTGCCAGTTCCGGGTTGTTCTTCTTGAGCTGCTTCACGCTGACGCCGTAGCGGTCGGCAATGCTTTCGAGGCTCTCACCCCGGCGGACCGTGTAGCTTGCCGGGGCGCTGCTCTTGGAAGCGCGGCTGTTGCGGCGGGCGTCTCCCTTTGACGGAGCGTCGGTGTAGATCTTCAGCGATGTGCCCGACTGCACCTTGCCACCCTTGATATCGCGGCTGTTCCAGGCTTGCAGGTCGCTCACCTTCACGCCGTAGCGCTGCGCAATCGAGGTAAGAGATTCGCCACCGCGAACACGGTGCGTCTCGTAGCGGGTGCTGGTGGTGGTTGTCACGGTGCGCCGGGTCTCACCCTTGCGGGCACCCTTTGTATCGTCGCGCTTCGCCGCGGTACGCTCCGTTGTGCGAGTCTCGGCGAGGGTTGTCGAGCGCGCGTTGCGGCTGTCGACCTGGATGCTCAGCTTGCGCCCGGCGCGGAGTTGCGCGTTGCGGTCGAGATTGTTCCAGGAGGCAACCTCCAGCGGACTGACACCGTAGGTGCGCGCAATCGCTGTCAGGCTCTCGCCACGCGCCACCACGTGGGTCTTGGTGACGGTGGAAGGTGTGCGACGGGTTGATGTCGTGGTTGCGGCACGACGCTCGCTGGTTGTTGCCGCCTTGGGTGCTGTGGCCTTCGGCTCCTCGGCACGGGGGGCGTTCGAGGCAAGCGTTGGCGTCGCGCTCTTCGGCGACGTCGTGCGGCGCTTCGATGCCGTAGCGGGCGCTGCTGGTGCAGTCGGCGCAAGGGCCGTCAGGAAGGCGCGCTCGGCCTGCTGCGTGTTGCTGTCCACCGTTCGCGCTGGTGCAGGTGCTGGATGGGGCGTTGCCGACCGCGTTGCAGTCGCCGAGGTGCTCCTTGCCGGTGCTGCCGAAGCGGAGACCGGAGGTGCTGCTGCCACCGGGGCGCTTGCCGGCGCTGGTGTGTTGCTGTTCAGGGCGAGGGTTGGGCTTGGCTCGGCAGCGCGATCACCGCCGGTGCTGACACCCGGAGCCGAGCTTGCCGCAACGGGCTGGGTTGTGGTCTCTGGAGCCGAGGCAAGCATCGTTGTCGAACTGGTCGTCGACACCGGAGTTGTCTGCGGGATACGAAGCGTCGCGCCGCGCTTCAGGCTGCTCTTGGAGGTCAGGTTGTTCGCGCTGCAGAGCTGGTCAACCGAAATGTTGTACTTCCGCGCCACGCCGGTAACGGACTCACCGCGCGCCACCTTGTGGGTGAGATAGCGCGGCTCGGAGGTTGGGGTGGTCGGGAGAGGGCGAAGTGTGCGAAGCGCATCGCTCAGGTTCTCCGAAACCTGCATCGGAACCCGCAGCTGATAGCCGTAGCTGGTCTCCGGGGTGTACGGGGTGCGGTCGCGCAGCAGTTCCGGGTTGAGGCGGCGCAGCTCTTCAACCGACACGCCCGAGGCGCGGGAGATCGTCGGCATATCGTAGGCGCCCTTCACCGGCACCAGCTTGTACTCGTCCGGCTGTTCATAGTCGATGCTGGTGAAGCCGTAGGCTTCCGGGTCCATTGTGATTTTCGTGGCGGCGATGTAGAGCGGCACGTACTGCTGCGTCTCGCGTGGAAGGTACTGGCGTACAACCCAGTAGTCGCGGCTGTTGGCCTTTGCAATCGCGGACTTCACGCGACCCGGTCCGCAGTTGTAGGCGGCGAGTGCCAGATGCCAGTCGCCGAGGTCTTCGTACAGGTTCTTGAGGTAGCGTGCAGCGGCGCGGGTTGCCTTCTCCGGGTCGCGCCGCTCGTCGAGCGACGGGTCTACCGTCAAGCCATACATCCTGCCGGTGGAGGGGATGAACTGCCACAGACCCGCGGCCTTGGCCCAGCTTACCGCCGAGGGGCTGAGACCCGACTCGATCATGGCGAGATGGCGCAGTTCGAGCGGGGCGTTCTCCTCGCCGATGATCCTGTCGAACAGCGGGAAGTAGCGTCCGGTGCGGGCGAGCCACTTCGAGAAGAATCGACGTCCCTTCTCCGAGGTGAAGAAGGCAATGCACTGCTGAACCGGGGTGTTGTCCGTCAGTGGAATCGTCAGTTCAAGGGGAGCGTTGCCGCTGGCGGTAATCTGCTTCGGCGGATACTTGCGCCGCTCGACGGGAATCTGTTCGATTTCCTTGAACATCTTGTCGCGCAGCACGAAGAAGTTGCTGTTGGCGTCGATGCTGTCGAGCGAGGTTGCCTGCTCCTCGTAATCCTGGATGACGCTCTCGGTCAGGCTCACGAACTCTGGCACATCCTGCGCCGCCGGAATGCTTGCCACTTCGTTGAGCACGGCAATCGCCGCCTCGAAGTTCTTCCGCGCCTCGACACTCCGTCCGCGCTGCTGGAAGCGAAGTGCCGCCCCGTAGAGCCGCCGGGCTTCCTCAACCTTCTTCTTGATGGCAGTGAGGCTCGGTGTGGAGCCGTCGTCCAGGGCTGCGTATTCGTCGGAGGGCTTCTGCGTCTGCGTACGGGCAACGGGAGCAGTGGCACAACCAGCAAATACGAGCACACCCACGACAAGCGTGGAAAGGAAGAAGCGGTAGAACATCTGTCAATCGGGAGAATGACTGTATGGACAAGCAGAGATCGCGCTGGCGAGGGTGGGGTGGAGTGCGCGAGCAGAGTTACTGAGAACAGCCGCAAACTACCCCCTGGCTCCCCCCCTGCGCAACCCATGACCCGGCCTTTCTTCCTGAAATCTTGTTCATGAAGGATCGGTTCATGGAGAAGCGTTCATTGAACGTGATCGAATGTAAAGGTTGAAGTGGCAGCGGGGAGAGATGGGAGGGCAGAGGAGAGAGTGTGTGAGGGAAAGCAGGGAATGAGGGAGCGGGGGTGGTGCAATGCCGTACTCCTGTCGCAGAAACCATCGTGCCACGTATCGCCGGCATATGACGCACCAGCCCGGCTCCAGTGGAGCCGGGCTGGTGTTGTGTGCTCTGTCTCGATCTGCTGTCCGCCTTCTTCCCGTTTTTCGCCCTGCTCAGCGCCGCCTACTCCTGGCGCAGCGCGTGGACCACATTCCGCTGTGCCACTGTCGTGCCGGCATCCACCTTCAGCTCGAAATCCTCGCGGAATCGCTGAATGGTGTAGCGCGTAGGCCATGCGGCCGCCTCGCCAAGCGCGCAGACCGTGTTGCCCTCGATGTTGTTCGCCACGTCGATCAGGAGGTCGAGGTCGTCGGGGGTGCCGCCGCCGGCGTTGACGCGGTGCAGCACCTTCTCGATCCAGCCGCAGCCCTCGCGGCAGGGGGTGCACTGCCCGCACGACTCGTGGTGATAGAAGTGAATGAGTCGCTGGAGCATCATCGGGATGTCGGTCGTCTCGTCCATCACGATTACTCCGGCGGTGCCGATGGCGCTCCCTGCGGTCTTCAGGCTCTCGGCGTCGAGCATCACGTTCTCAAGTTGCTCGGCGCGAAGGATCGGCATCGAGCTGCCGCCGGGGATGACGGCCTTCAGGGCGCGACCCTCGATGATGCCGCCACCGACATCGAAGATGACGTCAACAAGGGAGAGGCCGGTGGGCAGCTCGTAGACGCCCGGCTTGTTGACGTGGCCGGAGATTCCCACGAGAATCGTTCCCGGATGCTTCTCCGCGCCGATCTTCGAGTAGGCCTCCGCGCCGATGCGGAGGATGGCCGGGACGTTGGCAATCGTCTCGACGTTGTTGATGGTTGTCGGCATCCCCCACAGCCCGACCTGTGCGGGGAAGGGGGGCTTGACGCGTGGGTAGGGACGGTCTCCCTCCAGCGAATTCATCAGCGACGACTCTTCGCCGCAGATGTAGGCGCCGGCGCCCTTGTGGACTACGATGTCGATGGTGTAGTCTCCACCGAACGTCTCCTTCATTCGCGGACCGACAAGCCCTGCGATGTAGGCGTCATCCACCGCCTGCTGCATCAGGCGCACCCAGCGGTGATACTCGCCACGGATGTAGATGAAGCACTTCTCGATTCCCATCGCGTACCCGGCGATCAGAATCCCCTCGATCAGCGCGTGTGGGTTGCTCTCGAAGATCTGCCGATCCTTGAACGAGCCAGGCTCCGACTCGTCGCCGTTGATCGCAAGGTACTTCGGCCTGTCGGTGCCCTTCGGCATGAAGCTCCACTTCAGTCCGGTGGGGAAGCAGGCGCCGCCGCGACCGCGCAGACCGGAGCGCTTCACCTCGTCGATCACCTGATCGGGGGTCATCGAGAGGGCTTTGCGGTACATGTCGTACCCGCCGTTGGCGCGGTAGACGTCGAGGCGGTGCAGGTCGGCAATCTCCGGCAGAACCAGCCGGGGCCGTGTGGGGTGGAGATCGACGAGGCTCATATCGTGAAATGTCCGTTGGGTTCGGGAAGAGGGGCACGCAGCAAAAGCAGCGCAAACATACGGAGGGGCCAGGGATTAGGGGCCAGGGCTGTGGGGACGAGGATCGATAGACGTGTAGCGAGAGGGCTGCGCTCGCTCTTGGCTTCCTTCTCCCTCACGCCTTGTCGATCACTCATCGCTGTCATCCGGGTGTGCGGCACGGATGGTGAAGTAGAGCTGTGCCGTTGGGGGCCACTCGATCCGCATTCGCTTCATCACCTCCTCCACCGTTGCGCCTCCATCGACGAGAAAGAGTCCGCACGTATGGCGCAGCGAGAACGGGGTGAGCCGGTGATCCCGCCCCCGCTTAACGCCGCTCGACTCCAGCCAGCGCGTCACCGCCGCCCGCATCCCGCGCGCCGTCATCCGCGCGCCGTGCGAGCGATTGCCGACACCGGCAAAGAGGGGGGCCTCGGCGGGAATCTCCTCTCCGCCGAAACGTCGCGTCAGGTACTCGTTCACGGCGTTGTGCGCCTCGGGGGTGAGGGTAACGGCAACATCCTTCGCCGAACGGCCCTTGCCCTGCACCGCGAGCGTGGGAAGTCCACGTTCATCGACGCGCATGTCGCCAACATCGGCGTGCACGCACTCCTGCTCGCTCAGCGCGCAGTGGAGCATGGCGCGAATGATCGCCATGTCGCGCGCACCCTGGAGCGACGTTGTGTCGATAGCGTCGAGAAGCGCTGCCACCTCTGTGCGGCGAAGCCATGCGCGGCTGTGGCGTTCGGGACGGCGTCCGCCAGCGACGCGCCGTGCCGGATTCGACTCCAGCACACCCGCCTCGACGAGGTAGCGGCAGAACTGCCGCAGGGCGGTCATGTAGGTGCCGATGCTGCTATCGGTGAAGCCGCGCCGCTCGGAAAGGTGGCGGCGATAGCGCTCGACATCGCGGCGACGGAACTGGAACTTGCGGTCGAGCGGAAACCAGGAGACGAACTCCCGTAACGCACGCTGGTAGGTGCCACGCGTTTCCGGGCGTTTCTGTTCGAGGTGGCCCAGGAAGCCCTCGTAGTGCTCCACAAGCTCCTTCAACGTCATCCGAACCGGTGTGCTCTGGTCGTTGTCCATGATCTGGCCGTTATTGCATTGCAGTGCGAAGGTATGATGCCCCGGCGCACAATCCAACGCCGGCTATGGCGGGGGGAGGGGGCGAGGCGGGACTGGCTGGACAGGAGATGGCCACGCGATTCGAGGGCACGAAATATCTTGTTCTCCGAACAATCAAGACCCCTTATTCTCATCCTTTCGCACCATGGCACGCACGCGAGCAATTCCGATTCTGGAGACTGTCCGCACTCTTCGTCGCATCGAGAAGAAGACGCCCGGCAAGCTTATGCGCGCCCGGATTGCGATGCTTCGCATGCTTCAGGAGGACCACAAGCGGACGCTTCGTGACGTTGCCGCGATGCTCGGCGTCTCCCACCAGTCCACCAAACGGTGGTGGAAATGGTATACGGAGGGAGGGATCGCGCGGCTCCGCTACCGCAAGGCGCGTCGGTGGGACGACGACCCCTCATTCACGACGCTCCGCGACGCGGTGATCGCCGGGCAGTTCCACTCGCTGGACCATGTCCGGGGCTGGCTGGGGGGGATAGGGAAGACCTCGTCAAAGGCGTCGGCGCAGGATGATCACAAACTCTCCGAGGCCATCTACTCCCTGCTCACCGTGCTCCCACCGCCACCAGTCGCGGATCTCCGTGTGTGGAGGGATCAACTGACCATCGGGCTGAAGCGGCTTTTCGGCGATATCGACCGCATTACGCTGACCGCCAACTTCAAGTGCAATCTCAAGGAACCCGACACCTACAGGCCGACTGCATGGGTCATGGGAAAGGGCCAGGCCAGCGATAAGGACATCTCGATTGCTGTAGAGGAGAGTTCCCCGATTGAGCGTCTGCTCGAATACTGCGCAAAGCAGCAGTTCCCCTTCGAGAACTACCACGAGCCGATTGGCTTTGCCTACTCCTACAGGGGAGCCTACCTCGGAGCCATCATTCTGTGGCGTGATCGCACGCGCGCTCCGATCTCTCCCCAGACGATTGGGGTCATGCGCCGCCTCGAACCGTTCTTCGTGTTCATCATGGCCGACATCGTGATGCGGCGGCATTACCTCCACCCGATCAACCTCTCCTATCTCGACCTGCTCGACCAGATCACGCAGAAGGCCAATCTGACCCCGCAGGAGCGCCGCATCCTGATCCTGCACTCTACAGGTGTATCGCGTGCCGAGATCGGGAAGACGTTCAGTATCGCCGTCAGCACCGTTCGGACGCACCTGAACTCGATCTATGCCAAGGTCGGGGTTCGCACGGTGAACGAACTGTTTGCCCAGTACCTCTCGAAGGATCCTCCCAAACCCCGGGAGGATCGATAAGAGGGTTCACCTGTCACTCGATCCTGCGTCGAGAATAGTGCGGATCTGATTCGGACGGTGGTTGCAAATCGCCCGAAGCATGATGTCTGTCTCCGTTCCGGGTATTCCAGAACGGAGGCTTTGCCGTTGATAAAATTCAAAGGTAACGCAGTGGGTAACCTTACATACCCAAAAATCCGTCAATCGTTCTAGGAGAAGATTGTCCCGGATCATCAAGTTTGCAACGTGTTCCGGAAGCTGATCTGAAGGCCCCACCAACCTCTGGATCTGCCAGAAATCGACATAGGATAACCAGTGGGAAGGCCGTTCTTTGAAAATTCAGCCGATTAGTGTAGGACATCCGGTTTTGCGGGAGAGCAGCTTGCATCTCCCGCACGAGACCGGTTTCGAGACCATGAAAACGGTTCGTGGCGGGAGTTGCATCTCTCACCAATACCCGTTTTTACATGTTCTTCACACTTCGATTCTCTCTCGTTCTTTGCTGCCTTCTGGCACTTACAACAGTCAGCCGTGCCGAGGAGCAGTACCCCTGTTCCAATCCCGATGCCTCTCCTGTGGACACCCTCGTTGTGGGGTGTTCTCCCGACAGCACGCTCCCCATCCCCCTGGGCTGGAAGGTGCAGGCGGCCCAGATATCGTGGGAGGAGGTCGTGATGTCCACCTCGAGTGGCACGGTCTCCCTCTCGATTCCGGTGGAGTCGATTTCCTTCAGCGGCGCTGGCGCCGATTCACTCGACCCCATTTCCACCGCGGCACTCTTCTACCTCATCGATGCAATGGCGGTGCGTCGTGCACTCGACAGTGGATGGCTCACTCCGCCAATGGTTGGCACATCGCGCATGGTGGACGTCTACCAGACAGGATGCGTGACACGGTCGGGGCAGGGGGAGGAGACGGCCTTCACTGCAGAGAGTGGTGACTGCTGTGTCAAGACCTTCCTGGTGTCAACCCCGTTCGGAGGGGGGACGCCAACGATTACGCTTGTTTCGTCGAACGGGCCGGCCTGTAGCGGCTCGTACGAGTCGACCTGCGAAGAGGAGGAGGCGCTCTTCTCGTTTATTGACAGAGGGAACTGAGCACCATGAAGTCGGGTCCGCCTGCATGCGGCGGACCCGGCGTTTCAGTGGCGCCTGCCCCCGGAAGCGGAGCGTTCGGCCGGGCGCTCCCTGCGGCACAATCCTTGGTTGTGCGGATGACATCCAATGGTGCATGACGGACGGCGAACGCCGCCCCGTTGATTACCCCGCGGTCCGTGGTATGAAGGGAGTGCAGCCCTCACCTGCATTGCCTGCATTTCGAAACTCTTCCCACCGCTGTACATCCGTACAGTACTTGTATTCCAGGGAGCCTTGCACCCCATGCTCCACTTCTATTAACCCCTCCAATAGAACGAGGTGGAAGAAATGCGTATCTCAAGTGTTATTTCCAGTACCCTTGCAGGATGTAGTGTTGGTATCGCTCTCAGCGCAGCGGCAGTTGCCCAGCCCTGGGTTGGTATCGCCGGTGGTGGCATCCAGAACCCGAACGTTGGCGGCAACGTCGGCATCAACATCGCGCCGGCTGCGCTTCCTCCCCTTGCCTGTGATCCGCTCCATGTCGGCTCGCAGGGTGCGCCGGCTGCGTTGCGCCTCTCTGCCGGTCCCGTTGCTGCCGGCGCCTGTGCGTGCGGATTTGGACGACTCGGCTACGAGCCACCCGGTGCCGGTGGATTCTTTGCGCCGGGCATCAGCACGCCGGGCGACCTTGTTCTGGTAACGGGTGCCGCGCCTCTCGGTGGTGTAGGGTCGTGCAGCGAGGATGTGATCGTTGCCACGGCAGGGAGGAGGAATGGCCGAATTCGTTTTGCAACCCAGAATGCGGTTGGTGCCGCCGCGCTCGTCGAGCGGATGACCATTACCAACGGCAACGGCTTTATCGGCGTGAACAACCCGCTGCCCGCCTATCAGTTTGACATAACGGGTGACCTGAACTTCAACGGCAATCTGTATGTCAACGGAGCAACGGGTGTTCCGGGCGATGTGCTCGGCATCGACGCCTTCGGCAACACCGCGTGGGTTGCAGGCGGTGGCCCTGGAACGGGCTGGTCCTACAACGGCGATGCTGTTGCCGCATTGACCACAATCGGCACCACCACCGCGTTCGACTTCCCGGTGATCACCAGCAACATCGAGCGTATGCGCGTGACCTCGAGCGGCAATGTCGGCATCGGCACGACCACTCCAACGCAGTTGCTCGAAGTCAACGGCAATGCACAGGTCAATGGTGACCTGATGCTCGGCAGCACGACCAGCAGGATTCAGGACGCCTCCGCTTCGTTTGGCAATCCGGGCGACGTTCTTCAGAACGACGCTGGTGGTTACCCGCGGTGGACGCCATCAACCGTGACGGTCGCTGGCTGGCAGTTAACGGGGAATGCCGGGACCGTGCCGATCACCAGTGGTGGCGGCAACTACCTCGGCACGGTGATGGGGAGCGGGACGGACCTTGACATCGCGACCGATGGAACGGTTGCCATGACGATTGGTGGGGTGGTTGGTGGAAACAAGGGGAACGTGTTGATCGGTGGAACCAGCGCTGCCGGAAATCTCTACCGATTGGAGGTAACGGGGGACAGCTACTTCGGTGGCAACGTCACGGTGACCGGAACGTTCACCGTCTCCGACGCCCGGCTGAAGGAGAACGTGGCAACGATCGACAATGCTCTGGCACGCGTGAAGGCCCTTCGCGGCGTCACCTACGATTTCCGTCCGGGCACCCCGGAGCGGATGAACCTTCCCCGCACGCGCCAGGTTGGCTTCATCGCACAGGAGGTGCAGCAGGTCGTGCCGGAGGCGGTGGGAACAACGGAGCAGGGATACCTCAGTGTGAACTATCCCGAACTGATTCCTGTGCTCGTTGAGGGGATGAAGGAGCAGCAGGCAACGATCCAGAGCCAGCAGGCCCAGATCGACGCGCTTGCCACGCGTCTGGCGGAACTCGAGCGCCAGGTTGCCCCGGCAATCAAGGTCCCGGAGAAGACGGAGGGCCGTTCCAATCTGCGCGTTCGCTAGGCTCGTCATCGATGTATCTCGCACCACAGGGTGGTGGTGTGGGTTTCGCAGGACGCCCTGCTCCTGCATTCTGAAGCAGGGCGTCGCTGCACACTCACAAGCAGCACGTGATCGTTCTGTTCCACTTCTAATTCTCGTTCGAGCCGCAGAGTGATGGTTCGAGTCGCAGGACGCCCTGCCCCTACATTCCGGGGCAGGGCGTTGCTGTGTTCAGGAAGTACTGTATGGTTCTTCGGCAGCCCTATCCACGGTCTGCGCGCACGAAATGAGCGTACCCTGTTGTCAAATCGGCTGGAGACTCGATATTGTCCCCGTCCCTTTCACACTTCCACGCTCAACAGAGGCGTGCCGCCTGTGCGGTGCATGCTCTGTTCTTTCTTCTCTCCATGGCGCGCCTTCGCACCGGTACCGTCCCTGAGAAGCCTCGTCTTCTCCAGGAGCTAGAGGCTGCTGCCAATACCAGCGCCGAGCGCTCGCGTATTGCGCTGTTGCGGCTGGTGCAGCAGGACCCGCTGCTCACCTTCGAGGAGTTGTCGCTGCAAATCGGCCGTTCGGTGCCCACACTCAAGCGCTGGTGGCGGCAGTATCGTGAGGAGGGGCTGAGAGCATTTCTGGGCCGGGAGACTCTCCATCGCCCGGAGGGCGGCAACAATCAGCTCTCAGCTCTGCACGAGCAGATCCTCTCCGGTGAGATCCGCAGCATCGAGGATGCGCAGGAGTGGATCGACAGCAACACGTCTCGTCTTCCGCATCCCGGCAGTGCGGAGGGACGCAGCGCGAAGGGCCGTCCCCTTCCAACCATTCCGCAGGCGGTTGTGGCCTTCATGAATGCGCTTCCGCTGAGTTGGGATGTGGTGGGATGGGTCACGGCGTTTCGTGCGGCGTGGGTCGATCTGTTCGAGGATATCGACCACGTTTCGGTGAGCGTCAACACCCGGTGCGACCTGCTGGCGCCCGAGGCATACAGCCCCGACATGGTGGTGCAGAACAATGCGGCAAACTCCCTGGTCCCGCTCGACGTCGGTTTCACGGAACAGTCGCACGAGGCCCGATTGCTTGAGAACTTTCGGAAGCAGGGGTTCGATTTCGACCGCTACCATCCTCCTATCCTTCGCGTCTACAACTATGGTGGGAACGCCTATCTGGGCACCATCGTCCTCTGGCGCGAGCGCCATCGTCCAGCGATTTCGCGCGAGACGCTGGAGCTGATTGCCGGACTCGAGGAGTTCCTCATCTTTCTCCTCTCCGATGTCGTCGTTCGCACCCACTATGCCCATCCCGCGGGTCGTGTCTATCAGGGAGCCGTGGAGCACCTTACACGCGAGTTCGGGCTGACGCGGCAGGAGCGCCGCGTTCTTTCGCTCCACTCGCTCGGCTGCACTCCCGACGAAATCACCGACATTCTCCACCTTTCAGTGCATACTGTCCGCAGCCATATTCAGTCGATTTATCGAAAAACCGGCGTTCACAGCGCACAGGAACTCTTCTCCCGCTATCTCACCCCTCGCTCATAGCAGTTTATTCGTATCGTATAAGTATCATTGCGGGTTCTAGAATTCATCAATTCTGGGGAGTGCGTGCGGCTTCTGGAATGCACAATTTGCGTATGGAATTCAAGGTGCGATGACGACCCCTCCCATTACTGCCTTGAGGTTGTTGCTTCACTCTCCCCTACTGCACCAATCTTCGTCTTCACGTGACCTTCTTTTCCCGCATATCCTTGCTGCTGACCGGTCTCATTCTGCTCTGTTCGAGCGCGAATGCAGAACAGCTCGACTGTGTAACGCCGGGATCGGTCCCCGTCGATACCGTGACGATGACCACCGCCGTTGTGGATCTCGATCCGGGGGTTCTTTTCAAGAAGGCGCCCACGCATCAGATTATCTACGAAGTCATCGTGATGCGGAACCCAAACGGGCAGACGGATCTTCGGGTGGACATCGGCAGCATCCGGTTCACCGGCAACGGTGACGAAGTCAACTTGCTTGGCACGGACCAGATTCTGGGGACGGTCGGGGGGAGCGCAACAGTACAACTGGCGCTTGGCATGGGGATTATCGACTGCACCGGGCAGCTTTCGAGCCAGCGGGTTCGAGTTGTGCAGGCGGAATGCGGCGAACGGGTGGGGAGTGGCCTCCTCACACACTTCGTTCCCTGCACCGGCGCGGGATGCAGTGTTCGCCAGTACACAGTGCAGTGTCTGCTTGGAGACTTCGGGATTATCCCTCTTTGATGAGAGGGGAACGGTTCCCCTCCACCGTTCCACCTCGTACGACAGGTTTCGGTTCCTTGGTGTATCAGATAGGTAAAGGGTATCCCCCTAACCCTCGGTCGGCATGATTCCGACCATTCTGTGCCTTCCCTCAGGGCACACACTCTGCGAGACACTGCATTTCTGAACTGCAATCTCCAGAGAAGGGTTACCAACTCCCGCCAGCGGATGGCGAAGTTCCCTCGGGAGAGATATCCTGCAACTGTACAGTCGGCCCTCCCCGATTGTACACGCTATCAAAGGCGTTCCACCCTCCTGGAACGCCTTTGACTTTTTGTGCCGTCGTGTTCGGGGGACTGCTGTTGCGAGGATGAGGGGCGTGCTTCCTTGTATCTTGCGCCTCTCGCTTGCTATAGTAAACACCATGCCGATCTTCCCGACCCGCCTTCTTGTTGTTCTCGTTCTCCCGTTGTTGTTCGCAGCATGCAAACGGAACGGACCGGATCTTCCGCCCCACACGTCCCCGCAGGATACCGCTACCACTCCGCCATCGTCCGGGGTGCCGAGCTACACTGTGGAGGTGGTGCGCGCCTATCGCCACGACACTTCGGCGTTCACCCAGGGACTGCTCTTCCACAACGGTGCTCTGTACGAGAGTACAGGGCTGAATGGGAAGTCGAGTCTGCGACGCGTTGCGCTGGAGAGTGGCGTTGTGGAGAAGAAGATCGATCTGCCGGGGTCGGTCTTTGCCGAGGGCCTTACCCTGGTTGGCAACCATCTCTATCAGGTTACGTGGAGAAACAGCGAGGGGTACGTCTACGACGTCAACACGTTTGCAAAGCAGCGCAGCTTCAGCTACTACGGGGAGGGCTGGGGGCTTGCCACCGACGGCCACCAGATCTACATGAGCGATGGCAGCAACTACCTGCGGGTGCTCGACCCCGACAGCCTCAAGCTGATTCGGAAGATCGGTGTGTATAGCGGCTCGAAGCCGATCACCCGACTGAACGAACTCGAAATGGTGGAGGGTGAACTCTACGCCAACATCTGGCAGGAGGATATGATCGCCCGCATCGACCCATCGACCGGCAACCTGCTGGGAGTGATAGATCTGCGCGGTCTGCTGAAGCCTGAGGAGCGCACCGCCGGCACCGATGTGCTCAACGGCATCGCCTACGATCCAGCCACAAAGCGCCTCTGGGTCACTGGCAAGAACTGGCCAACGCTCTTCGAGGTACGGGTAAAGCCGACGCAGCAGACGATTGCGGTGCGGTAGGTGGAAGGAGACAAGGCGAAGGAATCCAGGTCTTCAGCACACAGTCGGGCATCCCGCAGGATGCCCGACTGTGTGGCAATGAGACGGTGGGGAGCGACAAGGGGGAGAGGCAGCGGAACACTCCTGGTGGAGAATATCTCTCCTAGCTGCCCGCCCGCCGGAGCCGTGCGCCAAACGCTCCATCCACTCCGTGGCGATGCGGCAGCGTTCGCAGCCAGGTGCCATTGCACAGCTCTTCGGGGAGCCACTCCGATGCCGGCTCAACGGTAAACTCGGGGTGCTGCCCCAGGAACCACTCAACGATCTCCTCGTTCTCCTCCGGTTCCGTTGTGCACGTTGCGTAGATGAGCACGCCGCCCGGAGCGACGAGCCGTGCCCCCGCCTCGATCAGTTCCCGCTGTCGCTCGACAAGCCCCGGAATCTGTTCCGGTGCACGTCGCCACTTGATGTCCGGCTTCTTGCGAATCACTCCGAGTCCGCTGCACGGCGCGTCGACGAGGACAAGGCTGGCGGGAGGGATGTCGATTGTTCGTCCGTCAGCGTGGTGGACGTGGACCACCTCGCCCAACCCGAGTCGCCGCACACTTCCGGCGATGCGCGAGCAGCCGCGCTCGGTAATCTCAACAGCTTCCACCGTACCCTTTCCCTCCATCATTTCGGCCAACGCTCCGGCCTTTCCTCCCGGCGCTGCGCACAGGTCGATGGCGCGCGTGCCGGGGCGTGCATCGCAGAGCCGGGCAACGAGCAGCGATGCCTCGTCCTGTACGGTGTAGGCTCCCTCCCGAAACGCTGGATCGCGCGCGGGTGCAAGACCCTCCACGGTGATGATTGCTGAATCGTAGAGGCCGGGATGCGGATCAAGCCCGAGCGTTATGAAATGCTCGGCAACGTGTTCTACCTCGGTGCGAAGGGGGTTCACCCGGACGTTGAGGGGGGCGCGGGTATTGTTCGCCTCCAGCAGTGCACGGCACTCCTCCGGGCCGAATCGGTTCCACCACCGCTCAACCAGCCATTGTGGGTGGGAGGTTGTGACGGAAAGGAACGCTTGCGGATCACTCTCCAGGTCGGGCCACGGCAGCCTCTCGCTTCGCAGCAGCGAACGGAGAAGGCCGTTCACGAGTCGCGAAGCTCCAAGGCCATCGAGCTGGTGGGCGGTCTCGACGGCAGCGTCAACCGCCGCATGCGGGGGGATGCGGTCGAGGTGGAGAAGCTGATGGATGGCAACCCGCAGCCCATTGCGGACCGTGGGGGAGAGTTCGCCCGCATTCGTGTGGTGGAAGCTGTCGATCAGCCAGTCGAGCGCGGTGCGATGGCGCACCACACCGGTGACAAGTTCGTGGAACAGACCGCGATCCCGCCGGGAGAGTTCCTCGGCATCCCTGTCAATCGCCGTGTCGAGCGGTGCCCCCTCATCGATGGCAACGAGCGCCAGAACAGCGTGGCGGCGCACCCCCGGGTCGCGGTGCGGTGCTGCGTCGGAGCGGGGGGGAGTGTAACGTTTGTGCGGCATGCGCGGTCTTCTTCAATGGTCAGAATTGCAGACGTGTCCGTTGATTGCGATTGAGTAACTTCCTGACACTTCCTCCGGCACCCTGTACGGCGTACTCCTCCTCGAAGCAATATCCTCTCCATGTTCTCCCTGCACCTTGTCCGCGTTCGTCGCACCCTGCTGTGTGCGCTGGTCGGCTGTCTGTCCGCGGCGGTCACGCTTCACGCGCAGTCGGAGGACAGTCCGATTGATCCCCGCGATGTGTTCCCGCGCGTTGGCCTTGAGGTTGGCCTGAACTTCGTGGAACAGACCGGCACCTACATCGCTCGCTGCGGCACCTTTCCAAAGGGGGGGAGAACCAACCCCTTCTTCGGCCTTCTCTACGACAACGAGATCGCCTCGGGCCTTCGGTATGAGGTAATGCTCTTCTGGCAGGGGAAGGGAGTTTCCAGCAGCTACCTCTCCACCGAACCGGTGGTCGTCCAAACCCCCGATGGTCGGCAGGCCACGGCAGTGGACTTCGAAAACGTGGGGGACTTCAACGCAAGCTACGCCGGAGTGATGCCCTCGATAAAATGGTTTCCCACGCGTGGCCTCTACGCGGGTGCCGGGCTTGGGGCGGGTCTGCTGCTTGGAGCCAGCACCCAGTACACCAAGAACATCGTCTCGAAGGTGGTGCCGGTGAACAATATCGGCTTGTCGGAGGTGTACTATCCCGAGAGCGAGTCCAGCGACCCCTACTCGAAGGTCTACGAGGCGGAGGACCGTCCCGATGCCGCAGGGTTCGCACTGGACGGCGTGCTGTTCGTTGGTGCGGAGATTCCCATCGGGTCGCGCGTACGCTTCGGTCCACGGCTGATGCTTCAGCTTCCGCTGACCTCGGTGCTTGAGAACCCCGAGCTGAAGCTGGGAGCGTTCACCGCAACGCTCGGCCTGCGGTATAATCTCTCGCGCTAGGTGCCGCGTTGCTCGCACGGAAGTGCCGGGCAGATCTTGCGCACGCGTGCATCCTATCATCCCGGTGCGGGGTCAATCTCCCGGAGCAGCGAGTCGTTCCAGCGTGAGGCGGGCACGCCGGTTCTCGCTGGAGCCTTCCTCCCGGGAATGTGCAATATCTCCTGCTGCCGTCGTCCGCGGTGATGCAGTGTGCCGTCTGCACGATTCCTCACGCTCCCCTGCCGTTCTTCCCCCTCTGCCTGCAATCATCCGATTTCCAGGGCGCACATGAATCGATTGCGTCTTCCTACTCTCCTCGGTCTGCTTCTGCTGGTGTACGCCACTCCTCCTGTGTGTGCACAGTTTACCCAGTTCGGCAACCAGTTCGTTCGCCTCTGGATGGTCACAGACCCACCGGACGGTTCGTTTTATATCAAGAGCGGACCTGCGGTAGGGGATGTGCGGTATCTGTTCGGCAACTACGGCTTCATCACGTCGAACGTCGTCTTCAGAATCGACAACGATTTTGGCACGTTCTACTACAGCAACCATCGCACCAACTTTCCCTTCCCGCCCAGGCTCGGCGGCTTCGGCGATGCCGTGCCGTTCCGCAGCTACGACAGCCTGCGCGTCACGCCCGACACGCTCGAACTCTACTACCTCAATATCGGTGGGGTCGACATCATCGAGCGCTGGGTGGTGGAGAAGCCACAGACGATCTACGACAGCGGCAGCGATCTGCTCCTCGAATTCGAGCCGCGCGTCCGGCCCGGCGGTACGGGCGCAAAGGTGGGCGTGTTCCTGATGCTCGATGCATTCAACAGCGACGCCGCCGGGGTGGGGGGTACCGGGGACAAGTCGAGCATCCTTACCTCCAGCGGATACTTCGGCGTCGGTTCCATCGGCGGGATCTTTACGTCGAAGTCGACACGGTTCGATTCGATCCCAACGTTCTACCACGTTGGAAACTTCACAACCGAGCGGCCGGTGAACAACATCTTCTCGGTGCATCGCCTGAAGGGGATGTCGCACGGTGGAGCATCGCTCACCCCTCCGAACAGCTTTGCCATTGGCGATTGGCGCAACCGTTTCCGTGAAGTGTCGTGGGAGGTGTACAGCAGCGATCTCCCCACCTCGATGAGCGACTGCGCCACCGCGCTGCGGTGGGAGAATATCCCGCTCGGCAAGGTGGTGCGTACCGCCTTCGGCACCAACGACAAGGAGGGGAACAATCTCTTCCACTGCCGTGATTCGCTGCTCTTTGTCGATATCAAGACCGAGAGGGTGGTGGAACAGAAGGAGCTGAACGGAACCTACACGCCGCAGTCGTTCGACGTGGAGATGTGGATCACCAGCGTGAGCCTCTTCGATAACCAGGACCTGCAGATCAGCATCGAGCAGCCGATCACGAGCGATCGCGGACCCAACCGCCTCACCCTCGATGCCTCGACGCCCGTCACCCAGCGCGTGTTTCTGGGACCATCCCAGACCAAGATTCTGCGCTGGCGTCTGAACTTCAACCCGCTGTACAGCGACGATTCGGCGAACGTGACGCCGATGTTCCGCTACAGGCGGACGATAGGAACGGCTCGCCGATTCCTGTCGCTGTGCAATCCCACGATCACCATCAAAAAGTTCGGGAAGCCGGCACCGCCCGTGGACACGGTTGCCCCGCAGATCGTGGCGGAGTTGCCAACGCGTGGCGCAACGGTCAGCTTCCCCTTCAGAACGTTCGACCGCCATCCGGGCTACAGGTACGATACCGGGCTTGACAGGATCGTTGTCGAGCGCAACGACAACGGCAACTTTGCGCTCAACGCCCCCCTTGCGGCCCAGAATCGCTGCGACACGACGTATACCACCCGGCTGGTTGCCCAGGTGGTTGACACCACGCAGTCCGGCTACATCGTCTTTGCCGTCTACGACTGCCGGGGGAATGTCTCGCGCGACTCGGCGATCTACAATCCCAGGCCGGACATCTTCGCTCCCGAACTGCTTCGTATCGACAGCGCCGGCAGTGCGGGCCCACCGTGCAATACCCGGCAGTGGACGCTGTGGTTCATCGACAGCCTGAACCAGTTCCCGCATGCGGGAGACAACGGGTTGGGGTCGATCTCCTTTGTGGGCGTCCCCGTCAACATTGGGCAGCTCGCCATCAACGCCGAGCGGGGTTCCGTGCCGATTGCTGCGTTCGACGCCCGCGCTTCGGTGCAGCTTGCGGTGCTCGACACGATGTACGATGCCTGGGCGGCGGTCAGCGTGGCCGACTACGCCGGCAACGCCGACACGATTGCTCTTGCCTACTGCACTCTCCCCGACACTGCTGCACCGCGCTCGCGCGTGACTCCGACAACGGGACGGTCTTGGATGGTGGAGGCGAGCGATACGCTCTCGTGGGATCGCGGACTTTCGAGCGTTGTGGTGCTGGCAAATCCGGGGAACAATATGACGGTGAGCCTTCCGGCGGTGACGCTGGGGGATCGTAGCGCGCAGTGGGGCGTCAGTGTGGTGAACGATGCGAGCGATGCCGAGGTGACGATGGAGGTGCGGGATGTTGTCTACTCGACCCAGCCCGAGGGACACGCCGACACGATCACCATCCGCTTCCCTGCCGTCCCCGACACCCTCGCCCCGGTGATCCTCTTCCAGCCCGAGCCGGGGAGCAACCGCGCCCGCGCAACGGTGATCGTGAGCGACACTCACACGGTCAACGGTGCATGGTATCGCTACGATGTTGGACTCGGCGCGATCCTGCTCGCGTCGATCTCACCGAACGTCCGCATCGTCGCGCCCCCCGTGTTTTCGGTGGGCGACAGCACCACCAGCTTCCGTATCGAGATCGTCGACACCCTGGTGCTCAACAGGCTCGACAGCATCTGCGTCGACGCGGTGGACATCGCCGGGAACAGGAGCGTCAACTGCTACTACTATCCCATCACTCCCGATCGTCTCTCGCCCCAGTTTGCGGGCGTCCTCGATCTCGGCGCTGCCGAGATCCGCGCAAGTGGAACGGATCTTCGTCCCTACGACCGCGGGATGGGGTCAATCCGGTACAACCCCGTTCTCAACTCCGGGGCACCGCTCACCGTGTTTGCCACCGATGGATCTCGCCAGCTCAATGTCCGCATTCCGGTGCCAGACCCCACACGCGCCGTTGCCGGTGAGTTCGTTGTTGCCGACGCGATTGGTGCGCAGGGACTCGACAGCAGCACCGAGGGGATCCACACCGTGCGGCTGCCGTTCCATCAGCCGGCCGTCCACCTGCGGATGACCCTGCCGGGAGTGGTGGAGCCGGGAGAGGAGTTCGATGCCGCGATCCTTGCAACCGATACAATCGATGGGAGGCTTGTGGATTCGATCCGCTTTGCGGGGGTGTTGAACGGAAGTGCCGCCTTCGTTGGTGGCAGCCCGCGCAGCGCAGGGATCGCTGTGCTGCACAGTGGGGGCCGGGTTGGTGTTGTGCTCTCCACAAACTCGGGGCGGGCGTTGATGCCGGGAGATACGCTTGCGCTGCTTCGCTTCCGCGCAATCGGCGCAGCCTCGATTGGCCAGATGCTGTGGGGACTCGATCCCGCCACGATTGACGCCAACGGCAACAGGCCGCAGATCGTGGTAGGGCCACCTCGCGCCGGCGACACGGCGGTGCCACGATTGGAGCTTCCACCGGTGTACGTGAAGATTGTCAGCGACTCGCTCACCTACATCAACGGTGAGTGCGAGCGGGTGCTCTCCACTACCGGGCGCTCCAGCAAGCTTGCGCTGCTCGGTATTGCACCGCAGCCGCTCAACACTGCAACGGGATCTGCCTTCCAGATCGATATGGTGGGGTTGCCCGCGACGGGGGGGGTGCTCGAACTGATCGACGCGAACGGCCTGAAGCTGGCGCAGACAGCCGTTGCTGCTGGATCGCTGGGAACGCTGCGCCGTGAGATACTTCAGGTTCCAGCAGACCTGGCACCCGGAGCCTACATCGTGCGGCTGCGGGTGGAGGGGGGAGCGGTGTGGCTTCGGGCTGCGGTGGTGCGTTAGCCGCAGTTGAGTGGAAGTCTTTCTATTGGAAAGAGGTTGCGAACGGGTTCAAAAAAATCAGCCATCGTCCCCGTCGCGTGCGTATTTTTGGGCTGATTTTCAACAACGCCCACATTGCATACATACTTATGCCCAAGGTTATCATGATGGTGAACGTCGAGCTGGACCCAACCAATCGGTCCTCCTATCTGGAGGCAACCGGGCGGTTGAAGGAACGGTTCAACAACGGCAGCGACGTTCAATACGCGGTGTACGAGAAGCAGGGGAAGGAGCAGAACGCCTTTACCGAGGTCTTCACCTTCAACGACGAGGCGGCCTACGATGCGTTCGACGACGGCGAGGACGAGGAGATCAAGGACCTGTTTGGCAGGATCACCGGTCTCTCGCGCTCGACCCCACGCTACACAACGCTCGTCGAGGTAGGATAGGGCAGACGCAGGGAGAGGCGGGAACGCCGCTTTCTCCAGCTTCAATCAGACTCTGGCCCCTCCCCACCAGTCGTAAACAACGCGCGCGGAGTCGGTATATTCACCGGCTCCGCGTCTGTTTTTGAACATCCGATTCCTTTCTTCCCTACCCGTGCCATGACGACCATCACCTGGGGATCACACTTCCTTCGCTCCTCCTTCTGCGCTCTCCTGCTCGTGACTCTTGGCGTGGGCACGCTCGCTGCACAGCATCGGCTCGATCCGGCCGGCATGGGGCGGGGGCAGGCGTCGGTGGCGGGAACCTCCGGCATCGGCGCAATCGCCTCCAACCCCGGCGCGCTCGACTACCGGCCATCGAACGTTGGGTCCGGGATGGCGCGCGAGTGGACTGTCTCGATCTTCAACATCGGCGGCACGCTCGGTTCCACCTTCCTCTCCGGCAGCGAGCTTGGGGAGATCTTCTCCGGTGGCCTCAGCGATCAGGCGTCGCGTGTCAGGCTCGGCGAGCAGCTTCAATCGGGACGGCTCTTCTCCAACGGCGCGAACAACCTCTTCACGGTGTCTTGGGCGCTTCCCCGCACCGGCACGCTCGGACTCCACTACGGCCAGCGTCTCTTCTCCAGCATCAACCTTCCCGACGCCGTTGCCGCAGTGCTGGTGCGGAACGAACTGTTCGAGCCGCATCTCGACTTCTTCAACGAGGGTGTGGGGGGGATCTGGACCAGCGAGCTTGGGCTGAGCTTCGGCACAACGTTCGGTCCCCGCTCGCCGCGACGAGCGACTGGTCGCTTGCTCCCCTCCCCCACGGAGGCCGAGTGGTTTCCAGAGATCGGGGTTGGCGGCACGGCCAAGCTGCTGATGGGGGTCACCAGCCAGATGCTCGACGACCAGAGCGCGCTCACCATCGAGCGGACGACGAAGAACAACGCGCTCGCCTACCACTTCCGTGGGGGCTACATCGTTCGCAGCGCCGAGCCTGACGGGTTCAACATCGGCAACGAGATTTCGAGCTTTCAGCTCGGTCTCCCCGCTGGAATGACGGGCATCGGCGTCGGCGTCGATCTTGGTATCCACGGCGTGCTCTACCGCGACGACAACAGCCGCGACAAGGTTCTCTTCGGTCTGGCAGTGCAGGATATCGGCAGCCTGAACTGGAGCACGAATGCCAGGGAGCGCCGTGCCGTCGGCATCGACACGATCATCGCGTTCAACGGCAACCTGAGCACGGACGTGCTGGAGGGGTTCAGCGGCGACACGGTGTCGATCAGCGATTACTCCACCACGCTGCCAACGGTTGTGCGTGCCGGCCTCGCGGTCAATCTCGGTGGCGACAACCACATGCAGATCGCCCTCGAAGGTGAACTTCCCGTGACAGACGCGCCCGGCAGCGTCGACGCCGGGCGCGTCTCGCTGGGTGGCGAGTATCACCTCGAACGATTCGCCTTCCGCACCGGCCTGCGCTTCGGCGGCATCAATACCTTCGGGGTTGGTTTGGGTGTTGGCTGGCGGATTGCCGACTGGCTGGTGCTCGACGTGGGGTCGAGCGAGATCAACTCCTTCTTTGGTGGGGATCGCGTCGATCTTGCATTCCGGCTGACCGGCGGGTTCGGCGAAGATCTTCGGTAGGCCGCACAAGGAACGGACAGCAGCCGGGTGGGGGATGCTCATCTTCCACCTCTCCAGCAGGAGGGCTGGCGTCTCCAGGTTCGCAGCCGCGGGCTTCGAGATGTTGCCGATTGTGGGCGGGGCAATCGGATAGCGGCCTGTGCTATCTTTGCGCTCTTCCACACGAGGCAGCACCCATGGCAGCAGACGGCACGGTCCAGAAGAACGAGACGAAGCGAACGGTGATCTCGAACCGCAAGGCGCGGTACGAGTACGAAATCCTCGAGACCATCGAGGCGGGGATTGCGCTGCTCGGCACCGAGGTGAAATCGGTGCGGGCGGGGCACGTGTCGTTGCAGGAGAGTTTTGCCCACGCAACAGGGGGGGAGTTGTGGCTGGAGGGGTGTTCGATCCTTCCCTACGAACTCGGCACCCACACCAACCACGAGCCGACACGTCCGCGCAAACTTCTGCTTCACCGGCGCGAACTGGAGAAGCTCGTGCGCCGCTCCGCCGAGCGCGGCCTCACCATCATTCCCCTCTCGCTCTACTTCAAGGGTGCACGCCTGAAGGTGGAGATCGGTCTTGCGCGCGGCAAGAAGATGTACGACAAGCGCGAGTCGATCAAGAAGCGCGACGTGGAGCGTGCCAGTCGCCGCGGAGATGATTGAGCCGGGAGCGGGGAATCAGCCGGGAGGAGCGGGGAGACCGCTGTGGGAGTGACGAAGGCGGCGCAGTATCACAGAGCGATTGCGAGTGATCGGACACAGCGCCGCAGGCTCGCCGAATGACACACGACGAAGAACGAATGACGACCCCCTCTTTTCCGCCGCTGAACGACCAGATGGACCTGATCCGCCGGGGCACCGTGGAGGTGCTGCCGGAGGAGGATCTCGTCCGAAAGATCGAGCGGTCGATTGCGACCGGAACGCCGCTCAACGTCAAGCTTGGTGCCGACCCGAGCGCGCCCGATCTGCACATCGGTCACGCCGTGGTGTTGCAGAAGCTGCGCGACTTTCAGGACCTCGGCCACCAGGCGATTCTGATCGTTGGCGACTTCACGGCGATGATCGGCGACCCTACCGGGCGCTCGAAGACCCGTCCGGCGCTCACGCTCGAACAGACGCGCACCAACGGCCAGAGCTACTTCCAACAGGCGGAGAAGATTCTCTCGCCGACCAATATCCGCATCGTCTACAACTCCGACTGGCTGGGAGGAATGACCTTCGCCGAGGTGATCGCCGAGAGCGCGCGCTTCACCGTCAGCCAGATGCTCGAGCGCGACGACTTCCATCGTCGGTTCGACGAGGAGGCACCGATCTCGCTCCACGAATTTCTCTATCCTCTCGCGCAGGCGCTCGACTCGGTGCATATCAAATCCGATGTGGAGCTTGGCGGCACCGAGCAGCGTTTCAACCTGCTGATGGGGCGCAGTCTCCAGCGCGACCACGGCCAGGATCCCCAGGCGATTATCACGATGCCGCTGCTGGTGGGGACCGACGGGGTGGAGAAGATGTCGAAGTCGCTCGGCAACTACATCGGCCTGGACGACGCTCCCGCCGATATGTACGGCAAGCTCCTCTCGATTGCCGACACGATGATGCCGACCTACGCCCGGCTCGCCCTCTTCCGCAGGGAGGAGGAGGTCGTGGCGTTCGAGCGAGGGCTTGCCGACGGTTCGATCCACCCGCGCGATGCGAAGCGCACTCTGGCCCGCGACCTCGTTGCGCGCTACGCAGGTCCCGATGCGGCAGCACGCGCGGAGGAGGAGTTCGACCGCGTCTTCATCCGCAAGGATGCGCCGGAGGAGATGCCGGAGTTTGCCGTTGCGGGGGAACGAAGCGTTGTGGACGTCATCGTCGAGGCTGGACTGGCGCCATCGAAGGGAGAGGCGCGCCGCCTCATCGTGGGCGGTGGCGTTTCCATCGACGGAGCAAAGGTGGAGGATGTCAACGCACTCTGCCAGCCCACCACGCCTGCCGTGCTGAAGGTGGGGAAGCGCCGGTTCGTGCGCCTCGTCTCCGCATAGAAGCAGAAGGCTGCGCTCCCTGGCGTACTCCTCTGTTTCCATCGCACTCGGTTCCAGACCGCTCCCAATGTCCAGATCGTCCTCCCCCGTCAATCGTCGCGCCGATGGCAGCGCACACGAAGAGCGTGCGCTCCGCTTCCTTACGGAGTTGGGATATACACTTGTACAGCGCAACTTCCATTTCGGCCGCGTGGGGGAGATCGACCTTGTGATGCGCGACGGCGCGGTGTGGGTGTTCGTTGAGGTGAAGGCCCGGCGAAGCCATCGGTTCGGTCTTCCCGAGGAGGCGGTGAACCTCAGGAAACGGACGGCGATGCGCCGTGCTGCCGAGGGGTTCCTGCACGTCCACAACCTCGAATCCTGCGAAGCTCGCTTCGACGTCGTGGCGGTGGACTACGCAACGGGAAGCAGTGGTGAGCCGGAACTGCGCCACTACGTCAACGCGTTCTGAGCGCGCCGTTCCAGCGAAGAGTTGCCTGCCGCAATGGAGAACCACCAGCAGATCATCGCAACGCTCTGCCCCGAACTCCGGGTGATTCTGGAACGGGAACTCGAGGCGGGAAACACCGTCGTCGAGAGCTGGGATGACTGGGGCACCGCGGTGATGCTGGCTCGTCCGTTCCTGCTCGCCCATCCGCTGGTCGAGGGGATCGAGTTCCGCCGCGTGAACGATCCACACTACTGGCTTGCCGAGTATCTCGCCGTTGGGCTGGAGCAGTTCGTCGCGTGCCGTTTCTGACCGTCTGCCGTTTCTCCTGCGCACTCCCTCCTCTATGTTCTCTTCTTCTCCTCTGCTTCACGTCGAGAGTCTCGGCAGCCGCATCGAGCGAATCACGCCGGGCGGTCGTGCGCGGCTCACCCTGGACGGAGTGGAGATTGAGCTTCCGCGCGGTGCGCACGTCCTTCCCGGATTCACCGACACGCACCTGCACCTGATGGGGATCGGCATGATGGCCGAGCGTGTGGACTTGCGCGGTGCGCGCGGCGCGGAGGAGTGCGCGCGGCGGATGGGCGACCGAGCGCGACGGTTGCCGGAGGGGACGTGGGTGCTCGGCTTCGGCTGGAACCAGGAGGAGTGGGCCGAGCGTGCTCCGTTCACCCGCGAGCTTCTCGACGCGGCTCTCCCCGATCATCCTGCACTTCTGAAGCGGATCGACAGCCACGCGCTTGCAGCAAACAGCGCAGCACTCTCCGCTGCGGGACCGTTGCCGGAGGTGGTTGCAGGGGGGGCGATCGAACGTGATGGCCGAGGTGAAGCAACAGGGCTGCTCGTCGATGCGGCGATGCCCCTCGTCGAGCGAGCCGCGCCTGGGCCGACCGATGCGGATCGAACCCGCTGGCTTGTTGCAGCAGTCGAGAGCTGTCACCGCGTTGGGCTGACCGCAGTGCACGACATGGATGTCGAGCCGGAGCGTCTGCCGGCGATGATTGCTCTGGCGGAGCGTGGTGGGTTGCGGTTGCGCACCTCGCTGTTTCTTCACGCACAGGAGGGCTGGCCGCACGGAGCGATCGCGACGCCCGCGTCGCTCGCGCCCTGCCTCGATGCCGTTGGTGTGAAACTCTACGCCGACGGCGCGCTCGGCTCGCGCGGCGCACACCTGCTGGAACCCTACAGCGACGCTCCCGACACGCGCGGTCTGCAATTCCTCGACGCTGATGAAATCGTTGAACGCTCGGCTCCGGCAGTTGCCGCAGGCTTTGCCCTTGCAACACACGCCATCGGCGACGCCGCCAACCGCACGGTACTCGACGCCTATTGGATACTGCGTTCACGATTCCCCGGTGCGGTCCTCAGAATCGAACACGCGCAGACGCTCCATCCCAGCGATGTTGGACGGTTCGCCGAACTCGACGTTGTGGCAGCAGTGCAGGCAGTCCACTGCACAAGCGATGCGGCGATGGCCGTGGCGCGGCTTGGGGATGAGCGCTGCCACGCACGCGCCTATCCGTGGCGTTCGTTGCGCGCGGCAGGTGCCGTGCTGGTAGGTGGAAGCGATGCTCCTATCGAATCGCCCGATCCAATCCTCGGTCTCCGCGCCTTTACCGCGCGCACTCCGGCAGGATGGAGCACGCCGTGGACCCCTGCCATGCGGATCGATAGGGAGGCCGCGCTGGCTGCCTACACGTCGCGGGTAGCGCTGGCGCTGCCCGCACGGTTTCGTCCGGTACGGTTCTTCGAGCCGGGCGCGGCGGCGGACGTGGTGGTGGTGGTGGGCGATCCGTTCGAGAGCGATACTGTCCGGGTGGTGCTCACGGTGGTGGGTGGGACAATCGTCCACGATTCGCGCGCCTCTTCGTGACAATCTTTCCCGAAGACGATTCGCGCTTGCGCTTCACGGAACGGTGAGCGTACATTTGCAGCCCTGTTGAGCCTGTGCCACCATAGCTCAGTGGTAGAGCAGCTCATTCGTAATGAGCAGGTCCTCGGTTCAAGTCCGAGTGGTGGCCCAACCAGCCCCGATTCTCTTTAGCGGAATCGGGGCTATTCTTTTGTATACACACCGGCTGTCTGCGCCCGAAGCGGGCGAGCAGGGGGGGAAGTGGCGCGTCGGATGGAGTTCACAAGGGGAGAGTACGATTCAGACGTCTCTCGTATGGCGGCTATCATCGCTTCTGTATAGCGGTGTCAGTCACCGCTACAATAGTAGCTGTAATGCAATCCTCCATTGGAATCTAGTTCGACTTCAAATACCGTGCCGATCTCGAAGTTCTGACAATAAAACGAATAGAACCGTCCAGGCATCAACTTCAGGCTGTCAAAGTCTTGCGTGTATCCTTCATTTTTTTTGCCGAGGAATATTTGACTCTTGGCGTTTTCCGGGTCTTGTACAACCACGTTCCCTTGTTTTAGCAAATTCGTGTCGCTGTCGTATTCTGCAAAATTCAGGCTATAAATCTTGTCAGAACTTCGGCAAACAACAATGGCATTGTTTTCAGGCTCGTATGTGTAGGGAAATTTCGGACAGAGAAAACAGCCATTCAGGACTACTGACAAGCCAAGAATAAACAGCAAGGGAATCAGCTTGGCAGTGCGGAACTTGAGTGTGGACATCAGGTTTTTTGATCTCGTGTGATATTTTTTTTGTGCTGAAACTCAAATCCATTGTGCTGAGGGCTGTCACACCCAATCCTCGATTGGGATGCAACAGCAGGCTGTCGTTCCTCGCTTCGCCTGGAATAATACACCAGTATATGCCAGGAGAAGCGGCAACCCCATGGAACCGCACCAGAAGCAGACCTTCTGATGCTCACACGACCTAGTTGGACGGCATGACCTGAAGTTCCGAGGTGTCGCGCAGGGGCGGCGCAGTGAAATCGATGCGTGTGTAGTTCCCATCCGCCGTTATGGGATGCTCGAACCGGCAGAACCCCTCCTGTTGTACCGCAAGTTTCCCTCCAATAAAGGTAAGGGTGATCCGGCAGTGCGGTGCCTCGAACACAGCCTCGATGGTTGCCACGTTCCCCTCAAGCACAACAATGCCGGCCAGCGTGCCCTGCGCCGTCCTACCCTCACCATAGCTCTGCGTGGTCGACACCCACTCACTGTCCGGTGGGAAATGGTAGGTCCCGCTAAACTCGAACTGTAGTCTGCCACGCTCAAGCGCGCGAATCTCGAAGCGGTTGCCTTTATCGATCCAGACGCCGTTCATCTCGTCGGGGCTGGGCAGCGCTGGTGCCGCCTCGGTGTGTGGCTGTGCCGAGAGTGCGAGCGCGGCAATGAGGGAGAAGCAGGTGGAGAGAAGAATCGTTTTCACGGCTCCTGGCGTTGGAGGAATGGAGTCTCGTCGGGGCGTCGTCCCCGCTATGACGGGAAACAGTCGGTCAGGCAACTCCACGTCCTCGTAGCATCCCACCAGCGCGTCAGATCTCCCGATCCGCTCCTCTCGACAGCACTGCTATCGCACAGTACCCTTCCGGGTCGATCACCGCTCGTGAGATCGCGGTCGATCGGTTGGTGTGCGCCCGTTGATGCGGAGACAGAGGCGGGAGACGGTCGAAGATTGATGGCGTGCCGTGTTTCGTCCGTGGTCTCCCGTTCGTAGCGATGCAACGGGACCGCTGCATCCATCCAGAGGGCGGCCTCACAATCTGCGCCGGCATCCACCCACGGATGCCGGCGTTTTCGTATTGTCGTGTTCTGTCCGCCTCACATTCTTCGCTCTCTTGATGATCCGCCTTCGTTTGCTGTCGGTCGTCCTCCCACTGCTCCTTCTCTCCCTCTCTCTCTCCTCCGCACAGTCGTTGTGGAAGGATGCTTCGTGGGGGCGGGGGAGCCGCGAACATCCGTTCGACGTGCTCCACATCGCCATCGACGTGCGGATCGACCATCCGAAGGGAAAGATTGCCGGGACCGTGACGCACCGCCTGCGCTCGCTTTCGTCGGCGCTTGCCGAAATCACGCTCGACTGCGATGAGTTGATGACCTTCACCCGTGTGGCGGTTGACGGGAAGAGCGTGAAGTGGAGGCATGCGGGGGGGCATCTCGTGATTCCGATGGCGCGTACCCTCGGCTTCGACGACACCGCCTCGATTACCATCGACTACAGCGTGGTTCCCACCCGCGGCATGTACTTCCGCTACGCCGACTCCAGCGGACGCGGCGAGCATGACCAGGTGTGGACGCAGGGGGAGGATGAGGACAACCACTTCTGGGTGCCGATGTACGACAACCCGAACGACAAGGCCACGAGCGAGGTGCGGGCAACGGTGAAGAGCGGGTGGAAGGTGCTCTCGAACGGCGTGCTCGTTGGCACCACCCCCAACCGCGACGGCACCGCAACGTGGCACTGGCGGCTCGACCAGCCCCACGCCGGGTACCTGATCATGATCGCTGCCGGCGATTATCTCGTCACCCGCGACACGGTTGACGGCATTCCGCTGGAGTACTGGACCTACCCTGAATCCCCGGACCGTGTGGTTCCCACCTTCCACAACACGCCGGACATCCTCCGCTATTTCAACTCGCTGCTCGGCGTGCGCTACCCCTGGCCACAGTATTCGCAGGTGATGCTCGACAACTTCATGTACGGCGGCATGGAGAACACCACCGCCACCACGCTGAACGATTACGCGCTGGTGGACTGGCGCGGGCGCGTCGAGTACAACCCCGATGGACTCATCGCGCACGAGGCGGCGCACCAGTGGTTTGGTGACCTCATCACCAATCGAAGCTGGGATCACCTGTGGCTGCACGAGAGCTACGCCACCTATCTGGCCAGCCGTTACACGCTCTACCGCTACGGGGTCGATGCCTTCACCAAGGAGATGTACGATGCGGGGCAGAAGGGAATGCAGAGCGACAACGTGGCCGGGCGCAATCCCGTCTCCGGTGGGCAGGGGTTTACCTCGAACGTCTACGACCGCGGCTCGCGCATTCTGCATATGCTGAACACGCTGGTGGGGGAGGAGAACTTCTGGCGCGCACACCGCCTCTTCCTCGAACGTCACCGGCACGGGCTGGTGGAGACGCGCGACCTGCAGATTGCCTTCGAGGATGCCACGGGGCAGAACCTCTCGTGGTTCTTTGACGAGTGGATCACCGGGGCGGGCTATCCCGTCTACAAGGTTGCGTGGTCGATGAACACCGGGCAGGACTCACTCCTGCTGCGCGTGCGGCAGATACAGGAGCGCGACAGCCTGACAGGACTGTTCAGAATGCCGGTGCCCGTCGAGGTCTACCTCGATGGCCGCGTTGTGCGCGACACGCTCCTCGTCTCGGCAGAGGACAGCACCTACAGCATCGCAGTCGACAGCCGGCCGCGCTACGTGATCTTCGATGCAGGGGACGCGATCCTGAAGGATGTGGACTTCGTCCGCACCACCGACCAACTCGCTGCACAGCTCGACGCGCCCCGCATGATCGACAGGTTCCTGGCGGTAAAGGCGATGACCGATGGAATTGCACCGGAGGAGCTTGCGACGCGTTCACAGGCGCTTGCGCGCCGATTCGCAGTGGAGACTGCACCGCAGGTGCGGGAGGCAATCGTGCAGGGGACAAAATCGCTGGCTGCGGCCGAGGCCGACCGGATCGTTTCCGCAGGGTTGGTGGATACCGTCGTTGCCGTGCGCCGCGCTGCGGTGGACCGCGCCGAGATGGTGCGGGACGTTCGGCTGCGCGCACAACTGCTTCGTCCGCTCCTCCGCGACACGAGCATCTCGATAACAGCTCGTGCGCTTCGCTCCCTTGCCCGCATCGACACAACGGATCTGCTGCCCACCCTTCGTGCCCTGCGGGGTGTGCGTGGCCGGCGCGGATACCTCGCCTACGCGTGGCTGGAGGCTGCTGCGGCAATTCGCTCCCCGGAACTTCTGGAGGATGTACTTTTGTATACGAATCGCAGTTTTAGTCCTGAGATCCGTGCGCGCGCGTTCGAGGCGCTCGAAACGATGCCCGGAAACTCCCGCGCAACGGAACAGGCGATTCTTTCGGGCATTGTGGATGCTGCGCGCTCGGTGCGGCAGGCGTCGGTTCGTGCTGCGCGTGGGCACCTCACCGGCGCGTTGCGCAAGGAGCTTGAGGCCATGGTCGCAGGTCTTGAGAACGACATCCGTGCCGAGGTTCAGCAATTGCTGCGCGATGGTGAGAAGAAGCCGGGCGAGCGGCGTGGGTTCTCGAACTGAATCTACCCCGTCAACCGCCAGGCATTCCAGCACCTTCCACTCTCGAACGATCCGAGCAATCCCGCAAACACGATGCATACCCGTACCGATATCACAGTGATGCCGTTCGAGGGAATCGAGCCGCGCATCGATCCCACGGTGTTCCTCGCTGCCGGAGCGCGCATCATCGGCGACGTGGAGATCGGACCGCTCAGCTCCGTCTGGTTCAACGCGGTGATCCGCGGTGACGTGCACTGGATCAGAATCGGGACGCGGACGAACATCCAGGACCTTGCGATGCTCCACGTCACCCACAAGCGCCATCCCCTCTCGATTGGCGACGATGTGACCGTGGGCCACAGCGCGATTCTGCACGGCGCAACGGTTGGCAACCGTATCCTGATCGGCATGGGCGCAACGATTCTCGACCGTTGTGTGGTGGAGGATGAGTCGCTCGTTGCTGCCGGTGCGGTGCTGCGCGAGGGGTTCACGGTTCCCGCCGGGACGCTCGTTGCCGGCGTCCCGGCGCGCGTGGTGCGGGAACTCACCGGGGAGGAACGGCGTATGATAGCACAGGGGGCAGCCAATTACGAGAGCTATGTTGCCCGCTTCCGGTCGGGTGGCTGCGAGTGGTAGCCGTGCACCGGGGGCCGCACCCCTGATATTCGCGACAACAGGAGCTTGCAGCAGCTATGAATACGCCGAAGAGTGAACGCCTCAACCGCCTGACCAACGCGCTCGGATCGCTCAGAGAGATGCTCGAACGGGATGCGGAAAAAATTCGTCCCAAGGATGTGGAGAAGGTGAAGCGGGAGGTGCCGGAGAAGCTGAAGGGGATCAATCCCGCAGCAATCGAACGGGAGGCAGGGGCGCTCGGCGAACTGCTCCGTCGCGTGCGCGCGCTCTACGCGATGATCTTCGACCGCAGCTACAAGGTCCAGCCGAAAACCAAGCTGCTCTCGGTGGCGGCGCTCCTCTACTTCGTGCTCCCCACCGATCTTGTCCCCGACTTCATTCCCGGCATTGGCCTCATCGACGATGCGCTCGTGCTCCGCGCCCTCTGGGGAATCGTCTCGAACGAGGTGGACCGCTATACCAGCCTTGCTCGACGACCGCTCGACGCTCCGCCATCCTCTCCTCCGACCCCGGCTCCATGACCTCTCGCTCCGGCTCGTCATCCGCCAGTCTTGCCTCCTCCGGTCCCGCTGCAACGAGTGCAGTGGTCCTCGCGGTCCTCGTTGCTGCGCTCGGCTACTTCGTCGATATCTACGACCTCGTGCTCTTCACCATCGTTCGTGTCCCAAGTCTGACAGACCTGGGACTGAATGAAACCGCGGTGCAGAGCGAGGGGTTGTTCCTCCTCAATGTGCAGATGACGGGAATGCTGATCGGCGGTGTGCTGTGGGGAATTCTCGGGGACCGGCGGGGAAGGCTCAGCGTGCTGTTCGGCTCGATTGCCCTCTACTCTGTGGCTAACATCCTGAACGGGATGGTGCAGAACGTGGACCAGTATGCCGTGCTGCGGCTGATGGCGGGGATCGGCCTTGCCGGGGAACTGGGGGCGGGGATCACGCTGGTGGGTGAGTTGATGCACCGCGAACGCCGCGGCTACGGCACGATGATCGTTGCCACCGTTGGCATTCTCGGCGCAGTTGCCGCAGCGCTGATCGCCCGCGAGTTCGACTGGCGCACCGCATACTACATCGGGGGCGGGTTGGGCATCGGGCTTCTCGTGCTGCGCGTGAGCGTTGCCGAGTCGGGGATGTTCACGGCGGTGCGGGAGAGCGATGTGAGCCGGGGGAGCCTGCGCCTCCTCTTCGCCACACGCGAACGCGGGCTGCGCTACCTGAAGTGCGTGCTGGTGGGGGCGCCCACGTGGTTCATCGTTGGCATCCTCGTGGCCTTCAGCAACGACTTCGGTCGGGCACTCGGTGTCGGTACGACAAAGGAGACGCTTCCCAATCCCGGGTTCGCCATCATGTACTGCTACATCGGCCTGGCCGTTGGGGACTTCACGAGCGGACTGTTGAGCCAGCTCTTCAAGACGCGGCGCAAGGTGGCGCTCGGGTTCGTTCTCCTCTCCGCGGCAAGCGTTGCCGTCTATCTCCTTGCCTCAGGCATCACGCTCGGTGGGTTCTACCTGCTGATCGGGATCATCGGGTTCGGTGCAGGATTCTGGGCGATCTTCGTGACCATCGCTTCGGAGCAGTTCGGTACCAATCTGCGCGCAACCGTGGCCACCACGGTGCCAAACATGGCGCGCGGTGCGCTGGTGCCGCTCAGTATCCTCTTCACCACGCTCACGAAGGACCTCGGTATCCTTGGCTCCGCTGCAATCGTCGGGGTGATCACCTACACGCTCTCCATCACCGCCATCCTCCGCCTCGACGAAACGTTCGGAAGGGATCTCGACTTTGTGGAGAGCGACGCCGCAGTGTAGAGGATGGCAGAGGACGAGAATGTCGGGAGAAATGACAGGGGGACGTCTCATTGCTGAGACGTCCCCCTGATTCGTTCCGGGTTGGACCGAATCGAGACTACGGCAGGATGTAGTAGTTGATGAAGTCCGAGGCTGTCAGGTTGGCGCTCGTGGAGACCGTGAAGTTGGTTCCGGGCGTGCGGGCACTGACACGGACCATCGCAACGGCAGAGGTGCCTTCGATCGTGACGATGATCGTGTTGCTTGCCGTCACCGCAGGATCGTTGATGACGAAGGAATTGGCGCTGGCGGCGGCAACTCGACCGTGTGACCCTCCCCACACAACGTTGCTGCCATTGTAGGCGAGCACCTGTCCGCTGTTTGCACCCGTGCTGCTGATCTTGGCCGGTGTGACCGCACCGTTGGAAATCTTGGCGGTCGTGACGGCATTGGTGCTAATGGTCGGGTTGGGGTAGGTGCCCGTCAGGTCACCACCCGCTGCACCGCTCAGGCTTGGCGTCGTCCATGCCATCGATCCCGAGTCGATGCCGTTGCTCGACGAGAGTGTCAGCACCTGGCCCACCGATCCCACGACTGCGGGCAGCACGTAGTTGCCGTTGTTGCTCACCGAGGGAGCACGGAGGCCGATGTACTGGCTACCGGTGCCGCTTGGCTCCTGGAATCGGATGTCGCGAGCGTTGTTGTCGCTGTTGGTCATCGCGATGCGGGAGTTCGAGGTAATCAGGAAGGTTCCAGCGAAGGTCTGGTTTGCGGTCCAGGTGTTGCTGTTGCCGGTGTTGATGCCGAGCGGCGAGCCGGCGGAGCCGTCACCGACGAGCGTATTGTTCCTGCTGACCGTGGTGGAGGGCGGCGCACCCCAGACGACGTCGGAGCCGTTGTAGGTGATGACCTGTCCGCTGCTGGCACCTGTGCTGCTGATCTTGGCGGTTGTCACAGCGTCGTCGCTGATCTTGGCGGTCGTAACGGCATTGTTGGCGATGGTCGGGTTGGGGTAGGTGCCCGTCAGGTCACCACCCGCTGCACCGCTCAGGGATGGTGTGACCCAGCCCATGGTGGCTGAGTCGATGCCGTTGCTCGATGTGAGGGCCATCACCTGCCCGACCGATCCCACGACTGCGGGCAGCACGTAGTTGCCGTTGTTGCTCACCGAGGGAGCGCGGAGGCCGACGTACTGTGTGCCGGTGCCGCTCGGCTCCTGGAGTCGGATGTCGCGAGCGTTGTTGTCGCTGTTGGTCATCGCGATGCGGGAGTTCGACGCGATGAGGAAGGTTCCGGCAAAGGTCTGGTTTGCGGTCCAGGTGTTGCTGTTGCCGGTGTTGATGCCGAGCGGCGAACCGGCAGAGCCGTCACCGACGAGTGTATTGTTCCTGCTGACCGTGGTGGAGGGCGGTGCGCCCCAGACGACGTCGGAGCCGTTGTAGGTGATGACCTGTCCGCTGCTGGCACCTGTGCTGCTGATCTTGGCAATTGTCACGGCGTCGTCGCTGATCTTGGCGGTCGTGACCGCGTCGTTGGCAATGGTCGGGTTGGGGTAGGTGCCCGTCAGGTCACCACCCGCTGCGCCCGTCGCGGTGATCGTGGTCCAGCCCATGGACCCCGAGTCGATGCCGTTGCTGGCCGTGAGCGTCATCACCTGCCCGACTGACCCCACGACTGCCGGGAGGACATAGTTGCCGTTGTTGCTCACCGAGGGAGCGCGAAGGCCGATGTACTGGCTACCGGTGCCGCTCGGCTCCTGGAGTCGGATGTCGCGAGCGTTGTTGTCGCTGTTGGTCATCGCGATGCGGGAGTTCGAGGTAATCAGGAAGGTTCCAGCGAAGGTCTGGTTTGCGGTCCAGGTGTTGCTGTTGCCGGTGTTGATGCCGAGCGGCGAACCGGCAGAGCCGTTGCCGACGAGTGTGGAGTTGGTGATGACCGTGCTGGCGGCCGGACTTGACCAGACGACATTGGAGCCGTTATAGGTCATGACCTGTCCGCTCGTCGCGCCCGATGAATTGATCTTCGGCAGCGTCACTGCGCCGTCGGCAATGTGCCGGTCGGTCACGGCGTACGTGAGGAGCTTGAGTCCGCTGACAGCACTGTCGGCGAGCTTGGATGTTGTGACCGTGCCGTTGGCCACCTTCGATGTGGTGACCGAGTTGGCAACGAGGTCGCTGTTCTGGATGCTGTTGGTCAACGCCAGCTTCGCGTAGGCGATGGCCGCGGTTGCGGCAACGTCAGCGTTGGTGATCGTGCCGTCGGCGATCTTGGCCGAGGTGACCGCGTCGTTGGCAATGGTCGGGTTGGGGTAGGTACCGGTGAGGTCACCACCGGCTGCGCCGGTTGCGCCGCCGGTCGTCCAGACGACGTCGGTGCCGTTGAAGCCAACCACCTGTCCACTGCTTGCACCCGTCGTGCTGATCTTCGGCAGCGTCACCGCACCGTCGGCGATCATGCCGGCGTTGACCGCCCCGGTGGCGATGAAGGGGTTGGGATAGGTGCCACTCAAACTGCCACCAGCGGCTCCGCTGGGGGGGAAGCTGAGACCGGCAGCCAGATCAGCAGCAGTGATCGAACCGTCGAGCACCATCGAACCAGTGATCGCGTTCGGAGCAACCATCGGGTTCGGATACGATCCGGTCAGGCTCCCACCGGCCGGCCCAATCGGCGGCAGCAC
>Ga0206107_1000185_pt1 | contig 43239 bp, 40 predicted proteins | sample 2B0metagenome_FD_148652 | JGI IMG/M metagenome (GOLD analysis project Ga0206107, IMG submission 148652) | Enriched microbial communities from leaf-cutter ant dump, University of Wisconsin, Madison, United States - 2B0 | ecosystem: Environmental > Terrestrial > Nest > Insects nest > Nest dump...
GGGCTACTTTGCAGATGCGGGACTAAACTTTAGATACATGCCCGATTCTTGTTCGGGCTACTTTGCAGATGCGGGACTAAACTTTTGATACAAGTTCGATTCTTGTTCGGGCTACTTTGCAGATGCGGGACTAAACTTTTGATACAAGTTCGATTCTGGCAACGACTATTTCACAAATAATTTCGTTATACACAACCAATCAAGAACACCGCTAAACCAAAAGATAGTCAGCTATAATATTGATCAATGACAAGTCAGTTAAACGGTATACAAACAGAAGCCGAAAACAAAAAACTGGAAGAACTATTTCTTGCTGTTTACTTCAACGACTTAGAAAAAGTTATTGAGTTCAAAAATAAATTTCCCAAACTATATGCAATAAAGGACAAGTTTCAAATTGATGAAAACACAACCTTTGACTTGATAAACCTGACATTCTTCAATCAAACAATTTGGTTTGATGAAGATTGGAGAGAAGACATAAAGCCATTTGTAGAAAAGCTCAGACAGCGGACAATAAAAATGTTGAACTTTTGGCATGCAGAACTTGGACAACAAGAAATTCACAGACAAGTTGAATATAATAAATATTACAAACATTTTTTTTGTGAAGACCCAAATGATTTTGAAGAAATTATATCAGGCCCAATTTCAACATACTTAGAAAAAGGATTTAGGAAAATTGATTTAAGACTTTACAATCGCGTCCAATGCTTTGACTTTATAGAAGCTAAAAAATTATTGGAACAAGGTGCAAAATTTGACGTTTGCTTTGAGGATAACGACGACAGCAGTACCATTAATCGTATTTTAGATCATGCTTCGTTTCTGGCGTCTTGTAAAGTTATTCCGGAGTTTGAAATATTTGAAACAGGAAGCTACAATAGAAATTTTAATATAAGTAGATTGTTTGGCGAGTTACTTGATTTAGCGGCACACGAAGAAATGTATCACTTATTGAAAAAATACGACAAAAAAGAATCAAAAATCTGATTGCTTATAACATGGAGTTTTTGCAAATGTGGGTGGGCACAATAAGCATCAGCAACAGTTCACCTCTCTGCTTCAGTTCTGGCTTGGCGGAATACTATTGAACAATAAATCTTATTTTGTACCAGCCTGGTATCCGGTAAATGCCTTCCCTCACAAAACCCAGCCCCGTCCTTTTCCGGCGGGCTTTTCTTTTACTCATAGCTCCACAGCGTGGTTCAGCTTTTATATTCAGCTTAGCTTTTTTATCTTGTGAGGCAAACTTTGCCATCAGTGAATCAAAACCCCGAACAACTTGCCCGTGATGAAATTGATAAGCAGCTTATAACCTGCGGCTGGGTTATTCAGCCAAAAAATAAAATCAATTTATCATTCCTAATAGAAGCGTAATGAAATTAATTTTTTTTACCCTGCTACTGCTGATTGCCGGATGCGCCGGTTCAAAAGTTCAGTACAACGACCCCGTACCGGAACACCAGTCGTTTACCATACAGTCAAAACATCTTGGAGAGCTGAGAACAATAAATGTGTGGACGCCTCCTGAATATCATACCGACTCCGCCTCCCTTCCTGTACTCTATATGCCTGATGGCGGAATTAAGGAAGATTTTCCCCACATTGCCAATACGCTTTCTGCGCTTATTGAAGCAAAAAAAATAAAACCCTTCATATTGGTTGGTATAGAAAATACGCAACGCAGGCGGGATTTAACCGGGCCTACGCTTGTTGAATCGGATAAAAAAATTGCGCCGGTAGTTGGCGGCTCTGCACAGTTCCGGAACTTTATAAAGGATGAACTTTTTCCCGAAATAAACAAACAATACCGTACAACCAATGTAAAAGGAATTATTGGTGAATCGCTTGCCGGATTATTTGTTACGGAAACATTTTTCCAATATCCCGATATGTTTAACTTTTATATCGCCTTCGATCCTTCACTTTGGTGGAACAACCACCAGATGTTAGATAAGGCGAATGTATATATCGATAACTTCCCCGGCTCTGATGTTGTATTTTGGTTTGCAGGATCCGGAACAGAAGATATTTCATCCAATTGCAGGAAATTGGCAGCAGTGATGAAAGAAACAGCTTCATCACATATCAAATGGAAATATTCTGATGAACCCAATGAAAAACATTCCACCATTTTCCGGGCAACAAAAGAAAAAGCAATAATTTGGACATTAAACAACCTGCCTGAGTAAATCAGATGTTGAAAGCAGGGAAGGGTAGCTTAAATGGTTTATCATTAATAAAAAATAAATGCCTGAAACATTAAACGGTAAACAGGTTTTCTCGCTTCAAGAGGTTGCACTAAGCATTAAGGAAACCCTTGCAAATAAGTTTACATATTCGTTTTGGATAAAGGCTGAGTTAAATAAGCTGAATTTTTACCGGCATTCGGGGCATTGTTACCCGGAACTGGTAGAAAAGAGTGGTGGAAAAGTTATTGCACAAATGCGCAGTAATTTATGGAGAGATGATTACGCCCGGATAAACCAATCCTTTCTCAACACATTAAACGAACCGCTCAAAGACGGAATAAAAATCCTGTTTCTTGCAAAAATTGAATTTCATCCGGAGTATGGGCTTGCATTGCATATCCTGGATATAGACCCCGGCTTTACCCTCGGTGATCTTGAAAAGGAAAAAAGAGAAGCCATTAAAAAATTACAATCAGAAGGGATTTATAATAAGAACCGGTTACTCACATTGCCCATGCTGCCTCAGCGCATTGCCATCATTTCGGTGGAAACCAGCAAGGGCTATGCAGATTTTATGGAGGTGCTGGATCATGCAAAAAGATCGTGGGGATATGCGTTTTTTCAGATGTTGTTTCCTTCACTTCTGCAGGGCGATAAAGCCGTTCCGTCAATTTTAAAACAATTAAACCGGATTAAGAAAGTGATCCGGCATTTTGATGCGGTAGCCATCATCAGGGGTGGAGGAGGCGACATCGGACTCTCCTGTTACAATAATTATGAATTGGCGAAAACGATTGCTCTTTTCCCTATTCCGGTAATTACGGGAATTGGCCATGCCACCAACGAAACGGTTTCGGAAATGGTGGCTTTCGAAAATGCCATCACCCCAACCCGGCTTGCAGAATTCATCATTCAGAAATTCCACAATTTCTCAGTACCGGTTAAGCAGGCTGAAGAAAAGCTGATCAGTATATCGAAAAGGATGATTTCGGATGAACGTACAAAATTACGCGCAGAGGTGAAATTGTTCCGTTCAATAACCGAAAATGTGTTGCTGAAGAATAAAAATGCACTGAAAGATCATGTAAGGGCGCTTTATCAGCAGTCGAATTTTATTTTCAAATCGGAAAAGGAAAATATTTCTGTAAGCCGTTCTCAATTATTAAAATCTGCAACTGCGGTTTGCCGGGTGGAACAGCAACAATTAACGCAGTTGGTTCGAAGCATAAAAAAGGAAGGAAATACCCGGCTTAAAAATTCCACGCTTACATTAGCGCAACAGATCAAACAAATCCGGCTAAATGTGAAAACCACATTGGCAAGGTGGCATACAGAAATGACTGCTCTGGAGAAAAACCTGGAAAACATAAGCCCGGCCAAAGTATTGAAGCGGGGTTACAGCATTACGAGGGTGAACGGGAAGGCAATTACACATGGCCATCAGGCATTACCCGGAAATATATTACATACCACCCTTTATGAGGGGGAAGTCAGCAGTACCGTAAATTCAAAACAAAACACACCATGAAAGAACAAATAAATTATACCGACGCATTTCAGGAACTGCAAACCATCGTATCGGAAATTGAAGAAGGTGAAATTTCGGTTGATGAACTATCGGAAAAGGTTAAACGCGCATCTCATCTTATCAAAATTTGCAAAACAAAACTTAGCAGTACCGAAGAAGATGTAAATAAGATATTGAAAGACCTGGAAGGCGGTGTGGATGAAAGTTGAAAGAATTGAAACGGATAGCAGATTTTAATAACACACGTCTGGCACAAGTACCCCGCAAAGCGGGAACACTTGCGGTAATAAAAATGATTTTAATATAAATGCGATAACAAACGCATACAACCTATAATTTTGTGTTGTTGCAAATTGTGATTTGATATGCTTTCAAAAAAGGCTCAATATGCTTTCCGGGCGCTTGCCATCTTAGTGGAAAATTACGACAAAGGGCCTGTGCTCATAGCTGATATCTCCAGAAAAAAGCGTATTCCATTAAAATTCCTCGAAAGCATCCTGCTGGAGCTTAAAAAGAATAATATCCTCGAAAGTAAGAAAGGAAAAGGCGGAGGCTACTTCTTAAAAAAAGAACCTTCAAAGGTTTATATCGCCAGCATCATCCGGATTGTGGATGGTCCTATTTCTTTGCTTCCCTGTGTGAGCCTGTATTTTTACCAGCGATGCAAAAACTGTAACGAGAAGCATTGCGGGCTACACGACATCATGAAAGACGTAAGAGACGCTACTCTCAATATTCTTGAAAAGCGCACACTTAAAGACCTGATTTAAATCAGCTCATTTTTTTTAATAAATCATACCCTACCTGTTTGGTAGGATATTCTTTTTCCAATACCTTCGGGCGGTAAAGTTATTCGGGCATTCGTAATGATGGCCCCTGCTTTCTGCATGCTTCTAAAAATTTGTTACAGCAATTGATCCCGATCCTCACTGTTGATTTCTCAATTTAATTAAGGGAAAAAGAGAACTTTTATGTTTATTGATTACCTGTATAAACAAAAACAGGCTGTTGTACAAAACAGGAAGAGCCATACCATCAGTTTGTATAAAGCTGTTTCCTGGCGGATTATTGGCTCCCTCGATACCATTTTCATTTCATTCTTCATAACGGGGAAATGGAATTTTGCCATCAGTATTGGCGTGGTGGAAGTGTTCACCAAAATTATGTTGTTTTATTTGCACGACCGCACCTGGGAATATTTTAAACTGAGAAACACCAATAAGGAATCATGAAGGGGTTGCTACACAATTTGCAAAAAAAATTAACCGGAAAATCAGCAGAAGAACAACTGCGGTTACTTACACAAATGTTCCCCGGAAAAATCGCTTTTTCTTCATCAATGGGCCAGGAAGACCAGGTAATTACCGATATCATTTGCCGAAATCACTTAAACATAAAAATCTTTACCATCGATACCGGCCGGTTGTATAACGAAACTTACGAGCTTATAGACCGCACCCGCGAAAAATACAATATCAACATCGATGTTTATTTTCCAGAGCATCACGATGTAGAACGCCTCGTAAGTGAAAAAGGGTTTTTTAGTTTTTACGAATCTGTTGAAAACCGTGTGGAGTGCTGCTACATCAGAAAAGTGAAACCATTGCTGCGTGCATTGGATGGCGTTTCGGTTTGGGTTACCGGTTTAAGGGCGCAACAATCACAAAACAGAAAAGAAATGCCGCTTATTCAATGGGATGAGGATAAAGCGCTCTTTAAGTTTAACCCCCTGCTTCACTGGAGTTACAATGAAGTGCTTAATTATATTAAAGAAAAGGATGTTCCCGATAACCCCCTGCACCGTAAGGGATTTATAAGTATTGGTTGTGCGCCATGTACAAGGGCAATTGAACCCGGTGAAGATCAAAGAGCCGGGCGGTGGTGGTGGGAATCCTCAAAAAAAGAATGTGGCTTACATAATTAAAAAATATGAGCAGTAAAAGAATATTCCCCGCAGAATTAGAACACGAGGCAATTTACATCATGCGCGAAGTGGCGGCACAATTTGAAAGGCCGGCCATTCTTTTTTCGGGAGGAAAAGATTCCATCACTTTAGTACGTTTGGCGCAAAAAGCTTTTTATCCCGCAAAAATTCCCTTCCCGCTTTTGCATATTGATACCGGGCATAATTTTTCTGAAACAATAGATTTCCGTAACCGGCTGGTAAAAGAAACCGGGGTTCAACTCATTGTACGGTATGTGCAGGATTCCATCAACAGCGGAAGGGCACAGGAAGAAAAAGGAAAATACGCCAGCCGCAATGTTTTACAAACCGTAACATTGCTCGATGCCATTGAAGAGCTAAAACTGGATGCCTGTATTGGCGGCGCCAGGAGAGATGAAGAAAAGGCAAGAGCCAAGGAAAGAATTTTTTCGGTAAGAGATGAATTTGGCCAGTGGAACGCCCGGAAGCAACGTCCCGAATTATTTGATATGCTGAACGGAAGGATCAATCCCGGCGAAAATGTAAGGGTGTTTCCCATTTCGAACTGGACGGAACTGGATGTTTGGAATTATATAAAAGAAGAGAGATTACAATTGCCCTCCATCTATTACGCCCACGAAAGGATCATTATAGAAAGGGACGGGTTATACTGGCCCTTTTCCGGTTTTTTAAACACCTCAAACGATGAAAAACCTTTCCGCGCAAAGGTCAGGTTTAGAACGGTAGGCGATATGACCTGCACCGCAGCGGTAATGTCGGATGCTGATAACATCAACAGCGTGATTGAAGAAATTCTTGAAGCAACCATATCGGAAAGGGGTGCACGCATCGATGATAAACGATCGGAAGCGGCTATGGAAAAAAGAAAGAACGCAGGATATTTTTAATTCACCTTAATCATTTTTAGATGGAAGTAATCCGGATTGCAACAGCAGGAAGTGTGGATGATGGCAAGAGTACACTGATTGGAAGATTATTATACGATACCCGCTCAATCACCAACGATAAATTTCAGGCCATTGAAACGCTGAGCCGGAGAAAAGGACTTGATTTTACCGATTTATCCCTGTTTGCCGACGGGCTTGTTGCAGAAAGGGAACAGGGCATCACCATCGATGTGGCTTATATCTATTTTTCCACCCCGCAGCGGAAATTTATTATTGCCGATACTCCCGGCCATATTGAATATACGAGGAATATGATTACAGGAGCTTCTACCGCTTCGGTATTTTTGATTTTGATTGATGCCAGAAACGGCATCACCGAACAAACCCGCAGGCATTTTTATATTGCTTCGCTTATGCAAATAAAGCACGTGGCGGTTTGTATTAATAAGATGGACCTGGTGGGTTATGATGAGCAGGTTTTCCAATCTGTTCGCAATGAATTCAATCACCTGGTTTCTAAAACAAAAATGAATGATCGGAACCTGTTCTTTATTCCTATTGTTGCTAAAGATGGTGATCATGTTACCCGGCACGCTGCAAATATGCAATGGTACCAGGGCGCCACGCTTCTCGAATATCTCGAAAATATAAATGTAAACGACGGATTACCGTCTCAGCCGGAAAGGATGGCCGTTCAATATGTAATTCGCCCGCATCAAAATGAGTTTCACGATTTCAGGGGATATGCCGGCAGGGTAGTTAGCGGCACTTTTTCAATAGGCGATGAAGTGATGGCCCTACCTTCCATGCGCAGCAGCAGCATCGCTTCCATCCGGTTGGGAGAAGAAAACACAGATCGGGCACGAAGCAAAGAAAGTGTGCTGTTAACCCTAAAGGATGATATCGACATCGGCAGGGGAACTATGCTGGTGAAGCGCGCCGATGAAATTAAGCAGGTAACCGATTTGCGTGCAACCATCTGCTGGATGAATGAAGATATATTAACGGAAGGAAAAACATATTTGCTCCAACATGGCGTAAACAGCACTAAAGCAAAAATAAAGTTGGTTTACGCCATCCTTAATATTAATACATTAGCACCTGATGAAACGAAAAAATATTTTTCTTTAAATGATATTGGAAGCGTTCAAATTAAGCTGGCCAGTCCGGTTTTTGCCGATTTGTATGCGCAAAATCCATCCAATGGCTCTTTTATTCTTATTGATGAATTTTCGAATAATACGGTAGCCGTTGGGTTTATTGATGATATTTTATAATGTTGCTTTTAATAAGTAAATAAACTTATTGATAAAGGATTTTCCGTTCAACATGGCCTAATAAGTAAAATAAAAATCCCGACCCACCGGCCGGGACTTTTTAGTTCAAACCCTGCTACTTACTTATTTTATGGAATAAAAGACTATTGCTTTTTATTCGTTTTTGCTATTGTTTTATTTGTACCCGATGTTTTTGCCAGCTCTTTATTTTCTTTGTACCTCATATCGGGAGTGCCGTCTGTTTTCAACTTTGTATTTGAAGCCGAAGGTGCTTTTGATGCTGCACTTGCTTTAGCATGGTGTTTTCGTTTACCTTTTTTTGCTTTATTGCTGTGCGTTGCAGGTGTTGCAGCCACTTCGGCAGTTGTGCCTGTTGCTGCAACATGGGTTTTTGCTTTTTCAGCTTTTTTTGTAGCGGTGGGTGTTTGTGCTTGTAAGGCAAAGTTGAAACCCAGCATGGCAATGGCGACGATGATCAGTTTTTTCATTTTGTTTTTTTTATGATTAGTTGTTTTCTACTCTTACCCCGTTAAAAGGATAGCGAAATGTACTGCCTTGTTTCATGGCTTATTCCATAACCCTTTCGATAGTGAAATTGCAACAGTAAATCTTCACCCCAAACGGGTATTAGGCGAAAAGGCAAAATCTATCGGTGAACCACAGTTTGAACGGTTTGAACTTATGCCCCGGGGGCTGATTTAAGCAACGAACTAAACGCCCTTACCTCAAAAAGTATTTGCTCTTCATTTTTCTTAAGCTCCCAAAAATTAGTACGGAAAAGCGCTTCAGTAAAGGGTTTCGTTTCCAGGTTATCCAGAAATTTCAGAAGATGTGGGCCAAGCCCCATAACGGAAATAGTGGTTTTAAGGTTGTGAGCTATTTCCCTCATCTGCTCAATATTATTTTGTTCCCCGCTTTTTTGAAGGGCATCCATTAACGATTTAAAATCATCCAGGAAATTTTCGGCAATTGATTTTTCAAAAGCCAGGTTTCCCGCACTGATTTCTTTCAGGTAGGAAGGATTGATCAATTGAAATGAACCCGGCTTTTCATTTTGCGTGGATGCATCGGTTTGTTCTTCAGTATTTGGGAGATACAGATTAATCAGCTCAAAAAGTTTATCGGGATCAATGGGCTTTGAAATATAGTTGTTCATGCCGGCTTTAATACATTTCTCTTTTTCGGTAGTAAATGCGTGGGCCGTCATGGCAATTATCGGGATGGATAACTTTAAATTTTCTCTTATTTGCCGTGTGGCGCTGTAACCATCTTTTTCCGGCATTTGCAAATCCATCAGGACAACATCATAATGATTGGTGGCCAGCATGTCCAGCACCTCGTTACCGTTTTCTGCCATCGAAAAATCATATCCCCTTGTGTTAAATAAGATCTGCAGCAACTGCTGATTTATTTTATTGTCTTCGGCCACAAGAATTTTTGCCTTCTTTGCAGTGGATGGAGTGGATGAAATTATTCCCTTATCGGGTAATGTAATTGCAGCTTTAGTATAAATTTCGTAAGGGATGATAAAAATAAAAGTGGTGCCCCTGCCTGCAATGCTTTTCACCTGAATGTTTCCATTTTGCAGTTGTATTAATTCTTTTACTATGGAAAGCCCCAGCCCTGTTCCCCCGTAATGGCGGTTTATCGATTCATCACCCTGCTGAAAGCGGTTAAAAATATAAGGAAGTTTTTCTTTCGGGATTCCGGTTCCGCTATCTTCAACGGTGAAAATTATATTAACCCGGTTCCCCTTTACTTCGCCATTTTTTACATGCAGGTTTACATATCCTTTTTCGGTAAACTTCAGGGCATTTCCAACAAGGTTTATCAGTACCTGTTGCAGCCTCATCGAATCACCGGTCAGCATTTCAGGAAGTTGCGGATCGGTTTGAATGCTTAGGTTGATGTTTTTTTCATTCGCTTTTCCTTCAAACAGCGCATACAGGTTTAATGTAACCTTTTTTATGCTGAAGGGAATGGCTTCTATGCGCATCATTCCGGCTTCAATTTTTGAAAGATCAAGGATATCGTTGATGATGTTTAACAGGTTTTCTCCCGATTGTTTAATGGTTTGTATGTATTTTTTTGATTCGGAACTCAACGGCTCTTTTTCGAGCAGCCCGGTAAACCCGAGTATGGCATTCATCGGGGTCCTGATCTCATGGCTCATATTGGCCATAAAATTTTCTTTTATGGCTACGGCGTTCTTTAATTTTTTTTCTGACAAATAAAGTTTTTGAATGATGCTGATGATGTACCAGAATAACATGGCCGATGAGAGCAGTATCAATACGATCAGGATAATATTTGCCGACTGGATTTTTCGGCTGCTGCTGATGTTATTATTGTTGAGCCGGGTGAGGAGATCGTGCCTGGCCTGCTGAATTCTCTGGTCAAGTGAATAAATGCTGTCCATTAACTGCTTTCCTTCAAGGGTATTAATCAGGGTTTCGGCAGAGTATTTCCCTTTATGGTGCAGCGAATCGAGCACCTCTTTACAAAAACTTAGTTTAAGGGTTACAACGGTATCAAGCTGGTTTATCAGGTTAGCTGTTATCGAATCGGTGTCTATTTTTTTAAGCCGGGCAAGTGTACTTTTCACATTACTGAACTTTTCGTTCGTATTCATTACAAAATGCCGGTTTCCTGTTGATACATAATCGCTGATGTTACTTTCAACATATACGATATTCCGTTCCAAGGATCTGAGGTCAACGCTGGTGTTATATTCTTCCAGGTACTGTTTATTCCCTTTTATCAGGGTGTCAATATTTTTTGAAAAATTGTATTGGAAATATGAAAGGATTACGGTGCCGGATATAAATGCGGCAAGAATGTAAAAAACGATTCGTTTCCCGGTCATCATTGCTTCCTGCTAATATATGGATATTTCAATTTGAGCCGGTAGGAAGTTTTGTATATCGGTCCAGGCAAAATATGAGCAGAATAATGGAGAGGATGATGCCCGAAATGGTTGCAATTAAGGTATAGGCCGGAAAATGTTTATCGAATAGCCAAAGCAGCAGCAGGCAAAGCAATACCAGTACTGCCGTATCCACAAAAAATAATATGATGTAAAATAGTTTCATTTAAAAGCAGTTGAAAAATGGAGGCCCGGGTAGAAACCTGGGCCGGTAAATTTTGACGAAACTGCTTAAGTACACTATGTGAGAGAAATTTGTTTTGTTATTCCTTTCACAAGGTAGAAGGTTCTGTTTTTCCGGAAACCGCTTATTCGGTGAAAAAGGGAAATCTTTAGATGAATCAATAATTAAAATCGGAGAGTGGCAATTAAATATGAAACGGCTAAAGTATTCTAAGCGTTTTATTGAGGTGCGAGCGATAGGCATCAGCAACCGGTATAGCCTTATCATTGATGATGATGGCACCGTCTCTAATGCTGTCTATTTTCCCTATAGAAATAATGAATGAACGGTGTACCCTGATAAATTTTGAAGCCGGAAGCCTTTCCTCCAAAGCCTTTAGGGTGCTGTGTACGGTGTAATATTTTGTGCCGAAGGATAATTTTACATAATCGCCCATCGCTTCTGCAAACAGCATTTCATTCAGGTTTATGCGCCGGATGATATTTGAATCCCTGATAAAAAGAAAATTATCTTCTTCAATGCGCATTGTGGTGCCGGCGCTTTCCAGCAGGCCGGATGCTTTTTCTATAGCCTGTAAAAATCTTGACGGGGTAACCGGCTTTATCAGATAATCAACCACGTTTAGATCAAAAGCATCGGTTGCATATTCTTTTTGGGATGTGGTAAAAATTATTAGTGGCCGGTTGTGGTTTAATGATTTTACCAGTTCAATGCCCGACATACCGGGCATTTTTATATCTAACAGGATGAGTTGAGGTGATGCTTCCCGGATAATTTGGAAGGCTTCCATAGCATCTGCAGCCTCACCCATCACCTGCAGGCTGCTTACCCGCAAAGCCAGTTGTTGCAGTGTGGCACGGGCAATCTTATTATCGTCAACGATCAGGGTTTTCACAACAATAAAATTACTGGAGATGCAAATATGCAAAGGGTGAAACTTATGTTATAATAACAAAGAGCCATCCTGTATAAAATGGTTATTAAGGCTACTGCATTGTCATCAGTTCCCTCTACTGCTTTCAAACCGGCAGAATTAAAAACTGCCATCCCGGTACGATGCCACATCAATACCGGTACTAATTTGTATATTTTATTAATTGCTGAAAAAAGATTCTTTTACAATGATGTATAACCCCATCACCAGTACAAACCAGCCAAATCCTTTTTTTAAGTTTTCCCCCTTTATCTTTTTTCCCATTGCCCCGCCTGTGAAAATACCGGCTACCGCAATGGCAGTGATTTTTAAGAGGAAAATCCAGTTAATATTAAAATAACCCAAATCGCCCGTGAACCCGATCAGCGAATTCATTGCGATAATGAGCAGCGAAGTGCCTATGGCTTTTTTCATCGGTAAACCCACCAGTAAAACCAGTGCAGGGATCAGTAAAAATCCGCCTCCGGCGCCTAATAAACCAGTGGCCAAACCCACACCAATGCCATAAAGAAGCAACATCGGAATTTTAATGTTCTTGTTGGTTGCAACTTCTGTAACGGTTTTCTTTCTTCCGCTTTTAATCATAGATAATGCCGATAAAATCATCAGTGCGGCAAAAAATAACATGGTAAGCATTGCGTGCGTTACCTGTAAACCGCCAATGTGAAATAGTTTTTCAGGAATGGCCGGCATGATGAATTTTCGGGTAATGAATACCGTTGTGATGGAAGAAAGTCCGAATAACAACGCCGTTTTTACACTTACCAGATTTTTGCGGTAATTGTTTAATGCACCTGCCAGGCTGGTGGTACCCACTATAAAGAGGGAGTAAGAAGTGGAAAGCACCGGGTTAACGCCGAAAAGATATACCAATACCGGCACGGTAAGGATAGATCCCCCGCCGCCAATAAGTCCTAATGATACTCCAATCAGTATCGCCGCAGCATAACCGGCTATTTCCATGTAAAGATTTGTGCAAGTTAGTTGGCCACAAGTTAAGATACTGCAATGGTTATCACTTAAAAAATCGGGAAGATTATGCAGGTGCAAACATTAGCGGTATTTAAAAAGGAGAAAAATTGCCCAAAAGTACACAAGGGTATTTTCTGGTAATTTTATCAGCAAATCAAAACAAAAATTCTGTTTTTTTGTTTACAGGAGCAAATGTGTATTTATGATTAAGACAATGGCTTATGCTGCTCCATCTGCCGGGAAGCAGCTTGGCAAATGGCAGTTTGAACGCAGGGAACCCGGGCCTCACGATGTACAAATCAGCATAAAATATTGCGGCGTTTGCCATAGTGATCTCCACCAGGTGAGAGACGAATGGGGGCAGGGAATTTTTCCTATGGTTCCCGGCCACGAAATAGTGGGAGAAGTAACGCATGTTGGCAGCCATGTTAAAAAATTTAAACCCGGCGATATAGCCGGTGTGGGATGCCTGGTTGACAGTTGCCGGAAATGTACAAGCTGCTTGAACGGCCTCGAGCAATTTTGCGAAAACGGATCAAGCCCCACATATAACGGTTACGAACAGGATAAGAAAACCCCTACCTATGGAGGATACGCACACCACATTGTGGTACACGAAGATTTTGTTCTCAGAATTTCGGAAGAATTAAACCTAGCGGCTGTTGCCCCACTGTTGTGTGCAGGCATTACCACGTACTCTCCGTTAAAACACTGGAAGGTTGGTAAAAACCATAAACTTGCTGTTGTGGGCCTGGGCGGGCTTGGACACATGGGCGTGAAATTTGGCGTTTCTTTTGGCGCCGAAGTAACGGTATTGAGTACCTCCCCTTCAAAAGAAGCAGATGCGAAACGATTAGGCGCCCACCATTTTTTGGTTACAAAAGACCCTGATCAGTTGAACGCCGCAAAAGGAAGTTTCGATTTTATTTTGGATACCGTATCTGCCAGCCACGATTACAATATGTACCTGGCGCTGCTGAAAAGAGACGGGGTAATGGTTTGTGTTGGCGGTGTGCCGGAACCCATTCCATTACGCGCATCCAGCCTGATTGGCGGAAGAAAAAGCATTGCAGGCTCACTGATTGGCGGTATCCCAGAAACCCAGGAAATGCTCAACTATTGCCACCAGCATAACATTGTTTCAGATATTGAACTGATTGATATAAGTTATATTAATGAAGCTTATGAAAGGATGATAAAGGGTGATGTGAAATATCGTTTTGTAATTGATTTAGCAACCCTGAAGTAATGAGCGCCCTTTTTTCTACATTCCGGCTTCGGGGAGTTGAATTTCGAAACCGGATAATAATTTCTCCAATGTGCCAGTATTCGTCAACCGATGGATTTGCAAATAACTGGCACCTTGTTCACCTCGGTACGCGTGCTACAGGCGGTGCTGCATTGGTAATGCAGGAAGCAACTGCCGTTTCAGCCGAAGGAAGAATTTCTTATGGCGATTTAGGAATTTGGAAAAACGAACACATCGGGAATCTGAAGCCGATTACTGAATTTATACATAGCCAGGGTGCATTGGCCGGAATTCAACTTGCACATGCCGGAAGAAAGGCAAGTACTGAAATCCCCTGGAAGGGAAATGGGCAATTCCTGCCAAACGAAGTTAACGGCTGGCAAACCGTTTCTTCAGGAAATATTCCTTACTACGAAAACGACCATCCCCCCATACCGCTTTCTAAAGAAGGAATTGAAAAAGTGAAAATTGATTTTGAAAATGCAGCCAAAAGAGCCGTGGAAGCCGGGTATGATGTAGTGGAAATTCATGCGGCGCATGGTTATTTGCTGAACCAGTTCACCTCGCCTTTAGCGAATAACCGTACCGATGAGTATGGAGGAAGTTTTGAAAACAGAACAAGGTTACTGGTTGAAGTGTGCAATGCCGTTAGAAAAGTGTGGCCTGATAATAAACCGTTGTTTGTTCGCATATCAGCGGTTGACTGGCATGAAGGCGGGTGGAATATTGAAGACAGCATCAGGCTTGCCCGATTGCTGAAAGAATCGGGTGTTGATTTGATGGATTGTAGCTCTGGAGGGGTTGTGCCACATGCAAAAATTATGGTGCAACCAGGATACCAGGTTCCTTTTGCCCGAGCGGTAAAGCACGAAGCGCAAATACCGGCAGGAGCAGTAGGCTTAATCACCAATGCACAACAGGCCGATAAAATTATTTCCGATGCTGATGCCGATTTGATTTTTATTGCAAGGGAAAGCCTTCGTGATCCTCATTTCCCATTACGTGCGGCACACGAGCTGGGTGTTGAAACATCCTGGCCAAAGCAATATGAGCGGGCAAAATTTCAAAAATGATTTTTTTAGAAAATGAACATTTGTAATAATTTTTTACATACCTGAACTCACCGGAATTTTACCAGAGGTCATATTTTTTTCAAATTTGCTGATGCAATTAATGATCTTTGCAAAATTGCCGGGTTATAAAAGATGCTGGTTGAAATAATAATAACGAAAGAATGAACCACCGGAAATTTTATTTGCCAACCGCAGGTAAACACACCTGTCTGTTTTTGGCAATGGCACTGTTTACCTTTTCCATTGGCTATGCGCAAAAAACCGACAGCCTGCCCGAATTACAAAACGCCAGCTTACAAAATTGTATTCAATATGCCATTCAGCATAATCCGGATATACAAAATGCAGGCATCAACGAACGCATTACCGAAACGGTTATTAAAGGGAAAATAGCAGAATGGTACCCACAGTTGAATTTTAATTACAGCCTGCAACACAACTTTCAGTTGCCAACAGTAAACTTCAACGGAAATATTTCACAGTCGGGAACCCGGAACACTTCCGGAGCGGATTTTGGGCTCACCCAAAGCATCTTTAATCGCGATGCCCTTCTGGCAACCCGGTCGGCTAAAGAAGTAAGGCTTGCTGCCGGTCAGCAAACACAGCAACAAAAAATTGAACTGGCGGCAGCCGTAAGCAGATCTTTTTACGACCTGATTCTGTCTCAGCAGCAATTGGAAATTATAGATGCCGATATTGTTCGGGTAAACCAGAGCCTGAATGATGCCTATTATCAGTACCAGGCCGGTATTGTGGATAAAACCGATTATAAACGTGCAACCATTTCCCTCAATAACCTGAAAGCCCAGAAGTATTCGGCAGATGAGTCCATTAAAGCAAAAGAAACTGCGCTGAAAGAACTGATGGGTTATCCCCTGTTGAAGAACATTCGCCTCAGTTACGATTCTGCACAATTGGAAAAGGAGGCTTATCTGGATACGCTGCAACAGGTAGATTATAATAACCGGATTGAAATCCTCCAGTTACAAACGCAGCGCCGCCTGTTGGAATTTAACCTGAAGTATAATAAGTGGAGCTATTTGCCCAATGTTTACGCATTCGGAAATTACAACCTTAATTTTTTGAATAACCGGTTTTCTAAACTGTATGCAACGGCATATCCCAATTCTTTTGCAGGCATTGCGCTTTCCATTCCCATTTTTCAGGGAGGAAAAAGAACTCAGCAAATTAAACAGGCAAACCTGCAAATCGATCAGGTAAACAACAATATCCTCAGTATTGAAAATGGGATTCAAACACAGTTTGAAACTGCTATGGCAGCGTATAAAAGCAGTTTAAACAATTATTTGAGCCTGAAGGAAAACCTTTCTCTGGCAAAAGAAGTGTATGATGTAATTCGAATGCAATACCGGTCGGGCATAAAAGCATACCTCGATGTAATAACTGCCGAATCGGATTTAAGAACGGCTCAAATCAATTATAATAATGCCCTCTTCCAGGTTTTATCAGGCAAGATAGATGTGGAAATAGCCATGGGCGCTTTAACTTATTAATTACATGCACATGAAATTCCTTCCGAATATATTTTCCATTATTTCCGCATCTGTGGTTTTATTTTCATGTTCAGGAAATAAAGGCGGGCAACAACAGGGGCCTCCTCCGGCTGTTGCCGTAACCGTTGCCGTGGTTAACCCAACCAATGCCATTTATTATGAGCAGTTCCCTGCAATGGTTAATGCGCTCGATCAGGTGAATCTTACCTCGCAGGTAAGCGGTTACGTTAGTGGTGTTTTTTTTACCGATGGGCAACAGGTAAATAAGGGGCAATTGCTTTATACCATCGATGCGCAGGTTTATCAGGCCAATTATCAGCAGGCCATCGCCAATTTACAGGTGCAGGAAGCAAACCTGCTGAAAGCGCAAAAAGATGCCGACAGGTATAACGAGCTGGCAAAACATGATGCCATCGCAAAACAACAGGTTGATTATGCCAATGCTTCGCTGGAAGCAACAAAAAAACAGGTTGCTGCAGCTAAAGCAAATGTTGCAGGCCTGAGTGCAAATGTTTCATTCACCAGGATTTATTCTCCGTTTACCGGCACCATTGGTATTTCACAGGTAAAAAAAGGAACAATGGTTGTGTCCGGCCAAACCGTGCTGAATACAGTTTCTGCCAACAACCCCATTGCGGTAGATTTTACCATTGATCAAAAAGATATTTACCATTTTTCGCAATTGCAGCAGGATAAAAATGTGCTGAAAGATTCTGTGTTTACCATTGCCTTTGGTGATGATGTTTATCCGGTGCCGGGAGAAATCAGCATGATGGATCGGGCGGTGGATCCGCAAACCGGAACGTTGAAAGTTCGCCTGGTTTTCCAAAACGGCAGGGGAATGTTGAAACCGGGAATGAATACTACCGTAAGGGTGAAGGGTTCGGCTCCGGCAAATGCAACCATCATTCCGCATATCGCCATTAGCGAACAATTAGGAGAGTTTACGGTTTTTGTGCTGGGCGGCGACAGCGCCACTGTTCATCAGCAAAATGTAACATTGGGCGCTGCTATTGGCGACAGCGTTATCGTAAGCGAAGGATTAAAAGCAGGAGATAAAATTGTGGTACAGGGCATCCAGAACCTGCATGATGGCACAAAGGTACAAACAGGGCAGTAAGCATGAAATAATTTTCAATGGCCTGAATTAAAATAAAGAAAATCCTATTCAATATTTAAAATAAAATATTTCCCTGAACAGAAAAATTTGATGGGTTTGAAAGGAATTGTTTTTGGGAAGTATATAATGATATGATTGCAGAAACTTTTATCAAACGGCCGGTAACGGCAATTGTAGTATCCATTGTGATCGTATTAGTGGGTATTATATCGATGATGAATTTGCCCATAGCGCAGTATCCTGATATTTCTCCCCCAACCGTTTCGGTAAGCGCAAACTTTACCGGTGCCGATGCGCAAACGGTGGAGGAAACCACTACCACACCCCTGGAAACCCAGATCAATGGCAGCCCCGGAATGCAATACATAACGGGGAACAGTTCTTCAAGCGGCCAAAGTTCGGTTACCGCCACTTTTGAAGTAGGCACCAATATTGATATTGCCGCACTGGATGTGCAAAACAGGGTAAGTGTTGCCGAACCGAGGTTGCCCGAAGATGTTCGGAGGCTGGGCGTTACCGTTAGAAAACGCAACCCAACCAACATTGCCGTATTAGCATTTTATTCGCCCAATGGCACCCACGATATAGCTTTTATAGATAATTATGCAAACATTTATATTCAGGATGCCCTGAAACGGGTAAAAGGAGTAGGCGACATCACCGCTTTTGGAAATGATTTTAGTATGCGGCTCTGGCTCGATCCCGGCAAACTTGCCGCCCTGGGCATTACACCGGCCGATGTATCAAATGCAATAAATGAACAAAACCTGCAGATTGCGGCAGGAACCCTGGGAGGTACTCCACAACCAGGAAAACAGGCATTTGAATATACGGTGCTTACCAACAGCCGGTTAAATACTGCCGAACAATTCAGGAACATCATTATAAAATCCAATCCGCAAACCGGGAATATTGTTTATTTAAAAGACATTGCCCGTGTGGAACTGGGGCAGTTTTCTTATTCGCATAATTCTATGGTTAATGGCAAGCCTGCATCGTTCATGCTGGTATATCAAACACCCGAAGCCAATGCCATTGAAACTTATGCCGGAGTAATGAATGCTTTAAAGGAACTTAAAAAAACTTTTCCAAAAGATTTGGATTACCTCATTCCCTCCGAAACGGTTTCAGTTGTAAAAACTTCCATTAAAGAAGTGGTTATTACGTTGCTTGAAGCGCTGGCGCTGGTGGTATTTGTGGTATTCCTATTTCTTCAAAACTGGCGGGCAACCTTAATTCCGGTACTTGCCATTCCTGTTTCGCTGATTGGCACATTTATATTTTTTATACCCTTTGGATTCACGATCAACACCCTTACGCTGTTTGCCTTTGTGCTGGCAATTGGTATAGTGGTTGATGATGCCATTATTGTGGTGGAGGCCGTGCAGCACAACATCGATCATTATAATATGTCGCCGGTGGATGCCACCCGAAAAGCAATGAAAGAAATATCGGGACCGGTAATTGCAATTGCACTCATTTTGGCATCGGTATTTATACCCGTAGGGTTTATTCCGGGCATTGTAGGCAAGTTGTATCAGCAATTTGCCATTACCATTGCGGTATCTGTAATCATTTCCGCTTTCGTTGCATTATCACTCACCCCTGCCCTGTGCTCCCTGATGCTGAAACATGCCAAAGATGAAAAACCCAAAAGAGGGTGGTTGGAAAAATTCTTCATTTCATTCAATAACGGATTTGGAAGAATGAACCGGTCGTACACAAAAGCAGTGTCGGGATGGATAAGTAAAACGCCGTACGTTTTGGTGATGTTGGCGGTATTGTTTGTAGGATTATTTTTCCTGTTTAAAACAAAACCAACGGGCTTTATTCCGCTTGAAGATGAAGGAAGGATGTTTGTTACGTATGAGTTACCGGAAGCGGCTTCCACTTCCAGAAGTATTGACCTGGTTAAGGAACTTTCCGATTCGCTGCTAACCATTCCGGAAATCAGCGTGGTGGGCGGATTGGCCGGCTTCAACATCATCAGCTTTTCAAATAAATCGAATGTTGGCACCATGTTTATTATGCTGAAACCATGGGATGAACGTAAAGGAAAAGCACATACGGCACAAAGTGTAGTTCAAAAAGTTCAGCAAAAAACTTCAAAGTTTAAAGAAGCAAGAGTAATGGCCATTCTCCCACCGGCTGTACCGGGCCTGGGACGAACCGCCGGGTTCACCTTTGAACTTCAGCAAACCACCAGCACCGACGATATCGACAAATTTGCCCAGGTGGCAAAGAATTTTGTTGCAGAATTAAATAAACGTCCCGAGATCGGCGCCGCCTATACCTTTTTCAATACCAATACGCCCGCATACCAGGTTGATGTGGACAGAGATAAAGCCCGGCAGTTGGGGGTAAACATTGCTGATGTGTATCAAACGCTATCCGCCTTTTTAGGAAGCAGCTATATCAACGATTTCAATTTGTATGGAAGAAATTTCAGGATAGTGAGCCAGGCCGATAGCATCTACCGGTCATCATTAAACGAAATTGGGAAATATTATATAAAAAACAGCGAAGGAAACATGGTTCCCCTGGGTTCTTTAATTACCACAAAACTGGTAGAAAGCCCTTCGCTTATTACACACTATAATATTTACCGTTCAGTTGAAATAAACGGAACGGCCGCTGATGGATACAGCAGTGGTCAGGCGCTGGATGCACTAAAAGAAACTGCCGCAAAATACCTTCCATCCGGATATGGGTATGAATTTTCGGGAATGAGCTCGGAGGAATTAAAAGCAGGCAACAAAACCCAGATGATCTTTGCCATTTCCATTGTATTTGTATTCCTGTTTCTTGCAGCCTTATACGAAAGCTGGTCAGTTCCGTTTTCCGTGTTGTTTGCCGTACCCATTGGCGCATTCGGGTCAATCCTCGCACTTACTTTTATACCCAGCCTCTCCAATAATATTTATGCCCAGATCGGGTTGATAACCTTAATTGGACTTGCTGCAAAAAATGCCATACTTATTGTGGAATTTGCTAAAGAGCGGGTGGATGTTGGAATGGATGTGGTTAAGGCTACCATTGCCGCCGTAAGGCTGAGGCTTCGCCCAATATTAATGACTTCCTTTGCATTCATCCTGGGTGTTCTGCCTCTTGCTTTTGCTACCGGTGCGGCTTCCGAATCGCGCAGAACCATTGGCTGGACGGTTTGTGGCGGTATGCTGGCAGCCACATCATTAGCCATTTTTGTGGTGCCGGTGTTGTATGTATTAATTACAAAGGCTTCTTATGGAAGGAAGAAATTAACAGCATTAAAATCGGGTTATAATCCTGAAGACCATAAAGAATTTGAAGAAGATTCGGAAGGTTGATGCATTTGAGTTTTTATGGGTTATAATAAGTACAAACATTTACGGCTTGTTGGTTCGGCTATATAAATAAGACTTTCTGCATTGGAAATTTATGATTCGATTTAGAAACGATGCTCCTCTGGAGCAAGTGTTCCGCAGGGTTACTTGTGCCTGCTAATACTGCCCCTATTGCATCGGGGAATTTTAATCAGGATTACACTTGTTAGTAGGAGATTACTTCCCAGCAACGTTTCAGGAATTGGACGTTGAAGTTAAGTTGCCGGGATGGGAGAAACGTCCCGTACCGAAAACGTTGCTGAGAAATTGGGAGAGATGAATATTGATTTTCGCGGGAATCATGAAAAATAGCCTTGAATTTTTAGTTGAGGGGTCTGTTTGTTTTAATGCTATCGATGATTTTTGATGAAAGGAGAACGTCCCTTTTTGTAAATATTCAGGGGAACAGCCATCCCCATCCCGACTAAAAAGATATGAAAAATATTTTAGAATAGCCGTTTTTAAACATTTATAGACGTTTAAAATGGATAAAGCAAGCTGGATCCCCGGAAAATTGGATTTATAAAGTTATAATAAAAGGTATTATGAAACGGTTGTTGGGGTTTTAAGAAGGATGGTTTTGAATCATTTGTTCAGGTTAAAGTGTTAACCGAAAAGCCCCAATTCATTTCTGTATTAAACTTCATTAAAACTCACAGTATCCCTACCTGCCCCTGGTATTTCCACTTTTTTCCTGATAAAAAAGTGGAGCAAAAAAAATTCAAGGTTTTGGAAAAATGGCTAAAAATTGTCTTTCCCGGCTAATACCGATTGGATATCCATAATAGATCAATGGAATTGATCTAAACGGCTATCACATCGGCATTATACGATTAAACTTTGGTATCCGAAATAATTCCGTTTAGTATAAGAAAAACGAGTTCCGGCATTAGATCAAACCCCGCAGTGGTACAACTTTTGAACGAATTGCATTACCCAACAGTTGAATATGGCGTTTTTCTTTTCACGCCGTTCAGGCCAATTTTCTTAACGCCATTTTTCCAAGGGCAGCATATAGTATGTTTTTTACCGGGCAATATTGGTTTTCTACCAAAAATTTGCGCTGAAGAAAGTTTAGTGAGGCTATATGTTTATTTAGTTTGTTTTCCCCGGGGTTGCCGCCCCTTCCCCCAGGTACAAAATATTCAATAAAAAAATTCGAACCAAAAATTTGCGCTGAAGAAAATTCAGTGAGGCTTTATATTTATTCAGTTTCAGTTGAATTTCTCCCGGGGTTATCACCCCTTCCCCCAAGTACAAAATATGGATTTTAAAATTTCGAACCAAAAATTTGCACTGAAGAAAATTCAGTGAGGCTTTATATTTATTCAGTTTCAGTTGAATTTCTCCCGGGGTTACCACCCCTTACCCCCAGGTACAAAATATGGATTTTAAAATTTCGAACCAAAAATTTGCACTGAAGAAAATTCAGTTTGACTTTATATTTATTCAGTTTCAATTGTATTCTTCTGGCGCAAGTGCCCCCCCGCAAAGCGGGATCATTTTTGCCCGCCAATATCGCCCCGATTGCATCGGGGAATTTTAATCAGGATTACACTTGCCAGTAGGAGATTACTTCCCCGCAAGGTCCCGTACCGGAGAAGTCGTTGCTAAAATAATTTTGAAAGTGCAGAAAATTGAAAGAACGTCTTCCTCCGGCCGGACTGAAATAAATGATGCTTTATCGAAAAATGCGCCGGTTACTTCATTTATTCATGAATATAATTTCACCGGAGCCAACAACAACACCTTAAAAATATTATGCTGCTTATTACACTGGAACATGGGTTGTTCTATCCTACAAATACAGGAGTAAAAGAAATATGGAAATGTAGTGATTGATTGCAGGTAACGAAAATCATAATTTTGGTTAGGGTATATTTAATTAATCCCCGCGTAGGTTGCCCTATATTTGGTGTCATAAAATTTTAAACGCTTTGGCAAATAAAAAGCAGAAATCCTGTGCAATCATTGGAACCGGTATTGCCGGCCTCAGTTCGGCTATCCGTATGCGAAATAAAGGATATGAGGTAACGGTGTATGAGGCAAATTCTTTTGTAGGGGGAAAGTGTTCTTCCGAATCTTCAAAGGGATACCGTTTCGATATGGGGCCATCGGTATTTACCATGCCCCAATATGTGGATGAGCTGTTTGTGTTATCAGGTAAAAATCCCCGCGATTATTTTAATTATGAACAGCTTGACCCCGTGTATAAATATTTTTATGACGACGGCACCACCCTGCAGGCACCATTTGGCGCTGAGGAATTTGCCAGAGCCATGAGCGAACATACATCGGATAGTAAGGAAGATATCGTAAAATACCTCGATCATGCCAGGCTGGTATATGAACTCACTGAGGATGTGTTTCTGAAAAATTCATTACACAAAATCAGAAATTATTTTACCTGGCCGATGCTTAAAGGGGTTATTAATTTTGGAAAAATTGGTGCATCAGAAACGATGAACCAGGCCAATAGCAGGGCGTTTAAAGACCCCAGACTGGTACAGCTCTTTAATCGCTACGCAACATACAACGGTTCCAGCCCCTTTCTTGCCCCCGCTACCCTCAATGTGATTTCGCATGTGGAAATTTCAAAAGGCGCTTATTATCCCGAAGGAGGAATGTTCAGTATTGCAAACTGTATGTTGAAACTGGGTAAGGATATTGGCGTAACCTATCATTTCTCTACTCCCGTTCGTGAAATCCTGGTAAAGAATAAAAAAGCCTGCGGCATAAAAACCGACCAGGGAGAATTTGAATTTGATGTGGTGATCAGCAATATGGATGTATATAACAGCTACGCCAAATTATTGCCCCATGCAAAAAAGCCGGAGAAAACTTTAAACCAGCCAAAATCGAGTTCCGGAATCATTTTTTACTGGGGCATTAAACATAGTTTCCAGGAACTTGGACTGCATAATATTTTTTTCAGTAAAAATTATGAAGACGAATTTAATACCATCTTTTCTAAAAAAACCATCTATTCCGACCCCACCATTTACGTTAACATTACCAGCAAACACAGCAGCGAAGATGCGCCTCCGGGTTGCGAAAACTGGTTTGCATTTATTAATGTGCCCAACAACTCAGGCCAGGATTGGGATGCATTGGTAAACCAGGCCCGCGAAGCAATGATTGCAAAAATTAACCGGATGCTAAAAACAGATATCCGGCCTATGATTGAAACCGAATTGGTATTTGACCCCCGTGTAATCGAAAAAAGAACATCCAGCGCATTCGGAGCCATTTATGGAAACAGCTCCAATAATAAGTTTGCCGCCTTTAACCGCCATCCCAATTTTTCGAAAGAAATAAAAAACCTGTATTTCTGCGGCGGAAGCGTGCACCCCGGCCCAAGTATCCCGTTGTGCCTGCTTTCTGCAAAAATCGCAACAGGGCTAATCAAATAACAATCTACCGTGTGCCGGTAAATTTGAACTAATTTTGCTGCCATTTAACGAATGGCCGAAATGGCAATGACCCAGAATCAGGATCCGATTATAGATATACAGGAACTCACCAAAATTTTCCGTGGCAATACGGTGCCTGCAGTTAATGGCATCAGCCTGCAAATTTATCCCAACGAAATTTTTGGGTTACTTGGCCCCAACGGTGCAGGTAAAACCACCACCATCTCCATGCTTTGCGGGCTTTTCCCCCCAGGCAGTGGCCTAATTAAAATTGATGGTAAAAATATGCGGAATGAACTGACCTCCATAAAAAAAATGATCGGTATCGTTCCGCAGGATATAGCCCTTTACCCTACACTAAATGCTTACGAAAACCTCGACTTTTACGGGCACATGTATGGGTTAAAAGGAGAAGAACTAAAAAATAAAATTTCCGGCTGGCTGCATAAGCTGGGGTTACAGGATGCAGCCAAAAGACAGGTGGGCACTTATTCGGGAGGAATGAAAAGACGCCTGAATCTTATTGCGGGATTGTTGCACGCACCTAAAATTTTATTTCTGGATGAACCTACCGTGGGGGTAGATGTGCAGTCGCGAAACGTAATCATCAGCCACCTTGAAGAAGTAAACAAACAGGGAACCACCATCATTTACACTTCGCATCACATGGAAGAAGCAGAACAGTTTTGTACCCGCGTTTCCATTATAGATTATGGTAAGATACTTACAGCAGGCACGCCTTCCGAATTGATTGCTTCGGTTCCCGGCGCCGATACCCTTGAAAAAGTATTCCTTCACCTTACCAACCGAAAACTGCGCGACTGATGTTTAGTAAATTATTAGCCACAATAAGAAAAGAAACCCTGTTGCTGGTTCGCGATAAAGTGGGCCTTTCCATTTTGTTCATCATGCCAATGGTGCTCATTTTTGTGATGACCCTGATACAGGAGTCGGCATTCAGCTCGATGAACGAAAAAGGGATTCCGGTTGTATTTGTAAATGAAGACCAGGACTCATTAGGTTTTGAAATGAAGGAAGGGCTGATGAAGAACGAATTGATTGAGCTGCAGGATTCCATTAACGGGAAACCGGCCACAGCCCAGCTCGCTCAAAAAGCCGTTTCGCAGGGGAAATTTCTGGTGGGCATTGTAGTTCCCAAAAATGCCACAAATGCCATCCGGAACAATGTGGCTTCTTTGGTTGATGAAGTAATGGCTTCCGATTCAACCGAAATTACTGCCGTAAAACAAAATTCCGATTCGGTAGTAATTCAAATCCTGGTTGATCCCATTGCAAAAAAATCTTTCCTGGTTTCGGTTACCAGTACCCTGAGAGAGTTTATCTCGGAAATCAAAACCAAAATCATGTTCCAGGAATTTTCGGCACAGATGAAAGAACTGATCCCGGATAAAACCACCGCACCGGCTACCGCTTACGAACAATCACAATTTATCCATTATAAAGAAACCTATGCATCGGTATCGGAAGACAAACTGATACCGAATGCGGTCCAGCATAACGTTCCCGCATGGACGATTTTCGCCATGTTCTTTATTGCCATTCCGCTTTCCAGCAGCATGATTAAAGAAAAAAGCGAAGGCGCCTCCCTCCGCCTCAATACCATGCCCAGCCCTTACCTCCTGCTGGTAAATGGAAAAATAATTGTTTACGTTATCGTTTGTACCATCCAGTTTTACCTGATGATGCTGGTGGGTTTAATTTTCCTGCCCATGCTGGGGCTTCCCCGCCTCGATATGGGCAGCCATTACTTTACTACTTTTTTGCTGGTGCTGGCCACATCTTTTGCGGCTACCGGGTATGGCGTTTTGGTGGGCACATTAGCCAGAACCGAACACCAGGGCGCAATCATGGGTTCGCTGTCCATCATACTGCTCTCGGCATTAGGCGGAATATGGGTTCCCAGTTATGTGATGCCGGGAGTAATGCGCACCATCAGTTCCTATTCGCCGCTCAACTGGTCGCTAACCGGTTTTTATGAACTTTTCCTGCGGGGCAGAGGGTTAGAAAAAGTATGGCCCGAAATATTGAAACTGATGTTGTTCTTTCTTGGAACCATGTCGGTAACTTCCATCATAAACCGAAAAAGGAGAATAACCTGATACCATGAAAAGGGAAGAGATCAGCAACGCTTTGCAGCAATTTATTCAAACCTCCATACTCGCAGGAGGCCGGCGTATAAATGAACACAGCAACTTACGGGAAGCGGGCGTGGATTCATTTTCTATTGTGGAAATCATTTTGTTCATCGAAAATGAGTTTGCCGTGGTGATTCCGGATGAAAAATTACTTCCCGAAAACTTTGAAACTTTATTCACCCTTTCGGCAATCGTTTACGAACTTAAGCCGGATGCGCATTGATGCCAGATTTTAGCAAATATCCCATTCCTGATAAAGTTTTCCTGAGCGGACAGGATTGTTTTCACCTGATGTTAGATCTACATGCAAAAAAACATGAAACAGGTGGAAATGTAATGCGGCAGGTGTTTTACTTTCGACACCGGGTAAACGAAAAAAAGATCAGAACGGCACTCCTGCAATCTCCGGCCATTCACTGGCTGTGCAACATTACCCTGAACAGGGGAAGCCTGTTTTCGTTGCCTTTCTGGAAATACACAAATGCGGGAAGAGAAATCAGGATACAAACACATGAAGTTGAATTGCCCCGAACCATTCCGGATGAGATTTTGCAAAGAGAAATGCCAGTAGGTGCTCCCGCCTATATTGAAGCCGATTTTTTGTATTATTCTTCGGGCGAATCGGCCTTTGTGCTTTCGTGGAATCACATCCTGCTCGATGCAAAAGGTTCGGCTTTGCTTTTTGCACACCTGGGCAGGGTTGGTGAAGGGATAATTGACGATGCAGAAGTATTGTTTCCAAAAACGGAACAGGAACCCGGGCTGTTGAGTAATATAAGAAACATGTATGGCGTGAAAGCGTTTATTCAGCAATCATCGAAAAAACCCGTTAGTTCCGTTTTCATAAAAAAATCCGCTTCAGGAAAAAATAAATGCCTGCAACTTGTTGTGCCCTTTACAGCAGGTGAAACCCAAAGAATACAGGAGGCAGGCATTACAGCCGGGTCTAAATTTGGCCTTACCCATTATTATCTTGCCTGTTGCGCGCATATTATTCACCGGTTGAATGTGCAAAGAGGAAACCCCGGGCCTTTATGGATTCCCGTTCCTTACGATGGCAGGCTTAAAGGAAGCAATGGCCCCCTGTTTTCAAATAATGTATCTTTTATTTTTTACAGGATTGAACCGGAGCATCTTAAAGAAATACCCTTAACCGTTAGTAGCCTGGTAAAACAAATGACAGATCAGATACGCACGGGGATGCCTAAAAAGTATAATTTGTTGCTTTCCATGATGCGGCATTTCCCCCTATGGTTATATTATTTTCTGATCAGCCGTACCGGCGAGGGAACCTTTGCCAGCTTTCTATATACCGGCACCGGAGAAAATTTTAGCCAAACCGCTCACTTTACGGGTGAGAAACTTTCGGGGATGGGGATGGTTACAGCGCTTACTTTCCCGCCGGGCCTCACATTTGTGTTTATGAAACATGGCGATGAACTTAGCCTGAATATCAATTATTCTCCCGGTGTGATCAGTGATACAGAACTTAACTTCGTGGTTGCAGGGATAAAGAAACTCCTGCTCAATTCTTGAAAGAAATAAAAACAGATGTTTTGGTAGTTGGTGCCGGTGCAGCAGGGATTGCGGCAGCAGTTGCTGCCTCAAAAAACGGCCGGTCGGTTGTGGTAGTAGAGCGCCGTGATTTTTCGGGAGGAAATGCCACTGCTGCAGAAGTGGGTACGGTTTGCGGACTTTATCACAACAATTTTGGAGAGCCGGAATTTTTGGTTCGCGGGTTTGCGCGTGAGTTTGCAGAAAAATTGCAGTCGCTATCGGGAACCATGCCATTATCCACAAAAGACGGGCTGCATTACCTGCCTTATCATGTTCCGGAATTTGCCCGGCTGGGCAGAGAATACCTTTCCGAAAATGGCATCACTGCTTTATTTAATCACCAGGTTCAAAAGGCAGTTGTTCATCAATCCCGGATTGTAACTGTGGAAATCAGGGCAAATGAATCATTCAACATTGTACCATCTGCAGTAGTAGATTGCTCGGGAAATAGTGTAGTTGCAAGGCTTGCCAACCTGCCTTTAATCAGCGAACCGGAATATCAGTCGGCTGCACAGGTTTTTTCATTAAAGGGAATTGAGGAAGACAGGGAAGACAGGCTGTCGCTTCTGCTGATCAAAGCAATGGCAAAAGCCGGAGATGAAATTTCCATCAACGGACATTTGCCAAAATTATACCTCGTACCCGGGTCATTGAAAAATGGATTTGCCTCGTTTAAAATTGCGTTGCCTTTTACCATAACAGAAGGCTCGGAATGGGATGCTCAAATTGCTGAAAAAGCAAAGGCGCTGGTAAGTTTGATGACGGCTCATTTAATCAAAGAACTAGCATCATTTAAACATGCGGAATCAGATCATATTGCTGCTTCACCGGGGTTCAGGGTTGCATCCCGAACAAGAGGAAAATATATGTTAACCGGCAATGAAGTAAAAAACTGTACCCATTTTAATGAAGGCATTGCGCGTTGCTCCTGGCCAATTGAAGAATGGGATGCAAATGGAAATGCAAACCTGCAATACCTCCCGGAATATGGATATTATGAAATTCCACAAGGAAGCCTGATGGCGGTTACCACTGAAAACCTGTTTATGGCAGGAAGAAATATTTCTGCCGATAAAGAAGCCATTGCCAGCGCCAGGGTTATGGGAATATGTTTGCAAACCGGTTTTGCGGCGGGTTTGCTTGCTGCTGCAAATGCATCCGGAATGTTGCCATCGCAGGCGCTACAAATTATTCAGCGCGAACAAATGGCCTATCTTTGAAAGATGGAACCCCGCCAACCGGCAAACGTTTATGAGATATTGAAAATGGCCGCCCGGCAGTGGCCTCAGCGCCCTGCAGTTTACGATGAATTGGGTACCGTAAATTTTAAGGAGCTATTTGAAGAAACCGAAAAATTACGACAACAACTTACAGCTCTTGGCTTAAATGAGGGAATGGGTATGGGGCTGAAAGCCAAAAATGGAAGGGCTTTTATTGTTGGCCTTTTTGCCGGGATTGGTTGCGGTGCTGTGGTTATGCCCATGGCGCATCAATTGAAAAAACCCGAAGTGCTGGAAATGGTTTCGGAATCCGGAATTCATGTTTTGCTGGATGATTTGAGTGGAATCCCGCCGGTCTTTCCAATAGAAGATTATATTGATCTGCCCCCCGGGAAATTTTCATTTAGCTTTACCGGTGCAGATAAAAATAACCGGTATGCGCCTCATGTAGAAAACCCTGCATTTGTAAGGTTTACTTCCGGCACCACCGGTAAATCGAAAGGCGTGGTGGTTTCGCATCAATCCGTTATGGAACGCATTGAGGCGGCAAACGAAGTGCTTTCTCTTGGGCCGGACGATACGGTAATCTGGGTGCTTCCAATGGCTTATCATTTTATTGTTTCCATTGTGCTATACATTCGTTTTGGAGCTGCCATTGCCGTGGTAAAAGATTTTCTTGCCCGAAACATCATTCAAATCGCCAATGCACACAGGGGAACGCTGTTGTATGCTTCGCCTGTTCAAATAAAGCTGCTTGCCGCAGATGCCGGTGGAGAGCTGATGCCTTCCTTAAAAAAAGCCATATCCACTTCTGCAGGTATTGGTTACGATGTTTGCCTTCAGTTTAAAAAGCGTTTTGGGCTAACCGTTAGTCAGGCTTACGGCATAATTGAAATTGGGTTACCCATGATCAATTATGAAAAATCGGAAGAGCATCCCGATGCAGTTGGCTTTGCCCTGCCCGGTTATAGTGTCGAAATTCTGGATGATGATTTCCGGCCATTACCGGTGGGCAAAGTGGGCCACCTCGGCATTTTCGGGCCGGGTATGTTTGATGCATACCTGTTTCCACCCACACCGAGAGATGCAGTATTAAAGAATGGATATTTCCTCACTGCCGATTATGCTTCAAAAGATAAGAATGGACTGGTGAAAATAGAGGGCAGGTCGAAATCGGTGATCAATATTTCAGGGATCAAAGTTTTTCCTGAAGAGGTGGAAACCGTGCTTGAAACATTTCCCGGCATCAGGCTCGCACGCATCATTAGCAAACCCCATCCCCTGCTGGGCCAAATCATAGAAGCTGAACTGTTGTTACATGAAGGGGCTGCAGTTAGCGTGGAAGAAGTGCTTTCTTATTGCCGGGAGCGCCTTTCATCGTTTAAAATTCCAAAAAAATTAACCCTTGTCGATTCTCTGCCCATCACCAAAACAGGCAAATTACAACGGCATTAAGCTTTGCTTTTCAGCCTTTCATATCCGGCAATATTCATCATTACCAGCAACATCCCATAAAAGGTATCTTCAAACGGTATGGTATAAACGCGAATACCCAGGTTTTCGGCATCATTATATTGTACAACGGGTATTGCCGTAAGGAAACCGTTTACCACAAAAAACGGGATCAGGCAAACCGTATATGATACCAGGAATTTAGCCGAATCGAAAGCGCTGAAATATTTTCGTGCAAAAAAAATCAGGGCAATAAATATGGCACAAAATAAAAAAGTAGAGGCGCTGTACCACCTGTGCAAATTAAATAACCCGGCAATAAATAAAACCAACGCGATCCCCATTAAAACAGAATCTGATATTTTGTTTTTCCTGATTCCCGGAAAATAAGCTTTAATACATGCGTAAATGAATACACAGCAATAGGGAACAATAAAAAAGAACAGCACTTCTTCAATGGGAAGAAGCCAGATGTGAAAACCCTGGATATAATCGGGGCTAAAATTCCAAACACCCATTTTAGTAAAAAACATATCCCAGGCTATATAAAAAAGCGCCGGAAGCAGGCTTGCAGGCAGCACAAATTTCCATTCCTTATAAAAGGCCACTTTTTTATCGAAGCTCAGCAATAGCGGCCCGGCAAAAGAAAGCCCAAGAATGAGGAAATATGTATAGTGTGTATTCAAGAACGGTTAAGCGGGAATTTCATTCTGTGCAATTAAACGGCGTTTATCGTCCCTTACTTTTTTCCAGTATTTTTTGGGAACCCATAACATGCCAAAGCACTCGCCGTCTTCTTTTTCGAGATGTTTATGATGCATTTTATGCCCCCAGCGGATGGCCCTTATATAAGTATTGTTGCTGCGGGTAAACCATTTAATGCGCTGGTGGATGATGACTTCATGCACCAGAAAATAACCAATGCCATAAAGCGTGAGGCCGGCGCCAATTGGAATTATCCAATACACTTTATACATCACTCCAAGCATGATGAGCAACCAGCTTGGGATGGCGAAGATTAAAAAATAAAGGTCATTTTTTTCAAAAAACCCGGGTTCTTTCTGGTGATGGTCTTTATGCAGGTACCAGCCAAAACCATGCATTACATATCTGTGCAGGCACCAGGTAAAACCTTCCATTGCAATGAAAGTTGCCAGGGCTATGAGTATGTAAAAAATCCAATGCATAATTAATTCATGAATGTTCGTAAAAGCAGAAAAAACATGATTTGGATGAGCAGTAAATGTACGGCGAATTTATTTCGCCTGTTAAACTGAAGCAACTCAAAACAGATGAGTATGGTCATGCTGATTACGAACCACGATACATAATTTAACGCCGGAATATTTCCATTTTCGAGCCAGTGCCAATAGTCCAGTTTTACGGCAACGGGTTCCATAATCCAGTCAAAGAACAGGGCAATAGTTGCACCATCAATCACCACCGAGGTAAATTTAAGCCAGGGTGAAGATTTCACAGCGCCTTCCGGAAGCCGGGAGGCCATTTTATTGAAAAGTGCATGAACGGTGCAGGCTACACAATAGGTTACAATAAACCAGTTTACGCCAAGTATCAGCGGAACCCCCAGCCACATCGGCCCCAGGTTATGGGTGTATCGGTACAATCCAAAAAGTTTTCCGGTATTTATTCCAATTGCCTCGCTGCCAAAACCAATGATGGCTGCAACAATAAAAAAGACCCAAAAACCGGCCTGCCGGTATGGCCCCGTCCAAACTAAAAGCAACATGGAAATAAGAAGGTTAAAAACCGTTGCCTGTATGAAAAAAGTGCTGTCGAAAAAAAGGATTCCGATTATACCGATGGCATGAAAGAAAATGGCGATCCCTGTAGCCCAACCATTTTTTCCCATAGTTATCTTCATATTCCCGTTTCTTTAATGTGGTGAGCCAAACGGGGTAAAATAATTTTAAACCACTCGGTAAACATTTGAGGTTTTGTTTTCATTTCTGAAAGAACATCTTCAATAGAAAGGTAAACAGTTTCATTAACCTCATCCTGATTCGGAAAAACATCACCATCGTACCTGCCAACAAATACATGGTCAAGTTCATGTTCGGTGAGCTGATTATCAAATTCCGCTTTATAAATAAGCTGAAAAGCAAATTTAAGTGGCGCTTCAAATCCCATTTCTTCTTTAAGCCTCCGGGAGGCGCTCACTGCAGTTTCTTCACCCGGTTCGGGATGGCTGCAGCAGGTATTCGACCACAATCCTGCACTGTGATACTTACTCAAAGCACGTTGCTGTAGCAACAGTTGGTTCTTATGGTTGAAGATGAAAATGCTGAAGGCCCTGTGCAGCAGCGCTTTTTTGTGCACTTCAATTTTTTCCATTACCCCAATAGGTTCATCCGCCTCATTAACCAGGATCAGATCCATAGTGTGAAAATTAATAAATATTGAACTGGTTGCGAACCCCGGCCTTTGCAACAATTACGGCTTTCCCGATATTGGGTATGCGCACCCTCTCTTCAAGGATGGTATTTGGGGTTTTTCGCTTTATTTTTTTGAACAACGACAGGTAATATTTATAGGCAACAAATACCCCAAAGCGCGATTTGGCGGGTAATTTAAGAATACCATCATAAGCATGGTTAAAATCGAGGGTAATATCATCCTCAATTTCCTTTTTCATCTGCCCGGTAAAATTATTGAAATCAACACCCGGAAAATAGGAACGGTTTAGCTGGTTAAAATCGGCTTTTACATCCCTTAAAAAATTCACTTTCTGAAAAGCCGCACCCAGCGCCTGGGCAGCAGGTTTTAATTCGGCAAACAGGTTGCGGTTGCCTTCACAAAAAACATAAAGACACATCAGCCCAACCACTTCGGCACTACCATAAATATATTCTTTGTAGCCGTCGGGGTTGTATGCGGTTTTGTTCAAATCAAGCTCCATGCTGTAAAAGAAAGCTTCAATAAGCGCATGATCTATGTTGTAAGCATTTACCGTACCCTGAAAACTATGCAGGATGGGGTTCAGGCTTATCCCCCGCGCAATGGCGCTATAGGTTTCTTTTTTAAATTCAGATAACAGCTCCTCCTTATTGTAATCGTGAAAAGTATCTACTATTTCATCGGCAAACCGAACAAAGCCGTAGATATTATAAATGGGCTGACGCAGATCCTGATGCAACAACCTTATGGCGCTGCTGAAAGAGGTACTGTATTTTTCAGTAGCCAACTTACTGCAATATTCCGATAATTCGTGAAAGAGTTTTATCATTATCCTGTTTCTTTCAAATAATTACTTTTCCGGAAAATAAATTTCCTGTAAGGATACCGAAATTTTTTATTTGAAAACTTTTTGTACCAGGGTAGCAATTACTTCCCCACTAATTAACGATGGAGGCAATCCCGGGCCCGGAACAGTTAGTTGACCGGTGTAAAATAGGTTATTTATTTTAGAACTCTTGCACCTGGGCTTTAAAATGGCGGTTTGCAGCAGGGTATTCGCCAGGCCATAGGCATTTCCTTTAAAGGAATTATAATCGTTTTTGAAGTCGGATACGGAATAGCTGCGTTTAAAAATGATATGATCTTTCAGCTTATTTCCGGTTTTTTCTTCAAAGCGCTGCAAAATTTTTTGAAAATATGCTTCCCGGAGTGTTTCCGTATCGCCGGTCATGCCGCTGCTTACGGGGATCAGGAAAAAAAGGTTCTCGCAGCCCGGCGGTGCAACAGTAGGATCAGAAACCGAAGGTGCGCAACTGTAAAACAAAGGCTCTTTGGGCCAGGTTTTAGATTCATAAATTTCGCTTCCATGCACATTAAAATCGGTATCAAAGAAAAGTGAGTGATGTTTGATGTTTGTTAATCGCTTGTTAACCCCCACATAGTAAAGCAGGCAGCTTGGCGCCATCACCCGGCTTTCCCAGTATTTCGCGGAATATTGCCGGTATTGGGGCGGAAGCAGTTGCTGATCAATAAAAGCATAATCGGCTGCACCTACAACAGCAGTGCCTTCATAAGTTTTACCATCCAAAGTTTTAACGGCCTTTATATTTCCATCTGAAATAACCAGTTCATTTACGTTGGCATTAAAGTTGAATTTTACCCCTAACTCAAGCGCCAGGCTGTACATTCCGTTCACAATTTCGTACATGCCTTTCTGCGGATACCAGGTGCCAAACTGAATATCCGCATAATTCATCAGGCTGTACAGCGCAGGAATATCTTTTGGAAGCGCACCCAGAAAAAGCACCGGAAACTCAAGCAACTGGCGCAGTTTGGGGTTTTTAAAAAACCGGTGAATGTGCTTTTTCATCGAGGTGAAAACATCCATTTTCATTATACCCTTCAGCACATCCCACTCAAAATATTCGCTAAGCGAGCGTGCCGGTTTATGTACCAGCCTGCCCATACCCACTTCATATTTGTAGGCGGCTTCTTTCATAAAAACATCGAGCTGTGCGCCGGCGCCGGGTTCTGTTGCTTCAAAGGTTTTGCGCAGCGCTGTATATTCCGACGGTAAATCTGTAAAATTGCCTTCCGGCCAGTAAACCCGGTACGAGGGATCGAGCCGGGTGAGCTGGTAATAATCGGAAACTTTTTTTCCGAAGCAATTAAAGTATCGTTCAAATACATCGGGCATCCAGTACCAGCTTGGCCCCATGTCAAACGTAAACCCTTCTGCCTTAAAATTCCCGGCCCGGCCTCCCGGAGCAGATAATTTTTCCAATACGGTAACATCCCACCCGGCTTTTGCCAAAAAAGATGCTGCCGACAGTCCGGCATAACCGGCGCCTATAACGATTGCTTTTTTCACTTTGCAAAATAACAGGAATGAAAGCGAATGAAAGATGATTTATCCGGGAAGTTAATAACTCCGCATGTTGATTGCTTTTACGCGGTTAACCAGTAGCCGCTTTGAATTTATTATGGGCTGTCAGCATGTTTACTCTTTTCAGCTTCAGTTCCGGCTGTACGCTGTACTTCCTATGCTGCTTAAATGCTCTTTCCGCAGGCCTGATGATGAACGCAACAGCATAGAAAGTGCCGCTTCCATCCGGCAGCCGGTACAGCTAAGAATCGTCATTCAACTAATAGCCCGTAGTTTAGAAACTACGGACAGCATGGGGCTTTAACAGTAGATGAACTCCAAAAAATGGCACAGCTCTTTAACCTGACCGCTGACCAGATCATTAACTATGATGGCAAGATCCCTGCTGAAGTAGTGATTGAAGATAAAACAGCCGTGGAGCAGTTACGGCTCATCCAGCAGCTTGATGAGGAAGACAGGCAAACCATTTTCAAACTCATTGATAAAATGCTTACCAATAAAAAGTTCAAAGACTTCTATCAAAAAAATATTGCAACACTATAAAGCAAAAGCCCGGCGATGCCGGGCTTTTCTGTATTACTTACTTAATTCTCTTTTGATAATTCAGTATAAAAATTGATGACAACAGAGTCTGGTTTGTCCGTAATTTTTGTTGGCGGGTCTTGCTTAAATATTTTCCGTAGAGCAATCATTTTTTCTTGATATACTGTAAACCCTTTGAACTTAATATTGATAGAAGCTCTTCTGTCATCAGCATTTTTTAATAGCAATGGAACAAATTGCTTATCGCCTGATTCACCTGCTTTATGTGCACCTAAAATAATTTCTTCCTTTTCTTCACTATTAAGCAATCGGGTAATTTCTTTATCACTATTACAAGAAGTAAACATTATAAAAATTAGCCCATAAAAAAATTTTGTATAATATTTCATATTCTCTTTTTTAATTCCCTCCATAGGAGTTCTTTTTGGTTACGATTCCACTATTTACAGAGTGATTTAATGCACCCTTTAAACCAGAAGGCGATAAAAGCGATGAGTTGAGAGGGGACGGCCCTGGGTCTCCATGATTATAATGATATTCCTGGAGATTGACTCCGGCTCCTGTTAATGCACTGGCCGCAACACTTGTACATTGATTCCCTTGCAAACTATAAGTACCAGGATTAGTTACTTTACCATTTAAAGTATTAGTAAGTTTCGTGGCTTGGCTTTCTGTTATTTCTAATGTAAAATCTGTAACTCCGTCTGATTGATACTTTGCATCAAAATCTGCTCTGCTTTCTACTTTCATTTGCCCCGGACTACCAGTTAAATCATCCATACCCCATGCTCCATCATTATCCTCATCAGTAGGATAGTATCCATAGACTTTGTCGCCAACCTGAACGGCAGTATGTCCTACATCTCCCTTACCCGCTGCTTTACCATCAACAACTAACACTTCAACTGTTGTTAATTTTTCCGATTTCCCTCCTTTTTGCAATTCAACCCTCTTCCCATCTTTTGTAGTGTATCTATGCGTTTCTCCAACATAGTTTGCATCTTTTCCATATTTCTTTACTGCTTCTTTCTGACTATTTACATTAGCATCATAAACTGGGCTCCGACTTCCATCTTCTTTTGTTCGGAATATCCAGCCTTCAGGTTGCATCCCATCAGGGTCAATAAATCTTAGTGGATTATCAAAAGCAAAATTATAAGGCGACCAACGACGCATCTTGTCAGCCATAGGATCAATAACACTCCAACGGCCAATCTGTGGATCATACATCCTTGCTCCAAAATCATAAAGCTCTAAACCACTACCATCGCTAAACTCTTTTTCCTGTTTTTCTTTCCCTTCAAATTGAAACTTATTTCCAGGATTTCCAAAGGCTAAAGCCTTTGATGATATCCCCGCCATTGTCAAGCCGAATGGATAATAATGCGTCTCCTCCGCAACCCTCCCCGGCTTATGCAGCACCTGAAATTTATCTATAAACACCGCATTGCGGCTCTCGTTGCTCACATAGATGTATGCGTAACCGTTAGCAGGAGCTGTTAGCATGGATGATCCAAGTATGGTAACGGTTTGTGTACTGCCCATAACGCTTAATTGTACATACTGGCTTTGTTCGCATACAAAGTTAAAGCCTTCATCGAAGAAAAGGATGTTAATGGATTTTATGAAGGACTGTCGGCATGTTTACATTTTTCAGCTTCAGAACCGGCTGTACGCTGTACTTCCTATGCTGCTTAAATGCTCTTTCCGCAGGCCTGATGATGAACGTAACAGCATAGAAAGTGCCGCTTCCATCCGGCAGCCGGTGCAGCTAAGAATCAGTATTCAACTTTTCTACATTCCTTGTTGTTTGGTTCGTAAGTCACAAGGATAGTAATATAACCTACAGTGATGCGGATTTTGTTTTTAATAACTTATTGTCTTACTTAATATTCCTTTTATGTAGTATTCTCGCCTTAACAACTTTCCTGTTTCATCGTAATATTTCCATTCTCCATACTTCTGAGGTTGTGGGCTTGGAATATAGATTACTCCATTGGGTTTATTGTAAGGTTTGTATAAAACAGAACCTACATAACAATACTTATCTAAGGATACAAGGCTATCTACTGTTCTTTTCCCTCTGTCCGCAAAAAAAGTTGTATCTATTAAATCTACCCTGCACCATAAATTTGTAGAAACGCCACCTTCCAAATATTTTTTAAAATATCTGATACTTTTACATATACCTTCTGATTTTATTAATCCATTTTCATAAAACTCTTGTACCATACCGTACTCTAGACCTCTCCAAAAAGTAGAACGTTTTCTTATCTTGGTAAAATTGTCATCATAATACCAAATACTTACACCACTTCTGAAAAAATTCCTCTTACCATTAAAATCTGCCAACTCAACATAATACGAATCACCTTTGCACAAATGTCTACACATAATACTCTTTCTATTTTCACCCAATATTTTTTGAGTGGTTATAGTACATGAGTCTGTTAATTCTTCTGTAAACATTTTATATTGGCCATATAGATTATTTGCAGACAATACAATAGCCGTAATTATGAATAAGTATTTTTTACGCATGCTATTTAGATATTTATTTTAAAGGGGGTTTTTGATCGTTTATGATAGTGGTATTATTCACTTTAAAATCAAACTTATATTTACCACCATCAGCACCTGGAGTTACAGTAATATTTAGATAACTTCCTGGAACTACACTGATCATTGCAGGGTTACCCACACCTGTACCCCCTGTGATAACATAGGGTCCGACACCCGTACTTGTGCCATCTGAATTTGTGTTAGTTATCGTAAACGTGGCCGGATTTTGGCTACCCATACTCGATGCATTGAATGAAAGCAAGTCTGTAGCATTTGGAATCCCAACCGATAGTTGATTGGAAGAATTTTGCTCTATGTTATTTGATTGTAAAAGAGTTGCTCCTACTGTACCTTGACTTGTTACATTTTTAATCGGGAGTTCTGCTTGCTTATCAAATGTCCCAAAATGTTGATCTTTTGCTATTTCTTTTGACCCCTCTTGATTGTCAAAAAAAGTATTTACTTGTTGCCCATCTTCATAAGTTGTAACAGAAGACACCCTGTTATTTCCATTGCCATCTACTTCACTTTTTACTATCGTATTATTTTGATAATAATCATTCATGTTTTGTTGTGGGAAGGCTGACAATTTCTGACCGTTATACTGGACACTGAACGGTGCATCAACCCGAACAAGCGTTACATCCATTTGGTTAGGGTCAACAGTACTTTGATTTACCCTAAATTCTTCCAATCCATCTAAATCTATTGCGTTTGGCACCTGATTCCCAGCAAACTGATATGGTGTATAATGTGGGTATTTATCTGCTAATGCGTCTTGTGATATAAACCGTCCTATTTGATGGTCATAAAATCTATACTTGTACTCATACATTTCAAGTCCTGAACCATTACTAAACTCCTGCCTTTGTTCTTCCTTACCATTGTATTTGTACCTATTTGTCGGGGAGCCATTTGCCGCACTTGAGCTAATTCCTGCTTGAACTAACCCGAACGGATAGTAGCTCACATCCTGCACAATCCTCCCCGGCCGGTGCAGCACCTGAAAGTTATCTATAAACACCGGATTGCGGCTCTCGTTGCTCACATAGATGTATGCGTAACCGTTAGCAGGAGCTGCTATCATCGATGACCCAAGTATGGTAACGGTTTGTGTACTGCCCATAACGCTTAATTGCACATACTGGCTTTGTTCACATATAAAGTTAAAGCCTTCATCGAAGAAAAGGATGTTAATGGATTTTATGAAGGGCTGTCGGCATGTTTACATTTTTCAGCTTCGGTTCCGGCTGTACGCTGTACTTCCTATGCTGTTTAAACGATCTTCACAAACCTGATAACAAACAGCAACAGCATAGAAAGTGCCGCTCCCATCCGGCAGCCGGTCCAGCTAAGAATCAGTATTCAACTAATAGCCCGTAGTTTAGAAACTACGGACAGCATAGGTTCTAAGTTTCATGAGTATGAATCCATTTTTTATATGTATCAATATCAGACTTTCTTTTCAATATCAATTGTATTATTATAGCTAATCCAAAAAACAATGTAATAAGCAAAGGTTTCGTTTGATATGAAATGTGTAAACAAACAGCTATAATAAATAAACTACATAATCCAATAATACAAGCTAAGCCGCCTGTTGATGCAAAAAAAGAAGGTTTCAAAATTATTTTGTTAGCTACAGATGTACCCTGGTTATAATTTTCTATCATCAAATGAAAATTCTTTAAAATTTCATCAGTTGATGTTTGTGTGTCATCTTGCTTTTGTTGCAAAAATGAATATTCAACGGAATTCCCATTTTTAAAATTTAACTTAATTGATGAAAATCTTTTATTTGGAAATTGGATAGTATAGCTATTGATATCATTCAAATAATGTTCGGAATACTTTTCGGATCCTTTTCCAGTTCTATATACAGATATAGAAAATGATTCTTTTTTCAAATCAACAGCTACTCTTCTTATAAACCTATTCATTACGGCTTTCATGAGAAAGATCGGCGCAATAGCTATTATTAGGAAAAGAACTGATAAAAACCGATTATTTAAAAAATGGTTTGATACAAATAGTAGCAGTAAACCTACGGCAGAAAAGAGAGCTAACTTGAGAGCCATTTCTTTTCTGTATACAATAAATGAATACATTATTCCAGAGTTCGTATTTTCTTATTCTTTTTCTGGTGATGAGATCATATTAGCTGTACTATCCGTAGTTTGGAAACTACGGATAGTACAGGAGCTTATTTGTTTTCTGTTCTAATCAATTTCCCTTTGTCATAATACTCCTCTTTAATCAGTTTTCCGGCTTCGTTGTAATATCGCCATTTTCCTGTTTTAAAATGTAAATGAACAGGAAACTGTATTTCTCTTCCTAACCCCAATGTTACAGCTAAACTATCGTATTTCTTTTGATCAAAACTTTCTACACTAGCTGTATCTAAAAACCTATCTAATGTAATTAACTGATGGCTTTTAACATCGTACAACAATCTTTTGTAATCTCCCAAAAATTTCCCTTCAGATACCACTTTACCCGTAGAGCTGTAAAAAACCCAATCTCCAACACGAGCATTATTTTTATAATAACCTGCTTCTTTTACATGTCCTCTATTAAAGTAAACTAAATGCTGCCCGTTTAACAAATTGCTGTCTATATAATAGCTAATGTCTAAACTGTCAGTATCAATATAAGTAAGCCTTTTAGCAATACCTCTCTCGAAAAGAATATTATAAGACACCTTGTTGGCGCTATCAAAACGGGAAAACCAACCATCTTTTACTTGGTCATTGAGTAATGTTTCGTAAGAGAATACCTTTTCTGTTGTGTCCATCTTATCATAAACCAAATAATAAACCTTCCTTCCTTTTATTTGCTTAACTATCTTATAACTATCACTATAATCACTTTCAAAAGCAAGGGCAAAATCTCTTGTAAGTTTCCATGGTGGTTGCGCTATTAAATTATTCGACATAATAAAGACCCACACCATTAAAATGTAGATTTTCATACTACCTCTGATTTAATTTATCATAATCAACAACAGGCACTTGTTGTGTGATTGTTGTAGTAATTCTTAAATCAATACTATAAATATCTTCTCTTGCCTTTGGTACCCCCGTAACTTGAACATTTAGTGTACTACTACCTGGCACTGTTACACTTCTTGTTCCGCTTCCTCTTATTGTAGTTAACGTAGTGCCACCTGATTGTATATTGAAATCATTATGATAAGCCCCTCCATCATTTGTTACGATTGAAACATTGGCTGGTGTAGAAGATGGTGGGATTGAGAACGGAACAGTAACAGTATTTCCTGCTGTTTGGAAAGTTCCACTGGCATTTTGGTCTGCACTTGCGGGAGTAACTTGTGTAACAGTTTGGTTTTCTATCTTTGTCGGAGTTGCTGGACTTGCTCCAAATATCAATAGAAAATCTTTAGGATTCCCATCTCTCGGGTTATTATCTCCGGATATTGGATTACTAAAATCACGAAGATTATTTGGAGCATCTGTTAGCCCTGGGTGGTCGTCCCCCCGTATGTAAAGATTTCCTTGAGCATTAACAAATGAACCGCCTAAATTTTTCTGCATCCCTTGGTCTGGAAAAAATCCTCTTGGTGTTGGGTCTGCTCCTTCTCTTGCATCTACAACTTGATAATTTCCTAGTAAATTTTTAATTGGCGTTGGGTCATAAGTAATAAATGATGCCCCTTCTATTTGTGGATTATTAGTAACCCTAAATTCTTCCAATCCATCCAGATCTATTGCATTTGGTACCTGATTCCCAGCAAACTGATATGGCGCATAATGTTGGTATTTGTCTGCCAATGCGTCTTGTGATATAAACCGCCCTATTTGATGGTCATAAAATCTATACTTGTACTCATACATTTCAAGTCCTGATCCATCAGCAAACTCCTGTCTTTGTTCTTCCTTACCATTATACTTGATCCTATTTGTCGGGGAGCCATTTGCCGCACTTGAACTAATACCCGCTATTTGCATGCCATAGGGATAGTAGCTCACATCCTGCACAATCCTCCCCGGCTGATGCACCACCTGGAAGTTATCTATAAACACCGGATTGCGGCTCTCATTGCTCACGTAGATGTATGCGTAACCGTTAGCAGGAGCCGTTAGCATTGATGATCCAAGTATGGTAACGGTTTGTGTACTGCCCATAACGCTTAATTGTACATACTGGCTTTGTTCGCATACAAAGTTAAAGCCATCATCAAAAAACAGGATGTTTAAATACGCTTTTACGGTGTTGGGTGACGGGTTGCCTGCGCTTTGCGGATACAGCAGGCTGTTTAATGCTATATCATCATTAATACCATGAGCCACATTCTCACCCCCTCCGTGCATCGCGCCGCTGTAGCCCGTGTTGTTCAGTATCGCAATGA
>Ga0206107_1000186_pt1 | contig 42915 bp, 39 predicted proteins | sample 2B0metagenome_FD_148652 | JGI IMG/M metagenome (GOLD analysis project Ga0206107, IMG submission 148652) | Enriched microbial communities from leaf-cutter ant dump, University of Wisconsin, Madison, United States - 2B0 | ecosystem: Environmental > Terrestrial > Nest > Insects nest > Nest dump...
CGGCTGCGGCAAACAACCCGACCTGGAAGGAGATGCTCAATGCGGCTATACTCCGCATCATTGAGTGCGTAGCGTCGGTTCATCCCGGACACTACCACTCTTCTCCCACTTTGTCAACACGACCTAGTAATCACACAACTTCGACGACTATGGCAGACCAGAACGACGACATTCTTCGTGCCTATCTCGATCAGGTCGTGAAAGTCCAGCAGGAGAGTCGCCACGCGCTCTCGCAGAACGATCTCGACGCTGTCGCGCGCGATCTTGGGCTGAGCGACGAGGATTTGTGGACGATTCGCCGCCGCCACGATGATTGTGTGGAGCGGGCACAGGGGTTCCTGCGCTACAACAACTGGGGCGGCGCTGTGGACGAGTTGAAGCAGGCGGTGACGCTTGCTCCCACCAGCGCGAACACCCATGCGCTTCTCGCCTCGGCGTATCGCGGGCGCTACGGGGAGACGCGCAGCGATGCGGATATGAACGCCGCGCTCGAATCCGCGCGGCGCGCCCTGGTGCTCGAACCGCGCAACGATGCGGCGCTTCGCATTGCCAGCGAAATGCAGCGGCGCAGCGCGCCCCTCTCCCCGGCCCAGATGCTTCGGCGCGGTGGCGTCTGGATCGTTCTCGCCGCGATCGCGCTGGGCGCGGTCTATCTCATCTACAGCGCGGCCACCTCGCCGACAGCGGACCAGGGAGCGGGGGATGGGGACAAGGTTCGTACACGTGCCGAGTCCACCGTTGCCGCGATGCGCAGTCGCGCCGAATCACGGGGCGCGATGGCGCAGTCGGAGAAGTCCGCCCAGCCCGACACAGGATTCCTCCGGCCGCTGGGAGTGTTCGGGAGCGAGGGGATCGGCGAAGGTCTGTTGAAGGACGCGCGGTCGATTGCCGTTGCGGGCGACAGCACGGTGATTGTTGCCGACTACGGCAGCGGACGCGTCCAGCGGTTCGCTCCCGATGGTCGCTTCCTCAACGGTTGGAACATTGGCGAGAACCGCTACGTGCAGGGGCTTGTGGCGGACAGGGCGGGGACGGTGTATGTGGTAGCGTCGGGAACCCTCAAACGCTACGAAGCGGCAACGGGGCGCTCGCTGGGACAACTCAAGGCTCCGGGGGGACGCGGGTTTGCGGCGGTGGCGGTTGCGCCGGGCGGACGGATTGCCACGCTGTGGAGTTCCTACGCTGCACGCAGCGGCATGTTCATGAGTCCAAAGTCCGATGACGCGATTATCATGTTCGACGGTTCGGGCCGAGCCATCTCGACGTGGAAGAACGCGCTCGGCAAGGCTGCGGGCGGAGGGGCCATCTTTCGCGGCTCAATCGCTGTCGATGGTCTCGGCACCGTCTATGCCGGGTCCGGCTCGTATCTCTATCGCTTCTCGGCCAGCGGCGCGTTCGACGACAGAATCAAGATTCCCTCCGAGGACTTCGTGATCGACGGACAGGGGCGGATCATTACGGCGAGTGGTACCTACTTCGCGATGCTCGACCGCGACGGGGCCACGCTTGCCACGTGGCAGCTCAATCGGCAGTTGGAGGAGTACAAGAACGTGTCGAACGTCGATGGCCTTGCCCTCTCACCCTCCGGCGATCTCTTCGCCGTTGCCCGCACCGCTGTGCTGCGGCTTCGCCCGACGAGGTGATCGGAGTGATGGAGGAGCCGCCTGCTGCGGAGTATGCTGGCGTCCCCTTCGGTTTGGCACGAGGCCAGGTTGAAGCCTCGGCGCTTGAGAGCGTTCAGGCTGTCGGTGCCTGGGGAGTGGGAACGTAGAGGTTCGACGCGCCCTCGGCAGGGCGCCACGTTGGTGTGGCGAAGTGTGCAGCGTTATCGCCGTGGTCGTTGGCCAGCATCTCGATGAGTTGCCGGGCGTTGGGCGCAATCGGCGACACTTCGTTGAGCGGGTCCTTGAACCATCGTGCCTCCAGAATCTCCTCCCCATCGGGCTGGAGGGTTCCGCCGATCACGCGGCACAGGAAGGTTGTACTGAAGTAGGAGGTGCGGTCCCCGCCCGGATAGGTGATGATCTGCTCCGGGCCGGCGAGCAGAGCGAACAACCGTAGTGGTTCAACGATCAACCCGCACTCCTCCCACGTTTCCCGCACTGCGGCATCGGCGGGTTGTTCGTACGGATCGATGGCGCCTCCCGGCGTTCCCCACCAGTTTCCGTCACCTGCGTGGCGCAGCAGCAGTAGCCGTCCCTCGTCGTCCAGAACAAGGGCACTGGCCGACGGGATGAGAACAAGTTCGTGGCCGAGTGCTTCGTGCAAGCGCTTGATGTGGGGAGAAATAGGCATGGCGAGGAAATGAATAGGGATGGAGGTCGAGGGACACACGACGCGCGGGCGGCTCCTGCGCCGTGTATCTGTGCAGAGCGTGATCGTCCACCGGCGTCGAGGATGAACGAGAACCATGAGTGCCGGGCGCGAAGCCTCGTGTTCCGCTCAACTGCACACGGTGCGCAGATGATCGTGTAGAGAGATTACGAACAGGAGCTTCAATTGCAATGCGGCTGGCACACATCGGCATCGCGGCGGTTGAAGCGGCCGCTCCATCGTCTGCTCGAACGGTCCCCATCGCTGCGCATCGTCTCCTGATCGCTCCACCAGCCACCGATAACCGATGAACAACAGCTTCGGCAGACTTTTCCGACTAACCACGTTTGGTGAATCGCACGGTCCGGCGGTTGGTGCGGTGATCGATGGCTGTCCGGCGGGAGTGCCGTTCGATGCCGATCTGCTCGCACGCGATCTTTCTCGCCGCCGTCCGGGGCAGGCACACACGACAGAAAGGAACGAGGCCGATCATCCCGAAGTGATGAGCGGTGTGTTCGAAGGACGCACCACAGGGGCACCGATTGCCGTGCTCGTGCGGAACAGCGACCAGCGGAGCAGCGACTACGAGCCGTTGCGGGATCTCTTCCGTCCGAGCCACGCGGACTTCACCTACGCAGCCAAGTACGGTGTTCGCGACCATCGCGGTGGAGGGCGCAGCTCGGCCCGCGAGACGCTTGCACGCGTTGCCGGCGGTGCCGTTGCGCGGATGCTCCTCTCCGCACTCCACCCGGAGTTGAATGTGGTTGCCTCCGTTGCGAGGATGGGTCCGATGATTGCGCGCGAACCGGCTGAAGGGGACACTGGGGACGACGTCTACAACAGTCCGGTGCGATGTGTCGATGGAGAGGCCGGCGCGCAGATGGGAGCATACGTCGAGGAGCTGCGTGCCCGGGGGGACTCCACAGGAGGGATTGTTGCCGTTCGGGTGGGGGGAGTGCCGACTGGCCTCGGTGAACCGATCTACGGCAAGGCCAACGCCCGGTTCGCCGAGGCGATGCTCTCGATCAACGGGGCCATGGGGTTCGAGATGGGGGCAGGGTTCGAGGTGGCGGCGCGGCGCGGGAGCAGCAACAACGATCCCTTCGTCAACGATGCGGAGGGTGTGCTTCGTACCGCAAGCAACAACAGTGGCGGAGTGCAGGGGGGGATCACCAACGGCATGCCGCTCGTGTTCCGTGTCGCGTTCAAACCTCCGTCATCGATTGCACGCGAGCAACGGCACGGCACCGCCTCGGGGGAAACTGTTGTGCACGCCGTCGCTGGCCGTCACGACCCCTCCATTGTGGTTCGAGCGGTACCGGTTGTCGAGGCGATGACGCTGCTGGTGCTCGCCGATCTTGCCTTGCAGCGGCGAGCCGGAGGGATTCTACAGGAGTAGAAAATGCTGAATGGTCAGTTGTTCAGCGCTCCCTCCTGTACCCACTGTGAAACGCCCCGCCGCTGGTTCAGGGTGGCGTAGAGTGCAATGGGCACGCTGGAGTGGGGGAGCCGCTCCGAGAGTACCTGGCAGAGAACGCTTCCCGCCGAATCTCCTGGATGGACGAGGCCGGGGCGACTGAAGAGATCGATGTAGCGCAGAAAGCTCACAACGCCCGTTGTGCCGCCGTCGTGACAGCCGCTGAAGGCACAGCTCGCCTCGAAGAAGGGCAGAACGTGTGCGCTATAGCTCACTCCGTTTGATGGGAAGACGACGTCGGAGAGTGTCCCATCGGGTCCGCCGGTTTCGCACGCAACAAGGAGCAGCGTGAGCAACAGGGGCGTGATCCGAAGGAAGAGGGGAGTGGACATTGCCGGGAGGAGATGGAGTATGCGACGCTTCGAGCCGGGATGCGTGTCGCGATGCTGAGCTATAGTGGATTGTCGGGCGGAGGTTCCTTGCCGACCGCGTTGCGTGACACTCGAATCGTTCGGGCGTATCGGGATCGGTCGGCAGGGGAGGCCCCCACAACGTCCTGCGCAGTATAGGGGTTCCGCCGTCAAATCAAAGTGAACGGGGAGGCACTCTCTCCTGCCTGGGGTTCAATCACTGCGCAGTTTTCTCCAGCGTCTGCACAAGTCCTGTGCTGCTTCGGGCCACGCTGGGTGAGCGAAGGTGAACCCCGCCTCCAGCAGCCTTCCCGGTATGACGCGGCGGCTCTTCAGTATCAGTTCCGTCTCGGTTTTCAGGAATCGTGCGCCGATCTCCAGCATCCACGCCGCAGCGGGAAGACCGATACCGATGCCGCATGCGTTGCGGAGTGCGCGCATGAACTCGCGGTTCGGCAGCGGATGGGGCGAGGCGATGTTGACAGGTCCCGACAGGGCGTCGTTGTCGATCACGAACTGAACGGCGTCGATGAAGTCGTCCCCGTGAATCCACGACACATATGCCGCCGGGGATTGTGATCTTCATACTCTGTGCCCGTATCTGCCGGGCAGGTCGGTGGATGGGAACGAGGAGCTACCGTATCGACTCCGTGGACGCTGCCATCGGGTTGGTCGCCCGGACCCTACGTGCCCGAACGGAGATCGCGTCGAAAGCGGGGCCAGGCGTCGCGCAGGTAAAGGGTGAAGGGAATCCACCAGATAACGTCGTTGGTGAGGCAGAGCACGACGGTGGATGGTGGCCACGCACCCGAAAGAATCATTGTGGCAAGGCCGATAGGCCCGAGAATCTTTCCCGCGAGTCCTATGGCGGCAAGAAGCCATCCACGCTCCGGCACGCGCGCCACCTCGAAATAGAGCACGCCGTACAGACCAATCACCATCCCCAGGCACATGAAAATCTGCGGATGGTTCTGGAGAGGGAGTCCGCTGAAGCGGAACAGCCACTGCGGGTCGAGTGCCGAGTAGATCCCCCAGACGATGTTGAACGTCCCCGCACAGCGGAACACCAGCCTGTGAAATCGACGGCGGGGGAGCAGGGGGTAGAGAGCGAAACCCGAAGTGTTCACTGGAGCGTTGTGTGAGTCTAGGGCGTGTTGACAGACAACCCTCGATAGCGAAAGAAACAGCAGGCTGTCGTTCCGAGTGGAGCGAGGGATAACACGCTAGGGGAAGCAGAGACTGCATGGAATATCACCAGAAGCAGGTCCCCTCATTGTCAACACGCTCTGGATACTGGCATAGTCACCCCACCCCGGCGGCGCGTCGATGATGGCGATCATGGTTGCGGAGCTGTCGTCTGCCGCGGCACGCCCGTCAGGTAGGTCACCGGAATCGGTCCCTTCGCTCCGCGTTCCTGGCCGATCTGCCAGTCGTAGTGTTCACTCCCCGGCACTTCCGCCACCAGCGCGCGCAGCTCGTCGGGACTGTAGGTGCGCAGGCAGGAAACAACGCCGTCCCACAGCACGACGAGCGGCACGAGCGGAATGATGTAGGTGAAGAGGATCCGGGAGAACGTGAAGGGACGGATGAGCGGGGTGACGAAGAGGAGAATAAGCGGTGTGAGGAACATCATGATGATGTTGACCGGGCTTCGCTCGGTTGCCTCGAACACGGCGATCCCCTGTCCGCTGTGGACGGCGTCGGCGAGGATGGCGCGTGCCTGCTCTGGACGAAAGTGGTGGAACGCGGTGAACACCGTCCGAAACCCCGTCAGACGCTGCGGCACCGCCGTGGCATCCACCGGCTCCTGCTCGAACCGGAGCGTTCCGCCCGATTCCTCCCGTGCGCGCTCGAATGCCTCGACGTTCGGATAACGGTCGGTGAGCGTTACCGCTGCTCCCGGAACCTCCGCCGTGAGTGGCGGGAGCAGCTTCAGCCAGGGGCCACTGCCACCGGAGCAGAGATCGAGAATGCGCTTCGCTCCGCTCCTGGTGAGCGCTGCCACAAGGTGTGGGAGGGCAGGCGCATAGCTGTCCGCAGTGTTGATGGCAAAACGAAGGTAGTCGGTTGCAGCGTCCCGCACCGGAGCGGGGCACCACGCTTGATCCTCGATCTCGAACAGGTGGAGTCGGGCCATGGAAGGGGGGAGATGAACGGCATTTCGCCACACGCCGGGCAGAAGGTCCAAACGCGCTGCGAGGAGAGCGGGCGTCGGGCTAGTTCCTGCGGCGGACGTGGAGGAAGATGGGCCAGTTGGTTGCGAGAGGTTCGCCGGGATTCCAGCGCCGGGCGATCCGTTGTGCAAGTTCGGGAAGAGGATCGAACCCGCGCTTTTCAATGAATTTCGTCCGCGCCGACCACGTGCGCATGTAGCCCAGCAACTCGTCGAGCGTGAGCTGCGCTTCGATGGCGAATCGGGGGGACTCCACCGCCTCGAAAGGAAACTCGATGGAGGTATAGCCCTGCTCGACGAGCTTGCGTTCGGGCGGCCAGTAGGGGCCAACGATGGTATGATAATAGTCGTCGATCATCTCCTCCACCTCCCTGTTGCCAACCGCGTGAAGGTCGTAGCACCACACGGCAAGGATTCCACCGGGACGGAGCACCCGCTCTGCCTCACGAAAGAACGCGGGGCGGTTGAACCAGTGGAGAGCCGTGGCAACGGTGATGAGATCGACCGAGGAGTCGGGCAGGCTGCTCTGCTCCGCAGGCTCAACCCTGTAGGTGACGCGTGGGTGGTGCTGTGCGCTGGCAATCTGTTCGGCACTCGCGTCGGTGGCGGTCACCCGCACGAATCTGTCAGCAAGCTCGATTGCAGCCTGGCCGCTCCCCGTGGCGCAATCCCACGCGTGTTCGCGACGTGGAGCAATTGACGTAAGGAAGTCGAAGAGCGGAGCGGGATAGTGCGGGCGGAAGCGTGCGTAGTCGGCGGCAACGCCGCTGAAGTGGTCGGGAAAGTTTGGTGTGTCGGACATGGTGGGGTGGGCATCTATCGTCCCGTTCGGTTTGCGGCGGCGCTCAGCCAGCGGCGGATCACCGCATCGTCGTCGGAGATCCGCCCGAGCACCCGGTAGTTCGACGCCGCAAGCACGGGAGAGCGCTCCGCGTGTTCGATGACAACGCTTCTGGGAGAGACGTAGGAACTGTGAATGAAGAGGACGGAGGAGTCGGTAGAGGCAATGAACCCGACGTGGCAGTCGAGGCCAACGATGGACAGACCTGGCCCCATCGCGCGCACCGAATCGACGAAGGAGGAGAGGGGCAGTCGGCTGAAGCGATGGACGTAGCGGTTCGTTGTGAGGCGCAGGATGATCGTCTCCGAGGCTTGCTGTGCAAGACGAACGCGCTCGACGGGAAGGCCGGCATCGCGCAACAGCGTCGTCACGAAGTAGCCGCAGGCGATGCTTCCCTCACGCGGCTCTTCCGTTGTGCCGTTGAAGTCCCACGGCGTTCCCACCCATTCCGGGGCAAGACGTTCCACCACCGAGGAGACGAACACGTCGCGTGCGCGGTGCAGCACGTCCATTCGTTCCGCCGCAGTCCGGGCGCGGGTGAAGGCGGCTTGCAGCACCAGCCGTTCCTGTTCGAGCGTCGCCACCAGATCGGAGTAGTTGCGAACCGGTGCGGCAGTATCGACCCGGGGAAGGGGAGGAATGCTCTTGACGGGCGTGGCCGGTACGGGTGGGGACGGATCCGATAGGGAGAGAGCAGCAGCGAGCAGAGACGAGGCCGCGGCAGTGCCGGCGACAATCCATCCCTTCGCTCCTGCTCTCGACGTTCGGGCCTGTTGCGCTGGAGAGAGTTCGGACTGTTGTTCCATACCGCTTCTCTACGCGCTGGTGGGGGCGGCGTTACAGTATCGAGTAGCGCAGCAGTTGTTGCAGGTTCCCCTGGCTCTTCGTGACGCTCCCATCCAGTGGATTGAACGAATGGCCCACGTCCTGCCGTATCTGCACAAAGCCAAGTTCCGGCACCTGGTAGTAGTGCGTTACGACCGTGCCGGTGATAGGGAAGCCAACGATGGAAGTGGAGGTTGTCAGCGTCGTCCGGTACTCGGTGGCGTTGAACGTTCCTGCCGGTACGGCGATGCTCTGTGTTCCTACGTTCTCCACCTCCATCGTCAACTTCAACCCCACAGTGATGGTGCCTGTGCTGTCGAGAGGGAGGGCGAGCGTGGTGTCGAAGGCGACCCATCTCCCGGTGGCGTTGCGGTCGATGATCTTGATCCATCGTCCCTCGCTCAGCATCTCATTCAGGGGGAGATAGGCATAGAGCGCATGTGCATCGCTGCTGTAGGCGCTGGTGTCGGAGCCTGTGCCGTTGCTGATGTGGAACGTTGCCACCATCGAGGCGGTGCGCCCGCCGAGCGCCTGGGACGTGCTGAGAACGACAGTCGAATCTGTTCGGACAGGACCGCTGAGTGCGCCCGTTGTGTCGATGGTCTGCGAGGAGTAGATCCAGTAGGTTCCCGCAGCCATCGGGAAGAGCGTGGGGTCGCTGTTGGGGTCAACCGGATCGCTGTCCTTGCAGCCGGCAACCGTTGCAAGGAGCAGCATTGCGAGGAGAGGAAGGGAGCGTGTGCGCATTGAGCGGGAATGGTCGATGGACGTTGATCGGGCACCACACGTGCGAAGCCGCAGGGGAGGCCGGCCTGCGCTCGATATTCGATGCATCTCGTGATGCTGCCAGCGACAGCAACGCTTTTGCCGGATGTTCTGTTCCGCCGGGAACCAAGGTCTGTGCGCCTATCGCTCCAGTTTCTGGAGTCCCTGGTTCATCTGCTCGCGGCGGCTCTGTGCCACCCGCTCCTGTTCCTGTGCAATGGATTCTATTGCGGCGAGGTGGCGCTTGTAGGTGTCCAGATCGGATTGATTTGAAAACAGCAGCGCTCCATCGACGACGTTCCACCCACGCTTCTTCGAGGCAAGGAGGGTGATGATCGCCTCGAACTCATCCATGACATCCTGCTCGAGCTTCCACTGGGTGTCGAGCTGGTCTCCCTTTGCCCGCATGCTGCGGGCGTAGCCGTCGAGAAACTCCTGTTTCGATTGCTCGTCGATGTCGAGTGCGAGAACTTCGATGCGTACGGTGTCCATCACGCGGCGCGAGCGCTGCTGGTAGTGTGCAATGAGCGCGCGCCCCGCAGCGATCATCGCCCGGCTGCGTTCCAGGGAGCGATCCTGTGCGAGTCGTTGTGGCGCAAGGATGCTATCCCACCCGATTGCTTCGATCTCGCGCAGATAGTCCCCTCGTACCGCAATCAGGCGGTTGACCATGCGGCGAACGAGCACCTCCAGCTTGCCCACGCTGCCGCCTGCGGTTGCGTTCGTGTCGAGCCGGAGCTGGCCGGAGCGCAGCGCGCTGTCGGACTCCATCGACTCCATCAGCGTATGCATGTCCTGGCGCAGCCCCGAGGCATACTGCGACTCCTGGCTGACGCGGTTTACGGACATGCCGATGCCGGTTCCCACGACCAGTGCCAGAAACAGTGTGGAGAGGGAGACCAGCACGGTTGCGCGCTGACCTCTACGCCATCGCATGGTGATGGCGAAGTAGGCAACGATGATGATCAGCGCCGTGACCATGTTGCTGCCGAGTGCATAGGCGAAGTTCCCCTCGCTGCTTCCGATGCTGTAGAGCAGTATGAGCAGCGAGGCAACCGCAAGGGCGACGATCCAGTTGCGTCGATTTCCGGGATCGGGTTCAAATTCTTCGCTGTCGTTTTCCCAGTCTGTGCGCATGACGTTGAGGAGAGAGGGGGGAGAATTGTGGAGAGCGCTGAACATACAACGGGCGCAGAGATCCTTCTCTGCGCCCGTTGTGGGGTGCTGTTGCTGCTGTGCCTTACATCGCTGCGATCACAGCGTCGCCGAACTCGGAGCACTTCACCTCGGTGGCTCCATCCATCAGGCGGGCAAAGTCGTAGGTGACGTGCTTCGAGGCGATTGCCCCGTCCATCCCCTTGATCACCAGGTCGGCGGCCTCGGTCCAGCCCATGTAGCGGAGCATCATCTCGCCGGAGAGGATCACCGAACCGGGGTTCACCTTGTCGAGGTTTGCATACTTCGGTGCCGTGCCGTGTGTGGCCTCGAAGATCGCTGCGCCGCTGATGTAGTTGATGTTCGCTCCCGGCGCGATGCCGATGCCGCCAACCTGCGCTGCAAGCGCGTCGCTCAGATAGTCGCCGTTCAGGTTGAGCGTGGCGATCACGTCGAATTCGTCGGGACGGGTGAGCACCTGCTGGAGCGTGATGTCGGCAATGGCATCCTTGATAACGATGCCCGCACCCGGCTTCCCCTCGGGAATGCGGCACCACGGTCCGCCGTCGATCTCCTCGGCACCGAAGTGCTGCTTTGCCACCTCGTAGCCCCAGTCGCGGAACGCACCCTCGGTGAACTTCATGATGTTCCCCTTGTGCACCAGCGTCACGCTCTTCCGTCCGTTCGCGATTGCGTAGCTGATCGCGCTGTGGATCAGGCGGATCGAACCGGAGCGGCTCACCGGCTTCACTCCAAGTCCTACCATCACGTCGTCCGGCTCGTTTGCTCCCACGGCGCTCCAGAACTCGGAGGCCCTCTCCTGGGTGCCGAAGCGGATCTTCTCGAACATCTTCGGGAACTCTGCCTTCATGAAGTCGAGTACCTTCTGCGCCTCAGGTGTTCCCGCCGCCCACTCGATGCCAGCGTAGATGTCCTCGGTGTTCTCGCGGAAGATTGTCATGTCCACCTTCTCCGGCGTGCGCACCGGGCTTGGCACACCCTGGAACCAGCGCACCGGGCGGAGGCACACGTAGAGGTCCAGCATCTGCCGCAGCGCGACGTTCAGGCTGCGAATGCCCCCGCCAACCGGCGTGGTCAGCGGTCCCTTGATGCCCACCAGGTAACGCTTGAACGCATCGAGCGTATCGTCCGGGAGCCAGATTGCCTCACCGTAGACCTCGTTCGCCTTCTCGCCGGCGTAGACCTCGTACCACGCGATTCTCCTCGATCCGGCGTAGGCCTTCTCCACTGCGGCATCGAGTACGCGCACCGATGCGCGCCAGATATCGGCACCGGTGCCGTCACCTTCGATGAAGGGGATGATGGGATTATCGGGAACGGAGAGCTGTCCGTTCTGCATCGTGATCGCAGAGCCGGAGAGAGGTGTGGGAAGCTGAAAGCCCATGATGTGTTGTGTAGAGGAAATCAGGAGTGAGTTACTGGAAAGTGGGCGCAAAGATACGCCCCCCGGCTCGACGCTCCCGGCTGCCGCGCGTGTGGGAGTGTTGCATGCCAGGAGCGAGAGACGAGAAGGGAGGAGAAATCGACCTGTCTGGAGAACGCACGCAATGTTCTATCGACTGCTTCTGATTGCTCTGGTGGCAGGTCTCTCTTCAGAACGGGCCGCAGCCTGCCTGAACAGCTAGTACAACGTTCTCTACCTCGACGGACACACATAATGCTCATCGGTATTGAACGGTGGCATCCCGGACTGTATGCTACAGCCGCGAACCTCGGCACCGCCTATGAGTTACTTGGGAATGTGGACAGTGCCTACTACTGGATCGAGGAGGATATGCGGCGCAATCCGCAGGGGCACGAGGGGAGTGAGTGGATGCATCTGTGCATCCTGTCGGCGAAGCGTGCGCCGCGATCCTCGCTGGCTTGCAACCCATCATTCAGATGACAGCCTGGAGAGACTCTACCAGCACCTCCAGGTCCAGCTTCAAGAGCGCGCTCCCTTCGTTGAGGGTAAAGACCCTGTCGTTGCCGATCTGCTCGCAGATCGGGCTGCTGTTGTGTCGCTGACACAGCCTGTGTACGTTGCAACGCACATGGACGTTGCTGCGCTCCGCCTCGGCCACGAGCGCACGGCGCTCGTGCGGAAACGATGGGCGTACCTCTCGGCACTGCTGCTCGACCGTGCAGAGGAACTTGGCAGGGTGAAAAGGTCCTACTCGCTGCTCCTGACGGCCGGTGCTGTGCTGACGCTCGCAATACTGCTCTGGACGATACGGCGAAGATGCCGCCGTGCGGTCCGGCACATCGCGCATTGATACTCTGGCTTCCTGTTCCTCATGTTCACGGCCCTTTCCATCCGACCACTTCGACCCGATGACTCCCTCGAGGAACTCACCCTCATGATCCGCAGCGCCTACGCGCCCCTTGCGAAGATGGGACTGCGGTTCGTTGGCACATGGCAGGAGGTGGACACCACACGAAGCCGTGTCAGCCACGTCGAGTGTTTTCTCGCGGAGCTTGGGGAGCGAGTCGTTGGGACGGTGTGCCTCTATACGGACGGTCGCGAGGGAGATCCACCGCTCTACCGGGAGGAGGATGTTGCCTTCTTTGGTCAGCTCGCCGTTGCTCCCGATCTCCAGAAACTGGGCCTCGGCTCGCGGCTGATCGAACACGCGGCTGAGCGTGCTCGTGTGCTTGGCATGCGCCGGCTTGCGCTCGACACCGCCGAGGATGCCGGCCACCTTGTCGCGTACTACAGCCGCCACGGTTTCTCTATCGTTGGATACCACGACTGGGGGGAGACGAACTATCAAAGCGTGGTGATGAGCCGGACGTTGTAACCGGAGCGCCCCGTGAGTTGTAGCTCCTGTACAGAACACCACAGGAGGTTGCCGTGAACGCTCGTCTCTTGTTCCTGCCGCTTGCTCTTTGCCTCTCGGTCCCCACGCTCACCGCCTGCCTGAATCCGTTCAAACCCTTTGAGATCAAGGGGACGGTATCGCTGGCGGAGGATGGCCGGCATTGGAATTACAGGAGAGGCATCACCGCTGCGGAGCGGAGGCGTATACGTTCCGATAGTGCGGAGATTCGTGCATTGTGGCGGAGTGAACCCGAGAGTCGCACCTTCGAGTCCCGTATGGATTATGCCGTCAGGCTGATTCTTCTGGGGCATCCGCGAGGCGCAATCGAAATCCTCCGTCAACTCGAACGCGAACGGCCCGGCACCTACAGCACCGCCGCGAACCTCGGCACCGCCTTCGAGTTAACCGGATCGCTCGACAGCGCACGCTACTGGATCGCCGAGGATATGCGCCGCAATGCGCGCGGACACGGCGGAAGCGAGTGGATTCATCTCCGCATTCTCGAGGCAAAGCGCGCGTTGCAGCGGGAGCGTGGCTGGCTCGGAAGCCATTCGGTGCTGGGGATTGATTTCGGTCCCGAGGGGAGACCGACTCTTCCTCGTGGAATGACGTTCGACAGTCTGCGAACGATCCAGAGCGCGCTTCGCCTCCAACTCGAAGAGCGTGGTCCGTTCGCTGGAAAGCGTGATCCAATCGTTGCTGATCTGCTCAGGGACTACAGCACAATCCACGCGATCCTGGTTGGTATCGACCCTGCGCACACGAGCATCGACTCTGCCGCGGCGCTCGCGCACGCTCGTTCCGGTGGACTCAACGGGGCCGGGAAGGAGAAGACCATGGCAGATGTGCCGTCCGTACCTGCGGCTTCGAGTCGGCGCAGTCCCCCCGCATCGCCGGAACACCAGCGTGCAGCGGCCGGGCCGGTTGATTCTTCGGGGGGTGAGAGCTGGCTGATCGGGAGCGGCATCCTGCTGGCGTTGATTGCCATCGTGAAGGGGACGGGGTATCTGGGGCGACGCTTCGCCTAGCCAACCTACCGACACGATCCTGCTGCACTTGCCGCTGCGCTCGCGACGTCATTCACTGGTATGGATCACCCTATCATCACCAGGTCCAGCAGAGTGGCAGCACTTCTTCTTCCGGCGCTCATTTTGGCCGGATGCCTTGCCATACCGGGGAGCAGCGCTCGCAGCTACCGTTCGCTTGTCGACTCCACACCGCCACAGACGATCACCGTCCCCGTGGTTGGGGTCCGTCGCTCGCAGCTTCGCGACGGATGGGGTTCTCCCCGCTCGGGCGGACGGAGGCACGAGGGGATCGACATCTTCGCAAAACGCGGCACTCCCGTTGTGAGCGCAACCGGAGGATATATCACCCGCATCGGTGAAACAAATCTTGGAGGCCAGTCGGTCAGCGTCATCGGCTCGGGAGGCTACAGTCACTACTATGCCCATCTCGACCGGTACGCCGACAAAGAGGTGGGGGAGTGGGTGGACGAGGGGGACACTCTGGGCTTTGTGGGCACTACCGGCAATGCGAAGGGAACGTCACCTCATCTGCACTACGGTATCTACACGCTGGGCGGAGCAATCAACCCCTACCCGCTCCTTGCTCCTGAGGTCAAGCCGCCGCCTGGTGGCAGCGCAACGCAGCGCTCTTCTACGGGGCAGCGGTAGCGGCGCAGGTGCTGAAAGGCATCGTCCATAAAGCACAAGCGGCGCAGAAGATCAACTCTGCGCCGCCTGTGGTGTGTTTCGATTGTGCCGGGGATCATTCCTCTCCAGAAGGTCCGCCAGCACTGGCTGCCGGTTCCTCGATGACTTCGCTCTTCGTGGAGTGGGTGTCCGCTGTTGAAGATTGCGCTGTGCCCTGCGGGGCAGTGTCCGTCTGCATCGGCGGCGCCACGGTTGCTGCCGGAGGCGTTGCCGGTGGCACCACCACTACCGGCGCGGACTGGATGATCTTCAGCGATTCGGTGCTGGATGCGCCGCGCTGCGAGGACTTTACAGCGCTGGCAAGTGCCGAGGTGGCGGCCCTGCGCGACGGTTCTGTCGTAGCTGTCTGCTTCTGCATCACCGGTGCCTGAGTCTGAAGGCTCAGGGGCAGATGAGTGGAAAGATTCTCCGCAATGGTGGCGGCCGTCGGGCTGGTGTGAAGCTCCTGCGGTGCTGGTGCCTTGTGCGATGAAAGGACCACAACCGCAATCAGCGCTGCGGCTCCACCGAGCAGATAGACCAGCCCGTTGAGCGTCCTCCATCCACCAATCATGCCGATCCACAGGGGAGTGCGGTGCGAGGGAGCGGAGGTGCCGATGCGCTTCCAAAGCTCTTCCTCGAAGTTGCCCGGAGCGGTCATGGAGGGCAGCGAATGGAGGAGATGGGGAATCTCGCCCCCCTCGTTGTCGATGCGCAGGTGCAGATCCCTGTCAAACGCCGGGTCGGCAGGGATCCGGGGAAGGTTCGACAGAGCGTGTCGGATCTGTTCGGACCTGGATGATGAACGTCGTTCGTAGCGCATCATGAACGTGAGGTACCCTTGTCGGCGTAGTAGATGGGACGCAGCAGTTTCTGTAGCTGTGCACGTCCGCGGTTTATTCTGCTCTTGACCGTTCCCGATTCCAATCCTGTGATCTCGGCGATCTCCTCGTAGCTCATCTGCTGGATGTCGCGCAGCACCACCACCTCGCGGTAGCTGGGGTTGATCGACAGGAGCGCCTGCTGAACTGCCTGGTAGGTCATCGACCCTTCAAGCTCGTCGTCGGGCAGGGGATCGTCCGAGTTGTAGCTCTCCCAGCCGTTCAGCTCCCCCTCGGATTCCAGATCGGGCCGCACGTGGTTGTCGCGAATCCAGGCACCGCGGCGCAACTCTGTGCGCATGGCGTTGCGGGTGATCTGGTAGAGCCACGTTGCGAACCGCGTTCCGCGCGCAAAACTGGCGCGGTAGTGGTACACGCGAACGAATGTCTCCTGCACCACATCGTTGGTTCGATCCAACTCGCCGAGGTTGCGGTAGACAAAGTTTGTGAGGGAATCCTTGTACCTGCGTACAAGTTGGGTGAAGGCTGCGTCGCTACCGCGTTGCAGCAACGACATCAGTTCTTCGTCCGGGAGCAGGGTGAATGCTTCGGGCATGGCAGTACTCTGAGGGATGACATGGCGTCGGGGGGTGAAATCCGGGTCAAACCACGTGGCACAAAAGTATGTTATTCCGCGATTTGGGCAAGCGATTATTTTCCGGGGTTCGTAGATTCCGCCCGATGAACGATCCCCACCAGACCCAATGGCGGGAGCCAGGCGCTCCCGCGTCCCCCACGGCAGTCGAGCAGGCAAGGGTGCCGAGTCCCTGGGGTGTCGCGTTCCACGAGGCACGGCTCCTCGTGCTGTTTGTGGCGCTGATCGCCACGACCTACATGATTTTCGCCGTCGATGCGCCGAATCTCGCGTACAAGCGGCGCGTGCCGGGAGGCGATACCACCAAGGTTGAAACTCCACAGGGGGCTGTGGTCGATAGTCCGCTCGTCTCGCTCCCCCCCGACACCCCTGTGGTTGTCAACCCGGCCGACACACTTCCCAAGGTGGACACGGTTGGCTCGGCAACGCTGGCTGCCGCTGCCGACAGCGCCAGGAGGGCAAACGACAAGCGCTACCGTGATAGCGTTGAGAAGGCGCGAAGAGTGCAGTCTACGATCGACAGCACCGCTCGTGCGCTGGAAGTCAGCGCCACCCAGAGCCGGCTCGAAAAGTTGTTCGTGGACAACGCAGAGATCAACACCGAGACGGCGAAGAAGATCTTCGATATGAAGCAACTCGGCGCCATCTGGCTCGACGCCCGCCCGGAGCACGAGTTCGATGAAGGGCACATTCCCGGCGCTCGCAACTTCTACGCAGAACAGTGGCGCTCCCGTATTCCCGAACTTCTGCCGCTCTCACGCGAGAAGATCGTTGTCTACTGCGGTGGCGGCGAGTGTACCCTCAGCCATGAACTCGCCGAGGGGCTGCGTGCCATCGGTTTCAAGCGGGTCGTGGTGTACACCGGCGGCACTGCCGAGTGGAGCGCGAAGAAGTATCCGCTGGTGAAGTAGTCGGGCGGATCGCTTGTAAGCTCCTGCCGTTTGACGTTGGGTTCGTTCTTCTCTCAACCGAGTGCTACCGTGAATATCCCGCTGAACTATTCCCTCGTATCGTCCAACCCGGACCTGGCCGAGCACCCTGGGATGCGCACCCTTTCGCTGCTCGTGCGGTTCGCACTCGGCGGCGTGTTCCTGATTGCCGCCATCGGCAAGCTGAACTCGCTCACCACGTTTGCGGGGGAGATCGCCAACTACGGCATTCTCCCCGAGTCGTGGTCCGCCGTGGCTGCGGTGTCGATTGCGTGGAGCGAGATGGTGATCGCCGTGCTTCTCTACGCTGGTGCAGCGGTGCGCGGCGCAGCACTTCTCTCGGGCGCCCTCCTCGTCACCTTCCTGATTGCCATCATCAGCGCGATGGCGCGCGGACTGGAAATCGGCTGCGGCTGTTTTGCCGGAAGCGACCAGACCGTCGGCTGGCCCAAGGTGATCGAGGATGTTGCCCTCCTCGCCGGCTCCATCTTCCTCGTCTACTTCCCCCGTTCGTGGGCGATGGTGGGGGATCTGTGGGGGAGAGAAGAGGACCGTGCCAGGTAGTGCGAGGGTGCGGCACGGGGGGCCAGATTTCCCCCCTCCAGGTGCGGTCCTTCGGTGCCGTACACATTCTTCGCCCTGCTGATCTCCGTCCACGCTCAGGTTTCTCTGCTTGGATCAGGCATTCAGGATTGGTATGTTCTCGCGTGTCCGTTTGGGCACGGACGCCAAATTTCCATAACTGATCCAACCTCACAATGACTGATCAAACACCTGCCGAGAATCACCTGACAGAAGTGTGGGCGTCGCTCTGGCGCTCGAATATCCACGAGAGCGAGGACGACCAGAGTGAGTTCCAGGCGCGCATCCCGCGTATGATGGCGTGGCTGCGTGAGTTGAAGGAGCGCGGCAGCCTTGTGGCCTGCGGTGGCGGTGCGTGGGAGGAGCACGCCGGCGGCCTGACGCTGTTGCGCGCCGCCAGCTACGAGGAGGCGAAGGAGATGAGCGACGGCAATCCGATGAACGAGATCGGTACCTCGGAGTTGATGGTGTGGGATGTCTACTTCGCCGCGCTCGATGTTCCCAGAACGTTTGAGCCGACTGCGGCCTCCGCCTGAACATTTTGCGCGATGCCTCGTAGCAGCGCACCCCCTCCGTGAGGGGGTGCGCTGGCGTTCCTTCGCTCTCTGTCCCCTGAATCGTTGTTCTCTCTCCGCTTCCAACCTCTCGTCCCAATCCTCAACTTCTACTCATGTACGATTCCCGCAACAGCGCCCTTGCCGAGAAGATCATTGGCTACAGCACACAGGCCAAGGCTGGCGACAAGGTGCTCATCGAACTCTTCGGCACCAACGGTGTACACCTGGCGCAGGAGATGGCGCGAGCCGCCATCGAACGTGGTGCCGTTCCCTTCGTCGTTATTCGCGACACCGAGACCGAGCGTATTCTTCGCGAGAAGGGATCGCGCGAGTTCTGGGCGCAGCAGCGTGAGTCCGCCGGTCTGCCGCTGATGAAGCAGATGGATATCTACATCGGCGTCCGTGCTGCGGAGAATATCTACGAGCTGAGCGGTGTGGGGCGCGAGCAGAACAAGGCCTACAGCGAGGAGTATCTCCTGCCGGTGCACATGGAGGAGCGGGTGAACAACACGCGCTGGTGCGTGATGCGCTATCCCAGCCCCGCCTTCGCCATGAACGCGAAGATGCCGACCGCCAGCTTTGCCGACTTCTACTACCGCGCCTGCCTTCTCGACTACGCCGAACTCAACGAGCGGATGAAGCCGTTGCACGAACTCCTTGCCCGCTCGCGCGAGGTGCGCCTGGTGGGAGAGGGAACCGATATCAGCTTCGGAATCGAGGGGATGAACTGGGTGCCGTGCGCTGGCGACCTGAACATCCCCGACGGCGAGATCTTCTCGGCGCCACTGCTCACCTCGGTGAACGGCACCATTACCTACGCGCCGAGCGTGTACGAGGGGAAGCCCTTCGAGTTCGTGAAGCTCGTGGTGAAGGACGGCGTGGTGGAGGACTTCGATTCGAGCAACCGCTCGGGTCTTGAGGAGATTCTGAACACCGACGAGGGCGCACGGCGCTTCGGTGAGTTCAGCTTCGGCACCAACCCCTACATCGACGCGCCGATGTACGACATCCTCTTCGACGAGAAGATCTGGGGATCGAACCACCTCACGCTCGGCAAGGCCTACGAGATTGCCGACAACGGCAACCGCAGCGCGATCCACTGGGACCTCGTCTGCATCGGTGCCGATGTCTACATCGACGGCGAGCTGATCCGCAAGGGACGGCAGTTCGTTCACCCGGCGCTTCTGCCGCTGAACCCGGAGAGCTTTGTGTAGAGTCCAGGCCCGGAAATGATGCCTGCCTGCTCGTTCCTCTCGAATTGTCGAGACGGAGAGCGCCCTCTGCACCGGAACAACCACGGCCTGCCGATCCGTACAGGATCGGCAGGCCGTGGCATTTGTGATGGTTCCGGGTACTACCGCATGTGCGGCGTTGTGTAGAGTCTGGGGGGTGTTGGTCGATGTTCGGTCGCACTTCGGACCGCACGAATGATGGCCCAGGTGCCGAGCATGATTCCAACCGCAAGGGAGATCGTTCCGAGCAGTTCGCTCTCCTGCCGGTGTTCGCTCCAGATGGCGATTGCCGCCCACGATACCACTGCGGGATAGAGAAAGTCGTGGGAGACGAAGCTGACGGCGAGGCCGAGCAGTCCTGCCACACAGACCATGATTGCCGCCCACGTCGGCTCGCCGAGCGATCCGCCGCTCCAGCCTTCCGACTTCAGCCAGATGGCGGCGTTGGCAATCGTTGCGACCGAGAGCCATCCGAAAAGGAGGCTGAAGGGGACGGTGAGCCACGCGCTGCGCTCCCCCCGTTCAATGGCGCGCCGTGCCGTTACAAAGAGCACGCCTGCCGCGACGAGCGTCGCTGCAATCACCCCTACGCTCAACCCGATCATCTCGGAGCGGAAAACGACGATCCAGACGCTCGTCAGGACGTTCGCCACGATCACCGGGATGGCAAGTCTATCGTAGACCCGTATTGCCCGCTGCGATGGGAGGAGCTGCACAACGGCGTACACGAGCAGGGAGAAATAGATCACTCCCCAGATCGAGAAGGCATAGCCGGCTGGGGTGAATGCCGGGTCGTACCTCAACGTTATCGCCTCCATCGAGGGGGCCGACCCCGAGACGTTGGAGATGTAGTTGAAGGCGATGTTTGCCACAACGACAGCGGCAGCCAGCCAGCGCCACAGGCGCGGGGGAGTATGCGGGGATAGGGATGATGTGTCCATGGTGAAGGTGCTGTGTAGTTGAGCCGGAAGTGGGCGCTCCTCTCTTCTCCGATCAACAGCAGAAGGCCCCAAAGAGTTCACCGCAAGCGAGGGGGCAAACACGACGGCCCCGGAGAGTCGGTATCTCCGGGGCCGCAGGTTGTCCATCAGGGGAGTTCTACCGAAGAGCGATGCGGCGCGTGCTGCCGTTGATGGTCACCGCCGCAATCCTGTCGCAGGCGGCTCCGCCAACCGGATCGTAATCGAGCGTCATGGTGCTGATGCTCAACCCTTTCAGCGTGAGTGTGCCATCAACAAAGTTGGCCAGACATCCAGACTGCATCCTCTTCACAAGAGGCTCATCGATCAGGACGGTGAAGGTTTCCCCGTTCCGGTTCGTTCCATAAGCCGAGCCGGTGTAGCGATAGACGTCATCCCACGGTGTTGCGGTGCCGTCTCCCTCGGTCCGTACCACAGTTCTGTTCGCCGACCACAGGATGGTGCCGGTCGGCGTTGTAATGCTCGCACCCCCCACCGTGAGAGTGAAGTCGGCCGGTCCGTTGCGCGTCGCAGTGGTACGTCCACCAACCCTCATGTCGTTCATGGCATAGTCCTCTCCGAGGGTGATCCTGACGCTCGATCCTGCCTCCTTGTACTTCCCCTCGAATACCGCGGTAACGGTGCCGCGGCGCTCTCTGCCGTCGTTGCAGAGGCAGTTGGCGCTTCCGAAGTTCAGCGTCAGGGTGCGGTTTGCCGTGTCAACCGTCCGGGTAAGGCAGGGGGGAGCGAGAGCGTTCGGGGCACTCCCCGTTCCAAAGACGGAATTCTCCGTGGCTTCGTTGTCAACGATCTCGAAGATCGAGGCGAACTCGTTCTCCACAAGCGCGTTGTCCTCGGCGGACTGTACGCTCTCTTCCACTTCTGTCGTGTTCTCCCCGCAACCTGCCGCGAAGAGCGCCGAGGCTGCAAGGAGCGCAAGTGCTGCAAGGGCCCTTGTCCGGTGCATGGCTGTTCCGGGAGTGTGTTGAAGAGAAGAGCTGCGCGAGGGGAGGCTGGGAGGCACCGCAGTACGAATGGTTCCTGGAGGTCCAGCCCTTAATCCTCCGACCTCCCGTCGTCCGACATCAGCACAATCTTCGGGGTGAAGGTTGCAAGCTGCTCCACAAGGTCGCTCTGTACTGCCAGCACCTGCCGAATATCCTTGTAGACCTGCGGTGCCTCGTCCACACCGCCGCCGAGCAGTTCGATGCCCATCTCGCGAAGCCACGTGTCGCGGTCGCGCTTCGGAATCGAGTTGCGCGCCGCCGTGCGGCTCATCACCCGCCCTGCACCGTGGCTTGCGCTGTTCAGCGAACGCTCGCTTCCCAGGCCGCGAACGATGTAGCTCGGATGCCCCTGCGATCCCGGAATGATACCAAGAACGCCTCGATGTGCCGGCGTTGCTCCCTTGCGGTGGACGTAGACTTCACGACCGTTCCACTCTTCGCGCCAGGCGAAATTGTGGTGGTTCTCCACCTGTGCCAGCGGCCGTTCCCCCATCCGCTTCGCCAGCGCGCGGTGGATGGTGTGGTGGCACGCCGAGGCGAACCGTCCTGCAAGGTTCATGCTCAGCCAGTACTCCTGCCCCTCCTCGCTCGACATCGGCAGCCACGCGAGGTGCCGCATCTTCTGGGGCAGCGTCGTCACCTTCTGCGCGAGCTTCGAGTAATGGTCGGCGATGGAGGCGCCCACACCACGGCTGCCCGAGTGGGACATGAAGGCCATGGAGCTTCCCGGCTCGATTCCCAGCGCCGTTGCTCCGGCTTCACCGACCTCCAGCACACCTGCATCAACGAAGTGGTTGCCGCTTCCGCTGGTACCGAGCTGTGCGGCCCCCTTCTCCTGTAGCTGCGCAAGGAGACGGGTTGCCCGCCAGTCGGGGTCGTCGTTCACCTCGTGCTCCCGCCGATGGTAACGGTCGAACGTTGCTCCTACCCCGAAGCGTGTCTCCTCCCGCATGGCGCGGCGCACCCCATCGCGGCTCGATGGGTTGTCGAAGATGGAAGGGGGGATGGGGTAGATCGACATCATCATCCTGCACGCGATGTCCACCCCCACCATGTAGGGGGCAACGGCACCTTCAAGCGCAACAACGCCGCCGATGGGAATTCCGTAGCCTACGTGTGCGTCGGGCATCAAGGCTCCGGCAACCGTCACCGGAAGGCGCATGGCGTCCCGGATCTGTTCCACCGCAGCGTCGTCGATCATCCCGCGTCCCCAGATCGGCACGTCGAGGGGAGCTTCGCGCACCTGCACGATCTGCGACTCCGGCACTGTCGGCCGGGTGAGGTGCCGTGCAAGTGCGCCCAGCACCGGGTCGGTGGCATACCATTCTGGAGCGTCGTGTACGGCGTCAAGGGTGGAAAGAATTGCTCCCTTCTCGGCTCCCTGTGCAGCAAGCTGTGCCACGGCGTGGAGTGCAAGGCCGATGGCTGGTCCGGCTGCCCAGCCCCGCTCGATCAGCAGTGCGCCGGTGACTGGCGTCTCGGGTGTGTGTTCTGAGGTGTCCATAACGGAAGTGCAGATCCACCGCGCCGGTGGTTCGTCTGGTGGTGTTGAAAAAAAGCCGCCCATCGGCAGGGTGAAGCGATGGGCGGCGGAGGGGGAGGGGCGTTGTTGTTCGCCTACGATCCTGGAGACCCATCGAGATCCGTTCGATTCTGGAGCACACGCGCACCGGCAGCCGGCCTCACGCCAGCTGCAACGGTGTGGAAGATATCTGCGGTACGGTGCATCATGGTTCAATGGTGCGCAACGGGTACGTCCCGCATCGCAATGCGGGGCGCAAACCTACGTGCGTGGCGTGCGCGATGCAAACGAAAAGATTGCAGAAGATAGTCCGGGGAACCTGCTACGAATTTTCCTCGAGAAGTTCCGCGATCCACTGCTGTGCCTCGCGCTGCTTTGTGAGCAGGTCGTCGCCGTTTGCGACGTAGGCAAGTTTCTGCAGACGATTGGCAACCTCAGGTGGAAGCTCATCGTGCAGGTAGCGCAACCCGAAGGTGGAGTGGTGGGGCTCGTACTTCATCCGAAGGAGTTCGGCCAGCGGGCGAAGCGTCGAACCGTGGTAGAAGGCGAGGGCGTCGATCAGTCTGCCACGCCGCAACTCCTTCTCCACGAAGAGCGAGAACAGCGGGATGGTCTTGCGCATCTCTGCGCGCCGCCGCTCAATCCCGGCGCGATGCGCCTCTTCGTCGAATGGCGGGGGGGCCGTGAAGTTCTCGCGGTCGAAGAGGACGACAGGCTCGCCGTGCAACTCCCGTTCGAGGAAGCGTTGTGGTGCCGAGCGGTGGATGAAGCCGATGTCGAGAAGAAGGTGGGGATCGGTCTCGGTGAGGCGGTAGAACACCTGCGACGAGCCGTGCCATGTGGGGTCCGGCACACGCCAGCGGAGTTCCACCGTGCCGAGCGTTTCGAGGAGCGCATCCACCGAGGCAATCGTTGCCTCGACAGCGTCGTCCTCGAGGGCAATGGCCAGGTCGATGTCGCTCCACTGGTCGGTGCGACCGAACGCCGTGGAGCCGCCCTCCCAGAGAGCAATGATCCCGGGGAGCGACGCAATGTGCTGGTGAAGGACGTCGAGAAGGTGCTCGCGGGTGAGCACCGGCGAAGTGGTAGAGGGTTGGTTCATGGAGTCGGGCTACGCCCATATTGGCGTTGGGTTGCGCAGAGGCACGGCGCAACCCAACGCCGTCGATGTCCGTGATCCACAGAGAGACGTTCCACCAACCTCTCTTCTCTCCCTACGCTCTGGGGACTACCCGCGGCATGCCCTGCACGATACGCGTGGTCTCCAGACTTACGGTAATCACCTGGCGAACGAGGCGCACCGTCTGCCACGGATCCCCCGGATCGTTCGTGTCATTGACGATGCCGCTGCGCTTGTCGACGGAGATCCCCTGCTGGTCGATCACCCACTCCAGAGCCGACCGATTGCCCAGTCTGTACTCGAATACTTCGGGCGGAATCCCCGACAGCGTGAGCGTGCTGTTGACGGCGATGGAGCGTTTGTCCTTCGACAGCTTCATTCGTTCCACGCGAGGGCTGATCGGAGCTTCCCCCGTCTGCTGCTGTTCCAGCGGATACTCCTCCGCGTTCTCGTAGCCGAGATGAAGCTCTCCCAGTTGCCGTCCCGCTTCCACCATTGCGCGAAATGTCTCGGCGTCGGGCGCCGGGGGGATGCGCGGAAGTTCCCGCCGCAGGTTGCGCCCGTATCGCTCGCGGTATGCTGGACTGTGAAGCACGGCGTAGATGTAGTGGAACACCTCCTCTGCCGTGGGATCGCTGTTCATGCCCGGAGCACGCATCGCCTCCCGCCCCCACGCTGCAATGTTCTCCCGGCGTTTGCCGTCGGGATTGTAGGTGTACAGTGGGAAGCATTGAACGGAAGATCCTCCACCGTAGAAGGCAAGGTCGGGAAGGATAGCTGAGATAAAGGGGGCAAAGGTCTTTTCTGCTCCAACGCCTGTGACGATAATGACCCTGTTGGTGGAATCGGCTGTTGGAAACAGCCGTGGTAGCTGGTAGACGCTATTGTTCAGCAGTCGGTCAAAGTAGACCCACTGTTTTGTAAAAGGGCGATAGAGCGCGCGGCGGATCTTCTGTTCATCGAATTCCGTGGTCTTTCCCCGAGCCAGCGCAACTTTGAGATCCCCACTCCAGCTGATCTTTGAACTGTCACTGGTCACAACGTCCTCAACAGACCTTCCACGTCCGGTGGCGCGATAGCGGAAAAGCTCCGTGTTGTACGAGTCGATCATGCGCTGAACGTTCTCTCCAACCGCAGCCGGTGTACTGTTGTAGACCCAGGCGTCGCGATTGGTCTTAAGGCCAGCACTAAATGACTCAAAGATCGCCTCCCCCTCTCCACGCTTCGCCTCCTTCGATCCAATCGGCACAAAGGTCTCGAACTCCGGTGCCTCCCCCTCGGTCAGCCAGTTGCCCCGTCCGTCGGGTGTGATCTCCTGCCAGTCGATGGAGTCGAGCGACGCGGCTTCCGCAAGCGTTCGCAGCTTCTCGGTGCGTCGTGCCATCTCCGGCAGTGCTGCGTAGAGAATGCGTCCCCGCTGTTTGGCGGTCTTGCTGCGTACAAGGAATGCAATGGTAACGCCGACCTGGATGCCGAACACATTGTGGGTGGTGCCGCTGAGCTTGGGATTCTTTCGCACGTTGCCGCCCAGGTCGAGGAGGTAGAGGGTGTCGAATTCCTCTGCGAGCGACTGCCGCATTCCGTCGAATGCTGTGCCGTCGAGGTAGCCGTTGTTTGTCACGAACGCCACGATCCCTTCGCCGTTCGTCTCGACCTTGTCGCTTGCCCACCGGAACGCCTTCACATAGGGATCGTTCAGCGCAATCTTCAGCGTCGCCCGCGATCGTTTCTTGTAGGTTGCTGCCACGCGCTCGTCCACTGCCCCGTGCTTCCGGTTCCTGTTGTTGTCGTTCTCGCTCTGCTGCCACGCGTTGTAGGGAGGGTTGCCGATAACCACCGTGATGGGTGCGCGCTTCTGCTGCTCGACGCGCGCACTGTTCCCTTCGGCGAAAAGGTTTGTCTGGCGATCATCCACCGTGTCGAAGGTGTCGGTCAGACAGATCCCCTCGAACGGCCGCCACGCTCCGGTCCGCTCGGCGTAGGCATGCTCGATGTTCATCGAGGCCACGTAGTAGGGGAGGAGCATGATCTCGTTCGCGTGCAGCTCCGGCCTCTTCCCGGTGAGCGCGTCTCCATACTTCCGCCGGAGCGCGGTGCCGGGGAGCTGCTGCATGACGTTCACCAGAAAATTCCCGGTGCCCGTGAAGGGATCGATGATGTGAACGCCCGGATCGGCAAGCGAACGTCCGAGGTCGTTGCGGAGCAGTTGCTCCACGCCGGAGATCATGAACTTGACGATTGGCTGCGGTGTGTAGACGATACCCAGCGTGTCGGCGGTCTTCGTGCTGAAGCCCTGAAAGAAGCGTTCGTAGACGCTGTTGAGGAACTCCTGCTTGCGCGAGAAATCGGCGATGGTGCCCGCGGTCTCCTCGATGGCGAGATAGAACCTGTCGAGCGGCCTCAGCATCTCGTCGCGGCTGAAGTGCCGTCCGGCCAGCGTGTCGATGACGTTCTCGATCTCTCGTGCCACCACGTTGCGCCGCACGAAGTCTGTGGCACCGAACACGGAGCCGAGGATCCGTCCGGTCAGGAGGTGCTGGACCAGCATCTCCTCCACAGCGATGTCGCTCAGTGCGGGATTGATCGCCTCGCGCGCGGTGGTGGCAAAGCGGAGAAAGGCGTCGCGGAACGGAGCGTATTCGCGGCGTTCCTGTTCGATCAGTGCCAGAACGTTGCGCGCGAGTTCGGGAATTGCCGCACCGAATTCCCTGACCGCGCTCTGCCAGTCGCTGTGGCGCACGCGTCCGTAGGCAAGGAACTCCCTGAGCGAGCGGACGAGTTCCTCCGGCTTCTTAAGATCTGCGTCGAGGACTCTCTGGCCGTCCTGGATCAGAACGGCGCGGTTCGGCTCCTGGAAGATGATGTTGTCCTGGGGGTAGCCACGATCAAATTTCTTCGCGATCTCTTCATCGAGTCGGTCGGTGCTGTCCTTTGCCTCCCAGTAGCCGTGGGGGAGTTTGAAGACCGGATCGACCATTGCACCGTCCACGCTGAGCGCATGCGTGCGTCCTGCAGGCTTGAATCCCCATTCGTTGATGAGGACGAGGTTGAGTTTTCTCCCACATGCTTCGAGGACATTCTCGAAGGCGTTGCGTACCGTCCCCTCGCTTTTTCGTCCGAGTGCGGCATAGGTGTTGAGCTGGCGGTAATACTCCTGGATCGTTCGTGAAGTGGAGGAGATGTTGAACTCTGCCATAACCAAATAGAAATAGATAGATGAGGCAGGAATTGAATTCCTGAGGGAAATTTTCAATGAGCGAGAATGCCCCGGCCTGGCAGGGAGCGGTCCGTTCATGCCGGAGGCGATGCCGACATATTCTCGTCGGGTTATCCAGCCGAACAGGGAGAAGCACCCCAGGGGCGCTCGGAGGAGAAAAGGAAGGGGAAGGCGGGCGAGTCGGCGAAGTGAAGGGGAATGTTCAGTGAGTCCAGATGGTGTCTGAGACCTATCGGAATTGATGGATGGGGGACGCAATCACCGGCAGGAAGTACAGCGATAACAGGAAAAGAACGGGCGTGGAGAGCTACGGCCACGCTCGTGACTGGTCGGAGTGGACTGGAGCGGAGGCTCCTTCGTTCAGGAGTGGTGAACGATGGGGAGCGTGAAAAAATGAAAGCAATCTACACGGAAGCCTGGGATTATACCAGGTCGGCGCTGACCCGGATTCCAGAAGAGCATTGCGGCTGCCATTCTGCGCTATGGCATATGGCTGGCCTTTCTGTTGTTGCGTTGGGGTGGAGACGATCGTGGCCAGACTCCGTCGTGGGCGGTGTGTATCCGTGTCTCAGTGAAGAACCACGCCATCGCACCTCCATCCCGCCCCCGTAACAGAACATCTCCCCGCCCCGCTCGGCGACGCTCCCGGCTCGAATAGTTGATATTTTCGTCAAGATTTCTTCAGCGCATCCGTCATAGCACTCCATGACACCCAACACTGCACCCGACCTGCCGGCTCACGAAGAGATGAGCGAGGATATGGCAACCATCCACGAGGTTGCCCAGAGCGAATACAAGTACGGATTTACCAGCGACATCGAGACCGAGAGCTTCCCGCCCGGACTCGACGAGAACGTGATCCGTGCGCTTTCGGCTCGCAAGGAGGAACCGGAGTGGCTGCTCGAGTGGCGGCTCAAGGCCTATCGGCACTGGCTGCGGATGAGCGAGCCGACGTGGGCGAACGTTACCTACGAGCCGGTCGACTACCAGGCGATCAGCTACTACGCCGCGCCGAAGAAGAAGCTGAAGAGTCTGGACGAGGTCGATCCCGAGCTGCTGGCGATGTACGAGAAGCTCGGCATTCCCCTGCACGAGCGCGAGGCGCTTGCCGGTGTTGCCGTTGATGCGGTGCTCGATTCGGTGTCGGTTGCCACCACCTTCAAGGAGAAGCTGGGGGCGATGGGGATCATCTTCTGCTCGTTCTCGGAGGCGGTGCGGGAGCACCCCGAGCTTGTACGGAAGTATCTCGGCTCGGTGGTGCCTGTTACCGACAACTTCTTCGCTGCGCTCAACAGCGCGGTGTTCAGCGACGGCAGCTTCGTCTACATCCCGAAGGGCGTGCGCTGCCCGATGGAACTCAGCACCTACTTCCGCATCAACGCGAGCAATACCGGCCAGTTCGAGCGGACGCTGATCGTTGCCGACGAGGGAGCCTACGTGAGCTACCTCGAAGGGTGCACCGCGCCGATGCGCGACGAGAACCAGCTGCACGCGGCGGTTGTCGAGCTTGTGGCGCTCGACAACGCGGAGATCAAGTACTCCACGGTGCAGAACTGGTATCCGGGCGACAAGGAGGGACGCGGCGGCATCTTCAACTTCGTGACGAAGCGCGGGCTGTGCGCCGGAATCAACTCGAAGATCAGCTGGACGCAGGTGGAGACGGGTTCGGCGATCACCTGGAAGTACCCGAGCTGCATCCTGAAGGGGGAGAACTCGATTGGCGAGTTCTACTCGGTGGCGGTCACCAAGAACCGCCAGCAGGCCGACACCGGCACCAAGATGCTCCACATCGGAAAGAACACCCGCTCCACCATCGTCTCGAAGGGGATCAGCGCCGGGGAGGGACAGAACACCTACCGGGGCCAGGTGCTGATCCAGAAGAGCGCCGAGGGGGCGCGCAACTACAGCCAGTGCGACTCGATGCTGATCGGCGACCGCTGCGGCGCGCACACCTTCCCCTACCTCGACGTGAAGAACTCCAGCGCCGTGCTGGAACACGAGGCCTCGACGAGCAAGATCGGCGAGGATCAGATTTTCTACTGCAACCAGCGCGGCATCTCCACCGAGGACGCCGTCTCGATGATCGTCAACGGCTTCTGCAAGGAGGTCTTCCGCGAACTGCCGATGGAGTTTGCGGTGGAGGCCCAGAAGCTGCTCGCCGTCAGTCTCGAAGGGAGCGTGGGGTAGACAGGAGCGAGAGATCAGGAAGAATGCGGCAGCGGATTGCTGTTCTGCGTGATTCTTCCCGAACTCCACCATCTCCCTCCACGCGCTCGGTGCTCCGGTCCCCGTCTCCGATCCACAGGCATTCAGATTTCCCGACCTCATAGACTTCCATGACCAACTCTCCCATTCTCGACATCAGGAACCTCCACGCCGAGGTTGAAGGGAAGAAGATCCTGAAGGGGATCAACCTCACCATCAACCCCGGAGAAGTCCACGCCATCATGGGGCCGAACGGCTCCGGCAAAAGCACGCTTGCGGGCGTTCTCGCCGGACGCAGCGCCTACGAGGTCACCGAGGGGGAGGTGCTCTATCTCGGCGAGAATCTTCTGGAGATGGACCCGGAGGAGCGCGCACAGAAGGGTGTGTTCCTTGCCTTCCAGTACCCGGTGGAGCTTCCCGGCGTGAACAGCACCTACTTCCTGAAGGCGGCGCTCAACGCGCGCCGCAAGGCACAGGGCGAGGAGGAACTCGACGCCGCCGACTTCCTGGCGCTGATGCGCGAGAAGATGAAGGTGATCGAGGTGGGGGAGGATCTTCTGAAGCGCTCGGTGAACGAGGGCTTCTCCGGCGGCGAGAAGAAGCGGAACGAGATCTTCCAGATGGCGGTGCTCGAACCAACGCTTGCGCTCCTCGACGAGACCGATTCGGGCCTCGACATCGACGCGCTCCGCACCGTCTCCGACGGTGTGAACCGTCTGCGCAGCGCCAGCAACGCCATGATTGTCGTGACCCACTACCAGCGCCTGCTGAACCACATCGTTCCAGATCGCGTGCACGTCCTCTCCGGCGGGCGGATCATCAAGTCGGGAGGAAAGGAGCTGGCGCTGGAGCTTGAGGCGCAGGGGTACGACTGGGTGAAGGAGCACGCCGCAGTTCAAGAGTAAAGGTGCACCCGTTCGCACGAGCGCGTTCTTTCCCAGCCTTTTCCCTTGAATCTGGAACTTTTTTTAACCTCGAAGATATGTCCAGCACCAGCCAGCCGCTCGAAACGTGGCTTGCCCGATTTGATACGCAGACCGCCCTGCTCAACGGACACGCCGTTGGTCCGGTGCAGGCGATGCGCCGCAACGCCATTGCGCGGTTCAGCAGCGCCGGCTTCCCAACGATGCGCGATGAGGAGTGGCGCTTCACCAACCCCGGACCGGTGGCGAACTTCACGTTCCACATGGAGGAGCCACCCTCGCTCACCGAGGAGCAGCTCGGTTTGCTCGGACTGAACGATCCGGGAACGCATCGCATCGTTGTGGTGAACGGGCGCATCGCTGCGGAGCACAGCAGCGTGGGAACCCTTCCGCAGGGAGCAACGGTGACGGGACTTGCCGCTGCCCTCGCCTCCGATCCGGCAGGGGTCGCCGAGCTGCTTGCGGGCTACCCGGAGTACCAGACCGACCAGTTCGTCGATCTGAACACGGCATTCTTCACCGACGGTCTCTTCCTGCGCCTTGCAAACGATGTGGTGCTCGACGCTCCGGTGCACGTCCTCTACGTCTCGTCGAGCGAGGGGGAGGAGGGGTCGAGCAATCACCCCCGTTCGCTGGTGGTGCTCGGACGCAACGCGCAGGCAACGGTGATCGAGGAGTATGTGGGCCTGGGGTCGGGGCGCCGCTTCACAAACCCCATGACCGAGATTGTTCTGGCCGAGGGAGCGCATCTCAACCACATTCGCGTGCAGAACGAGGGGGAGCACGGCGTCCACGTCGGGTCGCTCCTTGCACGGCAGGATCGTTCCAGCACGCTCAAGCAGTTCACCGTCTCGTTCGGCGGTCCGCTCGTGCGGAACAACACATGCTCGATTCTGAACGGAGAGGGGGCGCACGCAACGATGGACGGCGTTGCCCTCGCGCGCGGGACCGAGACGGTGGACAACCACACGACGCTCGACCATGCCGTCGCCAACTGCACCAGTCACGAGCTGTACAAAAGTATACTCAGCGAGCGGGGACACGCCGTCTTCAGCGGAAGGATCATCGTCCGCCAGGACGCGCAGAAAACCGACAGCAAGCAGTCCAACCGGACGCTGCTGCTGAGCGACGAGGCAACAATCGACGCGAAGCCGCAGCTCGAAATCTTTGCCGACGACGTGAAGTGCACACACGGCGCAACCATCGGCCAGCTCGACGACGAGCAGATGTTCTATCTGCGTTCGCGCGGCATTCCGGTTGATGAGGCTCGCGCCATCCTTACCTACGCGTTCGCCGAGGAGCTGATCGAGCAGGTGCAGCTTCCAGCATTGCGCGAGCACCTGGAGCGCCTGCTCGAAGCGCGGCTCGTTGCGTAGCTCATCCACTCTGGATGGCAGTCTGGATTTTATGGCCGGCACTACTTCCATGGCACAACCCTCTGAGATTCCTCTCGCCTCCGCACTCGACGTCGAGCACCTTCGGGCTGACTTCCCGATTCTGTCGCGCGAAGTGCGGGGCCGCACCATTGCCTATCTGGACAACGCGGCAACCACGCAGAAGCCCCGTGCAGTGATCGACGCGGTGTCGCGCTACTACGAGCAGACCAACGGCAACGTCCACCGTGCGGTCCATGTGCTGAGCGCGGAGAGCACCCAGGCGTTCGAGGGGGCGCGGCGGCGCGTTGCCCGGTTCATCAACGCTGCGAGCGAGCGGGAGGTCGTCTTCACGCGCGGCACCACCGAGTCGATCAACCTCGTGGCGAACGCGTGGGGGAACAGCAACGTGCGGGAGGGGGACGAGATACTTGTCACGTGGATCGAGCACCACTCGAACATCGTGCCGTGGCAGATGCTGTGCGAGCGGACCGGCGCGCGACTCGTGCCGGTGCCGGTGAACAATGCGGGGGAGGTCGAGATGGAGGAGTTCGAGCGTCTGCTGTGCGAGCGAACGCGGCTGGTGGCGGTGGGGCACGTGAGCAACGCGCTCGGCACCATCAATCCTGTCGAGAGGATGGTCGAGCTGGCCCATGCTGCCGGGGCACTGGTGCTCGTCGATGGAGCGCAGGGGGTGAGCCACCTGCCGGTGGACGTGCGCGCGCTCGGCGCCGACTTCTACGCGTTCAGCGGACACAAGGTCTTCGGTCCCACCGGCATCGGCGTGCTCTACGGTCGCGAGGCGTTGCTGGAGGCGATGCCGCCCTGGCAGGGTGGCGGCGACATGATCCGCTCGGTGAGCTTCGAGGGGACGACCTACAACGAGCTTCCCTACAAGTTTGAGGCGGGAACGCCCGATATCTCCGGCGCGATAGGCCTTGCCGCCGCGCTCGACTATCTCGACTCGGCTGGCATTGCGGCGATCAGCGCGTGGGAGAACGAGCTGCTGGAGTACGCAACGGAAAAGCTGCTCCAGGTGGAGGGTCTGCGGATCATCGGCACGGCGCGCCGGAAGGCGTCGGTGATCAGCTTCGTGCTTGAGAGTGCGCACCCGCACGACATCGGAACGATTGTGGACGGTGAAGGGGTGGCAATCCGTACCGGCCATCACTGCGCCGAGCCGCTGATGCGCCGCTTCGGCGTTCCGGCCACCGCGCGCGCCTCGATGGCGTTCTACAACACCCGCGAGGAGATCGACAGGCTCGCCGCCGCGCTGGAGACGGTGAACAGCATGTTCGGCGGGTAAGATCTCCGCAAGGCTGGAGCCTCTCTTCCGATCACTATCGAGACTTTCCACTCCTTCCATGTCAGACCTGCGCGAACTCTATCAGGAGATCATTCTCGACCACAACCGCAGTCCGCGGAACTTCCACGAGATGCCGGTGCCGCCGGCGCGCAGCATCGACGGACACAACCCGCTCTGTGGCGACCACTACACGATCTACCTGCTGGTGGAGGATGGAGTAGTGAAGGATGTGAGCTTTACCGGCAGCGGCTGCGCAATCAGCAAGGCGAGCGCATCGGTGATGACCACGCTCTTGAAGGGGCGGACGCGCGACGAGGCCGAGGCACTCTTCCAGCGCTTTCACGACCTGGTGACGGGAGGCGGGGAGCCTGATCCCGACCAGATTGCGGCCCTGGGGAAGCTGGCGGCCTTTGCCGGGGTGCGGGAGTTCCCGATGCGCGTCAAGTGCGCGTCGCTCGCGTGGCACACGATGCACACCGCGCTGGCGAGCGGCGATGCCGAGAAGGTGAGCACAGAGTAACCCGACAATGACGCGACGACTGTTCAGGAGACCCGGAATGAAGATCACCACAAGTGACGAGAAGCGTGCGGCACTGCACGATGCGCTGGCCGCCGAGCCTGTACCGGCACAGGAGCCCACCCCCTCCGCACCCGAAACCCCGGCGCAGGATGCAGAGGCTCCCACGGAGTCAGCCGCAGACGCTGCTCCGCTCTCCCCGGCCGTGCCTGCCGAGGCACCCGGACTCGTCCTCGACGATGCCACAGTCCGTGAACTGGCAATCGACGTTATCAAGACGATCTTCGATCCCGAGATCCCGGTGAACATCTGGGAGCTGGGGTTGATCTACGACGTGACGGTGCCGAGGCCGGGATACGTCCACGTGCTGATGACGCTGACCGCACCGAACTGTCCTGCGGCACAGAGCCTTCCGGGCGAGGTGACGCAGAAGTTGATTCAGACCCACGGCATTCAGGACGCGGAGGTGGAGATCACCTTCGAGCCTGCGTGGGAGATGAGCCGCATGAGCGAGGCTGCCCGCCTCCAGCTTGGGCTGATGTAGCGTCGTCGGGAACGGGGACAGAGGGGGGAGAGACGAAGAGAGGGTGGTTCGCGCGCGTTAATGACCAAACACCTATAACTCTCCCCCGGATGAAATTCAGCACGCAGGAGGAGTATGGTCTCCGCTGTCTGCTGCGCATCGCGCGCGCGGGCGAGGGGGCGAGCATCACAATTGCCGAGATCGGTGAGGCCGAGGGGCTTGGCGAGGCCAACGCTGCGAAGCTGCTGCGGGTGCTCCGCATCGGCGGGTTCATCACCAGTGCGCGTGGTCGCGATGGCGGCTACACGCTCGCCCGGCGACCCGAGGAGATCGGCCTGCTCGACGTGTTTGCCGTGCTTGGGGGGCGCCTGGTGGAGGAGGATTTCTGCGCGGGGTACGCCGGCACGCGCCCGAAGTGCGTCAATTCGGTGGACTGCACCCTGATCTCCCTCTGGCGAATGATTCAAGGTGCCGTTGACGGCGCGTTGAAGGATGTGACGCTCCAGGATCTGATTCCGGCACCGGTGATTCTGCCATAGGATCCCCAACCCGCGCCGGCCGTGTGTGCCCCCTCTCAGGGAGAGAGCGGGGCATTGTGTGTTGTCTACGGTCTCCTATAGATTCTTCCATTCCGTTCCAGACCATTCCCGTCCATCTCATCGCAGTTTCACGTGGTCCAATCTCTTCGCATTCCTCTTCTGTCGCTCCTCCTCCTTTGCATCTCCGGCGTGGCGCTCGTCGCGCAACAACTTCCGCGCGACCGCCGGCTCAGTCCGCAGGGCATTCCCCGCTATCTCTATCCCGATTCGCTGCACGAAGCGATCAGAATTGGTGGGACAACCCTTGCGGTCTGGAGCACGGCACTCGATAGCGGCACGCAGCGAGTGAATGTGCAGGCGACGCTGGTGGCGCAGGCGATCAGGGACGGAATGCCGGTTGGCACACCGACGGTGATCAGCGATGCCGCGAGCCTTCCAGGTGCCGGCGTTGCCTTGCGCGCGCTCGGCACACGGTTCCTGGTACTGTGGGGCGATCAGACCACAACGTTCGTTCGGATACTGGACACGAATGGCGTGCCCAGCGGCCCTGTGATACGTAGCTCCAGCATTGGTCTTGTGCCCCTTGCCGGAAGTCGTCTCGACGTTGTTCCCGGTGATTCCAGTGGCCCGATGCTCCTGTTTCTGCCGTCGCTGTTCGGGCCGATCTCGCTGCTGTCGGTCGATACGGTGCGGGGACAGCTGAACGTCGTGCAGAGAACGACGGAGCCGTTTTTCGATGATACGGTGGCTGTACGTCCCGGCGGTCCGCAACTGGAGCGGTTCAGTACCGGATGGAGGTTGCGCTATCCCGACGGGACGTTGGATTCACGGGAGATACCCCTGTCGCGTCTCGATGGCAATCTCGGGCTTCGTGTCGAGGATGACACATCGCTTGTGCGGATGTATTGCACGATCCATGGGGTCACGCTCCAGTTCTATACGTCGGTGTTCGACTCCCTCCCACGGGAGAGCGCGTTCTACAGCCTTCCGCCGTCGAGCGAGGGGTGGTCCACGACGCCAGTTCGCGTTGCGATTGGCCGTGACACCAGCGGCAGGTACATATCGTTCCTGTGCGAGACCTATAGTGTGTATGCCGGCAACAGCAAGGCCTACTATAACCTGCGGACGCGGCGGTTCATGATCACTGCGGCCGACACGGTGACAATTCTCGATACCGTTGCACATCAGGAGCAACTGCTCCACTACTTCGACGCCTGGAGTATCGCCGGCACGATTACCGACGGGTTCGGTTGCCGTGTCCGAAGCGTGGTGGGAGGCGACGTCATCACCACCTACCTCTCCAGCAGGGGAGAGCGGGAGGCCGACACCGTGCTCAATCGTTGGTATGAAGAGGCTCGTACTCGTCGTTATCCCTATGTCGTCTGCCCCACGACGCGCCTGTCCGCTATCGGTTCGAGCCGTATCAGCGTTCTGGCGGACTCGGCTGCTCCGCCTGTTCAACTCTCCTTCAGGCTCGATCCCCTGCTCCAGGACGTTGCAGAATACGCTCCTGTGCTGAGTCTGTGGCGCGACACACTCCTTCTTGCCTGGCAGGAGACGCGCGCACAGCGCCAGGTGCAATTGTGGGGACTCGGGATCGGTGCGGATTCCGCGATACAGGCAATTTCAACCGTCTATATCTCCGCGGATCGGTCGAGTGAGAACCGGGTGAGTCCTGTAGAGTACAGCACAGCGACCTGGACGTTCAGCGGTGCCACCCTTGCAGTGCCGGGCACGGCGTGGATGACGCAGCGCACCGACTACTTTTCGCACGGCTATGCGCATGCTCAGGACATCTACGATGCCCGTACAGACGTGTCAGGCTCGATGGCCTCACCCCGCGGCTGGCTGCCTGTGATCGGTTTGAGTAGTACGTCGTATGGGTATCGCGTCATGTCTCCTGTCGTCTCCGGCAGTCCGCAGCCAAACACGGGGAGCTGTGCCATTGCCGCCCTGCTGTGGGGTGGTGCCAACGGAGCTGGTGGGAGCAAGGCCGTGAAGTTCAATGAGGATGGCACAGGCTGGATGTGGGATGCCGGAAGGCTGAACCTGGCTGGACTCTCCGGTGTGGTCATGCTCGACTCGCAGCGTGTGTTGTTCGTCTGGCCCGATCACGCACAGCACGCGACAGGTGTGGATGGGATCGGTCCGCGCTATTCTCTCGTGCCTCGCAGGCACGAGAAAGCTCTCTGCTTCATTGCCCAGGGATACGGTGAGAGCTGGCTTCGCCTGCACGGCGGTGATGGTGAGTGGCGTCTCGAACGCTATGGGTGGCCTGCCACACTTCTCGACAGCGGCACGGTCTACGGTAAGGGGACACCCCGGCTCATTTTCCACCCGGCGTCCCAGAGTATCGGGCTGTTGTGGTCCTCCCTTCATGGTGTGCGGCTCTCGCTCTTCGACTGCCGGTTGCGGCTGCTCGCGGACACTGTCGTCAACGGCGACACCACAGTTGCTGTGGAGGCGCCGAGTGGAGTATTTCGTGGGGACACGCTGTACAGCGTGTGGGAGGATGTCCGCGACGGAACACGGGAGATCTACACCAACTACTGGGTACTCCCCCGTGAGGTTCGGGAGGCCGCCGAACGCGCTTCCGACGTCCCGCGCGGTGAGCCTGGCAACTCTTCCGCGCTGGCGGTCCGCTCGATGCAGAAGATCAGCGTGACGCCGCAGCCAGTGCGCGCGGAGATGGTGGTTGAGTTCGTTGCCCCGCACAGCGGTGAGGGCGTGTTGGAATTGATAGACAGTTGGGGAGAAGTGGTGCTGAGCGTGCCGCTGGCCGCAATGGAGCGCGGCAAAAGAATGCAGTATGGTGTGGAGACTGGTGGCCTGCGTTCGCAGGTCTATCAGCTGCGGGTGAGGATCGGACAACGAGTCGTTGCCTGTGGGCGGACGGCAATTGTCCCCTGATCGCTCATCGCTGGCGGTGTGGTGGCTCAATCTCTGCCGTACCTCGTTCGTCAGTTGGTGCAATGAAATCTTTTCTGCGCCTTCTCGCAGCTCTCCTCATCGTTGCGACCACGGGACTTCCTCTCAGCGCACAACAGCCCGGCATTGTTGTGGGAAGGGTGCAGGATTCGGTGCAGAACGATGTGCTGCGCCACGCCACGATACGGGTGGAGGGGACGCGTCGCGGGGCGGTTGCCAACGACGACGGACGCTACATCATCAGGATCGAGCCGGGCACCTACACCCTTGCCGCCTCGATGGTGGGGTATCGTGTGGAGCGCCGGTCTGTCACCGTGCGTCCGGGTGACACCGTCACCGTCGATTTCACGCTGGGCCTTGCGCCGCGCACCGGGGCCGCTGTCACCGTCTACTCCGAGGACCCCGGCGTCAGCCTGATGCGGCGTGTGATCCGCCGCGTCGAGCGCCAGCGCGACTCGCTGCGGAGCTACCGCTACACCCTCTATACGCGCTTCGTTGCCGCCTCCGACACCACAACCGCAGGGCGGGCCACGAGCGCAAGCGACACCACTATCATCTCCATCTTCGAGAGCTACTCGCGCGGTTACTTCGAGCAGCCCGACCACTACTTCAACGAGATCATCCAGCGGCGGCAGACCGCGAACATCCCCCCCGAGGGAAACGTCGTGGCGTTCGGCACGAACCTCAACGCCTACGACCCAACGGTGGAGCTGCTAGGCGAGGAGATCTTCACGCCGTTCCACGCCAGCGCCCTCGACTGGTACGATTTTCGCCTGCAGGGTTATCTCCGCGTTGACAGCGCGGTGACGCTGGCGCGGGTGGAGGTGGAGCCGAAGGGGGATGGACGCCGCCTCTTCCGTGGCTTCGTCGACATCGACACCGCAACGTTCGCCCCGCAGGAGGTGGAGTTCCGTCCCAACCGTGCCGTCCGGCTTCCGTTCGACGCGTCGCTCGTCTACCGCCAGACGTTTGCCGAGCAGGAGGGGGGCTATGTGATGCCCGCAGGGATGACGATCGAGGGTTCGGCTTCGGCCTCGATCCTCTGGATCATCAACCCGCGCGTGGATCTCTCCGTGCGAACCGTTGCGTTCGACTACCACATCAACGAAGATCTCGACGGTGAGCTGTTCGAGCAGAGGCGGGTGGAGGTTGCCGAGAGTGCGGAGACGTTCGATACCCTCTTCTGGAGCGCCAACCCTATCGTTCCGCTTCGTCCGCAGGAGGAGGTGGCGTACGAGGAGATCCGTACGTCCATCGAGGCGCCCGACAGTCTCGATGGGTCGAACTGGATCACCCGCACGCTCGGCGATGTTCCCCGCCTGATCGGTCGGTTGAACCGCCGGCCCTTCACCGGACTGGAGGATGTGGTGCGACACAACCGCGTGCACGGCACCTACGGCGGGTTGGGACTGGAGGGGGAGCCGCTCGACAGGATCGAGGTGCTGGGGCGGCTCGGCTACGGTTTCGGCAACAATCGCGCCTACGGCGAACTCTCCTCGCGCGTCTGGCTGGACTCGACGCGCCACATCGCGGTGAGTGGCGGTGTCTACCACCGATTGCAGCGCACCGACAATCCCTGGCTCATCAGTGCGGCGGGCGTGACGCTCCTCTCGCTCCTGAACGGCTCCGACTACGGCGACTACTACGACGTGCTTGGGGCCGAGGGTGGGGTGGAGTTCGGTATCGGGCAGCTCCGCTTTGCGCGCCGCGACCGCTACGTGCGGCCTTCGACGGTGCGGCTGCTGATGCGGAGCGAGGAGCACGCGAACGCGCCGGTGACCTCCCGCTGGTCGCTTCTGGGCAATCCGGCGAATGTGCGGGATAATCCTCCGGTGATGCCGGGAACACTCCGTTCGCTCGGCTTCGAGTTGAACCTGAACTATACCCCCGAGCGACGGCTGGGGGACATCGGATTTCAGCTGCGTGGAGAGATGAGCGAGCCGACGGTGCTGCCCAGCGACTTCGACTACCGCCAGCTCGGGGCGGTGTTCCTGTGGCGTACACCAACGCTTCCACTCTGGAAACTCGACCTGCGGCTCGCCGGTGGCTGGTCGTTCGGGCGGGTGCCGCCGCAGCGCTTCTTCAGTCTGGAGTCGGCGGTGAGCGCGATTGCCGGGGGAGGATCGTTTCGTGGGATGAGAGTGAAGGAGTTCTACGGGGACCGCTACGCGTCGATCTCGCTGGAGCACAACTTCGGGGAGATCATTCCCGGCGTGCTGCGCATTCCGAACATCGCCTCGTTCGGCATCGAGTTCCTGGCGCTGGGCCGGGCCGGGTGGAGCACCTTCTCACCGGAGGCGCGCGACTACACCGGCACACTCCTCGCCAGCACCGACGCAACGGAGGATCGGCTCTACTACGAGCTTGGTCTCGGACTGAACCGTATTCTGCTCTTCTTCCGCTTCGACATCACTGCACGCCTGACGCAGACCGACGGGCCACGGTTCTTCCTCACGTTCACCAGCGCGACGAACTAGGACGTGCTGACAGAAGCGAAAGCACCAGAAGCAGGGCGTCTGATTCTCAACACGACCGAGGGGAGCGACCAGAGAAGCGTCGGGGACCAGGCGTGTGCGAGCGATCGTCCGTTCCCCCGCACCATCGAAGTGCGTCGTCGTCTCTGCCGATCACACGAGGAGATCCGTGTGCCGGTTCTACGCGGCCGTGCCGCTGCACCGCTCTTCCTTATCATCGCTGATCCCTACTCTTCGTATGTTCGCCCGACACGAACCCTTTCTCGATCATGACTTTCCGAACGATTCCTCTCCTCACAGCTCTCGCGGTGCTTCTGGCGGCTGGGTGTGCCGAGAAGCAGGAGGCTCCTGCGGCGAAACAGAATACCGCAGACACAGTAAGCGGGGCCAAGGCTCCACAGGCCATGACTCCCGCCGAAACAGTGGAGCAGGCAGAGAAGATGGCTGTGAGCTATCTGCGCACCAACCACTCCCTGACGGGTGAACTCGAAATGGAGGGGAAGCCCTACGACGACGGGCCGTGGACCGTCGTAACCATGCGGGCGGGGAACGCGCGCTGGAAGGTGTGGATCAATCCCGCCACCAACGAAGTGCGCGAAGCCACGCAACTCTCTCCAACCCCCTGATCACCTGCCGGATCGACGCCGCACCCTTCACGTGGACCCTCACGACGAATGCGATGCTGGCGTTGGACTGCGACGGAGCCTCGTTCTCCGGCAGGGGACGCTGGGGCTTCACAATCCATTCAGCACACTCTACAAAATCATGCGTACATCGATTCTTCTGGTAACGGCTGCCCTCATTCTCTCCGCGTGCGGCTCGAAGAACTCCCAGCCGGGTGTTGAGACGGATACGACCGGCACGCACACTCCCGGTGCCGCCCCACCGCCGCCGTCGGCATCTGCCCGCCCAGCGCCACCGCCCGACACCGCTCGACTGGCGGCGATGCAGCGGGAGATCGACAAGCTGAAGCAGAAGGTGGACGAGAAGGGGGCCGCAGATGCTGGAAAATCCTCCTCTGAACGCGTGCGGTTCGAGTCGGGCAGGAGCGCGAAGACAGTCAACGGTGTGATAAACGCCGGAGCACGCAAGGAGTATGTCCTCGGCGCGCGCGCCGGGCAGGAGCTTACCGTGCGGCTCGATTCGCGGAACGCTGGAGTGATCCTCTCGATCACCGGCCCCAACGGACGCACCCTGCTGGCCAACGGAACGAGCTACGGTGCGGCCCTCGACGCCGACGGCGACTACCACATCGACGTGCGCAGTGCAGACAAGGGCCCGAAGTCGGTCGGGTTCTCCCTCTACACGGAGATTCGGTAGCGCGCGCGATCAGGACAACAGGGAATGGGGGGTAGGAGACGCTCTCGACGAGCGATTCCTACCCCTTGTGTATCGGGGAGGGCATGAACCTCCAAGTGGAAGAAGAAGTGCTTCGTCGTGGCACGCTGTATCGAGCGGGAACCGTCCGTGGTAATCCACGGAATCTGATAACTTGTGTTGTGTGCTACTGCGCACGGACAGAGTCGATTGATAGAAGTGTCCTAGTGCAAGAGTGGTTCAACAAGATGTATGCCGGGAGAGAGCGGAGGATATCGTGCTGTGCAGTGAATTGATCCAGGTTCGCAGGAGAAATATTCTGAAGGAGTTATCGATGCAGTATTTGTTGATGGTTGTCTTTGCGGTCATGATGTCGAGCGTGATGCGCGGTCAGCAGGTGGACACGATCCGGGCGAACCCGGCGGCGGTGCCATTGCAGAAGGTGTGGGAGATCGAGGGTGAGAATGGTGACAACCTCGATGTCGGTGCTGCGGTGCAGATGAGCGACAGGGTGGCATTGTGGTACATCAAAGGAAATGCAGGGTGTTCACGCTGTGGCTGGTACCGCTGGGATAGTCAACAGAATGCTGCTCAGCGGTTCCAGGGGATGGCTCCGAAGGGAGTCTGTAGCGGCCGGTTCTTCGGAACGGAGGAGCGGTATCTGATCGTCAGCAGTGCGGCGCTGTATCGCTCTGATGTGTACGCTCCTCGTCTGGTGGTGGTTCGGTACGTAGATAGTGTGTTCGATACGACAGCAATCAGCGAGTGGAATGGTGCAGAGCAGGATTCGGGCGAGATCACGTTCCCATCGGCAGTTGTAGCGGCGGACTTGGATGGAGATGGTGCTGATGACTTGATCGCTCTGTATCCTAATCGTTTCCATCCAGTGTTTGACAGTAGTAGTGGTCAGGTGATTGGGACGGTTGGCATTGCACGTCCGCACTTGAGGATCTGGCGAGGGGGTGCGGACTTCAGCCTGGAGGAGCCGACGGTGGTGGTGGTCGACAGCTTCCAGAAGTCGACCAATGCCGTGCCACTGCGTCTGGTGGTTGGTCGTCTGGATGGCGACGCACTGCCGGATGTGGCCACGGTCATCGAGTACCGCATCGACGGCCGCGACACGACGCTGCTGAGCCTGTGGCTCAGCAGCAGCGCAGGCACCCCCTGGAACTGGAACACACCCAGCCGACGCATCAGCTTCCCCGATGCTCACGCAATCGGTAGCGGTCTGGTCCTGGCCGATCTCGATGGGGATCACCGACTCGATGCGGTCTACCCCACCGAGCCGTTCTCGCTGGGTCAGCATGTGGTCTACCTGTCGCGGAATGGTGGATTCCTGGATCGTCTCGATGGTGAGGGAAGACTTCGGTCATCGAGTGCGGATCGTGTGCTGGTGAACACGCCGTTCGATGGAGCGGTGGACTGGGGGTATGTGAGCGACAGCAGCGGCCGGTACGCGATGCTGGGGATGCTGCGCCAGGGGAGCTATGTGGGGTTGAGCGGTGGGCCGAGCGGCCCGGATGGGTTGTGGGATGGTGTGGCGGGGGGGCATGTGTTCTGGCAACCGATGGGAGATGCGACAGGGGACGGGTGGGCTGACTTGTTGGCGGGGTACAGCGGCGGCGTGAGTGGGAGTCCGGGGTATGCGGCGCTGTACGCGGGTGGCCCGTACATCCCGCATGATCCGACGGTTGGAGTGGAGTGGAGTGCGTTGGCGGGGGAGCATGCGAAGTCGCTGGCGGTGTGGCCGCAGCCGGCACGGGAGGTGGTGCACATCGCCTGGCGTGGCGATCT
>Ga0206107_1000187_pt1 | contig 42907 bp, 17 predicted proteins | sample 2B0metagenome_FD_148652 | JGI IMG/M metagenome (GOLD analysis project Ga0206107, IMG submission 148652) | Enriched microbial communities from leaf-cutter ant dump, University of Wisconsin, Madison, United States - 2B0 | ecosystem: Environmental > Terrestrial > Nest > Insects nest > Nest dump...
ATAGCCGTTTAGATCAATGGAATTGATCTATTATCTATGATTCCGATTTATTTCGGAACGGATATCCAATCGGTATTAGCCGGGAAAGACAATTTTTAGCCATTTTTCCGAAGCCTTGATTTTTTGCTCCACTTTTTTATCAGGAAAAAAGTGGAAATATGAAGTTTAATTCAGAAATGGATTGGAGCTTTTCGGTTTACACTTTAACCTGAACAAATGATTCAAAACCAGCCTTCTTAAAACCCCAACTACCGTTTCATCATACCGTTTACCATAACTTAAATAGATCCAATTTTCCGGGCTCCAGCTTGCTTTATCCATTTTTAACTTCTATAAATGTTTAAAAACGGTTATTCAAAAATATTTTTCATATCTTTTTAGTCGGGATGGGGATGGTTGTTCCCCAGAATATTTACAAAAAGGAACGTTCTCCTTTCATCAAAAATCATCGATAGCATTAAAACAAATTAACCCCTCAACTAAAAATTCAAGGCTATTTTTCATGATTCCCGCGAAAATCAATATTCATCTCTCCTTATTTCTCAGCAACGACTTCTCCGGTACGGGACCTTGCGTTTCTCCTATTCCGGCAACTTAACCTCAACATCCAATTTTTGAGGCGTTGCAGGGAAGTAATTTTGCTTAATTTGGCTTGCTGTGGTTAAAGCGAAAAACCAGCAATTCCGGTACACAACTGTTAATTTTTTGCCCTCTGTCTAAAACTGCCCAAAGAAAAGTAAATTGCAAATGCAATTATGATTATGAATAAATTTTTAATGCTGTTTGGTTTACTTTTATTCGCAGCCTCATTTGCGAAAGTTATATCAGCACAAATCCCGCTTGTAAAAAACACTAAACTTCAACCAGGGCATTTTTTAATAAATGGAACTGCCCTGGAAGTTGCCGATGGTACCACCATTGCTTTGTATAATGGTACAAATGGCGTTCCTGAATCAACCACCACAGTTCAGGGAGAAAAATTTTCATTTACCGGTTCGGTGGCCAGCCCCGAACCTAAGGTGATTGTTTTGGATGGCAAAGCCCCTTACTTCACTTTTTTTGCTGAAAATAAAGTGATGGAAATTAAGTTTACCGGCCACGAGTTTAAACAGGCAACTGTAAAAAATTCTCATGCTCAGGATGAATATGTTGTGCTTGCCCGGATATTAGAAAAATATAAGGATGTATTTGCGCCAAATGGAGGCGGTTCGGATGAAATGAAAAAACAGGCCGGTGAAGAAATTGTAGGTTATATAAGTAATCATTATTCTTCTTACACAACCCCTCTGGCATTATTCAGGTATTACCAGGCTACTCAGGATGTGGAAACTGCCGATTCACTGTTTCAACTGGTTAGCCCTGAAGTGAAAGAAGGCGTACTTGGGCGCTCCTTTGCCCGAACCCTTACACAATTGCTGAATAATCCGATAGGAAAACCTGTTCCCGATTTTGAACAAAATGATCCTTCCGGTAATCCCGTTAAGCTGAGTTCTTTCAGGGGTAAATATGTGCTGGTCGATTTTTGGGCAAGCTGGTGTGGCCCATGCAGGCAGGAAAACCCAAATGTAGTGGCTGCTTTTAATAAATACAAGGATAAGAATTATACCGTATTGGGCGTTTCTTTCGATAAAACCAAACAGGCATGGTTAGATGCCATAAAAAGGGATAACCTAACCTGGACTCATGTGAGCGATCTGAAGGGTTGGTCGAATGCAGTAGGCCAGCAGTTTAACATCACTTCCATTCCGCAAAACTTTTTAATTGACCCCAATGGCATCCTGATCGCCAAAAACCTTAGGGGTGCAGAATTGGAAGCTAAGCTGGCCGGTATCTTCGGATACTGATTCTATTCCGCTGTTGGCAGAAATTTTTTAGTGGCCTTATTTGATTCGAAGTTTGATTATTTTATATTATGATCATCATCAGTATCATTTTATTGCTTTTTTTCTACTTTCAGATTTATGCTAAAGTATTTTCTTTGCTGGTTTCCAATGCTGATAATTGCGGTAATAAATGGCTCGCTTAGAGATTTATGGTATAAAAAATTTACAGGTGAATTACTTGGCCATCAAGTTTCAACTATTTCTTTAATAATTTTTTTTGGTTTCTTCATTCGGTTTGTTATAAATAAACTTCCGCCTAATTCAGAAAAGCAAGCAATATTTATCGGTTTATTATGGCTAAGCTTAACCATAGTTTTTGAATTTGGTTTTGGGCTAATTCGGGGATATTCTTGGCATAAAATGCTAGATGACTATAATGTTCTTAAAGGACGTATTTGGATATTGGTACTTATTTGGACTACAATTGCCCCTTTTCTTTTTTTTAAATTTAATGTTTCCAGATAAACTCCTGCCAACATTGCCTGTACGCCATTGGGGCTTGATAGGCTAAATCTCGACTACAAAAACTCAATTATTGTTCGGCAGTAATTCGGCTTACATTTGTACTAACCACCTGCGCATTTTGTTACATTCCAAGTGCTCAGGCTCGTCTCTTTGTTTCATCAAAATTCCGTTACTTTATGGCATACGAGCCAAGCCGATGGATCATGAAATACCCCAACAGCGTAAATGCGAGTTCGTTTGTCAATTACCGTTAGTTCAGTTTTTTATAGTTCCGGCAAGTTGCCTTTTATAAAGCTGAACGGTGTTTTCCAACCCCAGGTATATGGCATCGCAAATCAGGGCATGGCCGATGGATACTTCTAAAAGTCCGGGAATATGTTCCGCAAAATATTTAAGGTTATTCAGGTCGAGGTCGTGGCCGGCATTAATTCCTAAACCGGCTTCATTGGCTGCAACGGCAGCTTTAAAATAGGGTGCAATTGCTGTTTCTTTATTTCCTTTAGCATATCCGTTGGCATAGGCTTCGGTATATAATTCTACCCGATCCGTTCCGCATTGCACGGCGCCTTTAATCATTTCCATATCGGGGTCAACAAAAACAGATACCCGGATACCTGCATTTTTAAATAGCGAAACGGTCTCTTTAAGATAAGTGGCATTTTTAATGGTATCCCATCCGTGGTTGCTGGTAATTTGCCCCTGAGCATCGGGCACAAGGGTTACCTGTTGCGGCTTTACATCAAGAACCAGGGCAATAAATTTCTGTTCTTTGGGGTTTCCTTCTATGTTGAATTCGGTATGCAAAACTTTTTTAAGGTTGTACACATCCAGGTAACGGATATGCCGTTCATCGGGACGCGGGTGAACCGTAATGCCGTTAGCGCCGAATCTCTCAATATCTAATGCGGCGTTTATAATGTCCGGATTATTATGCCCCCTGGCATTGCGAAGGGTGGCCAGTTTGTTGATGTTGACTGAGAGCTGAGTCATTTCTTTTTGAAGTTTCTAAATTAAAACAAAGATAATTGCCGTAAGGTTTCTGAAAGAATATGGTAAATAAAGAGTGGAAAAAATAATTAATTACCGTTGTTTTCTATTCACGAAATCTGTAAAAAGAATAATGGCTCACAAATGCCCAGATTTTTTCATTCCGGGTTAGCCCAACGTGCCATTTCGGAGCCCTTGTACGGAAGGGGGCACTCAGGATATTTTTCTTAAAAAAAAGAGGCAGCACTTTTCAGCCTGCCTCAGTGAATTATTAAAGCGGATCAATTAATACCTGTACATTTCAGGTTTGAACGGACCATTTTTTGGAATGCCAAGATAGCTGGCCTGTTCATTTGAAAGTTCATCAAGTTCCACCCCAATTTTAGAAAGGTGTAAGCGGGCAACTTTTTCATCAAGGTGCTTGGGAAGTACATACACTTTGTTTTCGTATTTCCCGGGGTTTGTCCAGAGTTCAATCTGGGCAAGGGTTTGATTGGTAAATGAGTTGCTCATTACAAAACTTGGGTGGCCGGTAGCACAACCGAGGTTAACCAGCCTGCCTTCTGCAAGCACAATCACTTCTTTGCCATCAATATTATAAAGATCAACCTGGGGTTTAATGGTATCCTTCGTGTTGCCATAAGCGTTATTTAACCAGGCCATATCAATTTCAATATCGAAGTGCCCTATGTTGCAAACAATGGCTTTGTCTTTCATTGCGCGGAAATGCTTTTCGGTGATCAGGTCGCGGCAACCGCTTGCGGTTACAATGATATCAGCTTCTTTTACCGCATCAGTCATTTTCTTCACTTCATAACCGTCCATTGCAGCCTGCAATGCACAAATCGGATCAATTTCGGTAACAATAACTCTGCAACCTGCACCGGATAGAGAAGCTGCTGAACCTTTACCCACATCTCCATAACCACCTACAACAGCAACTTTTCCTGCAAGCATTACATCGGTAGCGCGGCGAATGGCATCCACCAGTGATTCTTTACATCCGTATTTGTTATCGAATTTCGATTTGGTAACCGAGTCGTTTACATTGATGGCAGGAATAGGCAGAGTGCCTTTTTCCATACGTTCGTATAAGCGGTGAACGCCTGTTGTGGTTTCCTCGCTAAGTCCTTTGATGTTACTTACAAGTTCAGGATATTTATCCAGCACAATATTGGTGAGGTCTCCGCCATCATCAAGAATCATGTTCAGCGGCCTGTTGGCGCTGCCAAAAAACAGGGTTTGTTCAATACACCAATCGGCTTCTTCAGTGTTCTGGCCTTTCCATGCAAACACGCCAATGCCAGCGGCGGCAATGGCTGCTGCGGCCTGATCCTGGGTAGAGAAAATGTTGCAACTGCTCCATTTTACTTCAGCGCCCAATGCAACTAAGGTTTCAATGAGAACTGCAGTTTGAATGGTCATGTGCAGGCATCCTGCAATGCGTGCACCTTTTAATGGTTGTGATGCGGCATATTCTTTACGGATGGCCATAAGCCCCGGCATTTCTGCTTCTGCAAGCCTGATTTCTTTCCTGCCCCATTCGGCAAGTGTAATATCCTTAACCTTATACGCGAGGTTAAAATCAATCCCTTTTTCGGTGATGGTTGACATGTTTTTTAATTTAAGCTGCAAAATTAACCATTATGGTAAAAAATACTATCATTAATTGAATATTTAGGATAAAATAATATTATTTTATAGTTTCATGGAATAAAAATCAAGAAAGGATTAAAAATGAAGGCTAAAAGAGAAGAAACCACGGGTGTAGCTCCGCTGCTGGATAAAACCGACCTGGAAATCCTAAAAATATTGCAACAAAATGCGCGGGTTACAGTGAAAGAAATTGCTCAAAAAGTTCATTTAAGCACCACGCCGGTTCATGAACGGATTAAACGGCTTGAACAAACCGGCGTAATCAAACAATATGTTGCACTGCTCGATCATACAAAGGTCAGGAGGGGGCTGATGGTAATCTGTTATGTATCGCTGAAAGCCCATAACAAAAATGCCGGTTCTACATTTATTAAGGCCATTAAAGAATTGCCTGAAGTAATAGAGTGTTATAATATTTCGGGTGAATATGATTTTATGCTGAAAGTAGTGGAAGAAAATATGGACAGTTTTTATGATTTTCATGTAAACCGGCTTAGCCAGATCGAAAATATTGGAAATGTGCAAAGCGTTTTTGTGATGGGTATCATTAAGCAAACCCATCAATTGGTTTGGTAATTGTTTTTTTGCGCATCACATAATCGTTCATAAAAAAACCATTTCCAATGTCAATATCTTCCTCATGTAAAATTTCGAAACCATTTCTTATGTAAAAAGCAATGGCCGGGTTATTTCTGTTTACATTCAGTTCAAGCTGGAGGGCGCCGCTTTCCGTTGCCTGCTTTTCTACTTCAAGCAATAATTTTTTTCCAAGCCCCAGGCCCTGGAGTTTTGGCAGAAGGTATATTTTATGGAGCCTGTAAATGGAGTGATCATTCGGGATTTTTTCGGAAAAAGAAGCGAAGCCTGAAGGAATGCCATCTGTTTCTAACAAAAGGAAACGGTGTTTTTTGATCCTGATCTGATCAATAAGCGCATCATCAGCATAAAACAGGTTTAGCATGTAATTGATTTGTGCTTCGCTGATGATGTTGCCATAACAATCCGGCCAGATGGTTCCTGCCAAAGTTCCGATCACGGGTACATCTTCAATTTTTGCACGGCGAATTTCCGTTTTGTTATTTGGTGTTGATCCGTAAGTTGGGTGCTGCAAGAATTCGTCCTTTTTCATCTTTTACGAATACATCAAAAAAATAAAGTTCCTCTCCGGGTTTTAAATCCTGGGTAACTTGCGAAATCCATATTTCAGGCAGGGGAGTGCTTCGGAATAATGAAGAAACCATGGTGGTGGTTGGCATGGTTTTTCCCGTTATTTCATCTTCGGTAAAAGCGGCGCGGGTGTATGCAAGCTGGTATGAACTGATTTCATATTTTCTTTTGGATCCATCGGTAATGGTAAGGGATAGCGGAACAAGTGCAACCACGTCTTTTACCAAAAGGGTATCTGAATGATTGACCGAACCCAGGCTGGTGAATAACTTAGGAGGTTTGTATTTTTCTGAACCCTTGTTCTGCCCAAAACTGCCGAAGGCAATCAATCCAAAAACAAAACAAAGCAACAGGCGGATATATTTTTTCATTTCCCGAAATTTAAGGTGAATCTGACAAAGTAAAGATTGTTTCAGAAGGTTTTAACTTTTACAATTTTGCCAGGCTGTCTTCAATAATTTTAATTTTTGCACTGGCATCCGATTGTTTTTTCCTTTCCAGCTCAATCACTTCCGGTTTTGCATTGGCAACAAACTTTTCATTCCCTAATTTTTTTTCTACTGAAACCAGGAAACCGCGAAGATGCTCAAGCTCTTTTTGCATATCAGCTCTTTGACGGTTGATGTTGATGGTTTGGTTCGATTTAATAAAGAACGTATCGGTTCCAATCAGGATGGTGGTAGCAGTTTCCGGTGCTATATCGAAACTGAATGAAGACGCATTAACCTGCTTTTTAAGAATTTCTGCTGTGTGCAGATGGTTTTCTTTATTTGAAGTTTGTACAAAAATTTCAATCTGATCTTTGGGTTTCAGTTGTTGCTTGTTGCGGATGTCTCTGATTCCGGTAATGGCTAACTTAAGCAGGTTTGCTGTTTCCAGTATTTTTTGATCGGGTTCCTGCAATTTGCTCCATAGTTTCACGCAGAGGTCATCCGTTCTTTCCTGAAGCAGATGGTAAATTTCTTCTGTGATAAAAGGCATAAACGGATGCAGCAATTGCATCAGCCCGGTAAAAAAGTTGATGCTGGACTGGAAGGTTTTCGATGCGATGGGCTGTTCAAATCCGGGTTTCACCCATTCCAGGTACCAGGAGCAGAAATCGTCCCAGATCAAACTATAAATGGTTTTCAGGGCTTCCGATAACCTGAATTGAGAAATGAGCCGGGTTACTTCTGTTTCTGCTTCGGCCAGCCGGTTGCTAAACCATGAAACGGCAAATTGGGCATCCTGGTTTTCTTCCATATCGGCCTGCTTCGATTCCCACATTTTCACCAGCTTGAGCGCATTCCACATTTTGTTGTTGAAATAGCGTCCCTGTTCAAGGCTGCTTTCATCAAATAGCAGGTCGTTTCCGGCAGGCGAGGAGATCATTATTCCAAACCGAACGGCATCCGCTCCGTATTGATCAATGAGGGCGAGCAGATCGGGCGAGTTGCCGAGGCTCTTACTCATTTTTCTTCCCTGTTTATCGCGCACAATGCCGGTAAAATAAACATCTTTGAACGGGAGCTGCTGCATAAATTCTTCACCGGCTATAATCATACGTGCTACCCAGAAGAAAATAATTTCGGGTGCAGTAACCAGGGTATTGGTAGGGTAGTAATATTTTACATCTTTATTTCCGGGATCCGACAAACCTTTGAAAACTTCAAAGGGCCAGAGCCAGCTCGAGAACCAGGTGTCGAGGCAATCTTCATCCTGTTTAAGCTTTATATTGTCTCCGCCATGTATTTCGTAAAAAATATCATAAGCTTCCGCTTCATTATGGGCTACTACAAATTTTCCGTTGTCATCAAACCATGCGGGGATCCTGTGCCCCCACCAAAGCTGGCGGCTTATACACCAGTCTTTGATGTTTTCCATCCAGTGCCGGTACAGGTTTTGGAATTTTAAGGGATGAAATTTGATTTGACCGCTCATCACATCATCAAGCGCTTTTTTCGATATTTCTTCCATGCGAAGCCACCATTGCAGGCTCAGCCTCGGTTCTACAACCACATTGGTTCTTTCGCTGTACCCCACTTCACTGGTATAATCTTCAGTTTTTACCAAAAAACCCCTGGCTTCCAGTTCGGGTACAATTTGTTTTCGGGCTTCAAACCTGTCGGCGCCAACAAAAATCTGTGCATCTTCATTCAGGGTACCGTTATCATTAAAAATATCCACTACTTCCAGGTTGTGTTTTATGCCAAGCTGGTAATCGTTCATATCGTGTGCTGGTGTAACCTTTAATGCGCCGGTACCAAAATCGGTGCTAACATAATCATCTGTAATGATGGGAATTTTCCTTCCAATTAATGGAACGATGGCAAACTTACCGTGCAGGTGTTTGTAGCGATCGTCGGTTGGGTTTACGCAAATTGCGGTATCGCCCATAATGGTTTCGGGGCGTACAGTAGCAATGGTGATCGTTTCTCCGTTACCGTTATCAATTGAATATTTCAGGTAATACAGCTTTTGTTTTGTTTCCTTTCTGATCACTTCTTCATCGCTTAGCGCAGTAAGCGCCTTCACATCCCAGTTAATCATTCGCTTGCCCCTGTAAATTAGCCCCCTGTTATAAAGGATATTAAATACGTTGATCACCGATTGGTAATAATCAGCATCCATGGTAAAGCTGGTGCGGTTCCAGTCGGCGCTGCATCCTAATTTTTTTAATTGCTGAAGGATGATGCCTCCGTATTTATTTTTCCATTCCCAGGCATGGTTTAAAAATTCATCCCGGCTCAGTGAAGATTTGCTGATTCCTTTTTCGCGCAGCATTTGCACCACTTTGGCTTCGGTGGCAATGGATGCGTGATCGGTTCCCGGAACCCAGCATGCATTTTTTCCTTCCATTCTGGCCCGGCGAATGAGGATGTCCTGTATGGTATTATTCAGGCTGTGGCCCATGTGCAATACCCCGGTTACATTTGGGGGAGGCATTACGATGGTATAGGGTTCCTGTTCGTTGGGCTGGCTGAAAAAATAGCCTTTTTCCATCCAATGCGCATACCATTTGCTGTCGGTTGTGGCCGGTTCAAAGTTTTTACTCAATTCCATTTTCTTCTTTTTCTGGCTTGCAAAAATAAGTCATGAAAGGGCTGCGGTAAGAGAAAATCGGGTTGAATTCCGGATTAACCCCAATTATTCAGTAAATTGATTCCATAATATGTATGCCATTGTTGATATTGAAACTACCGGCATGTCTTCTTTTAAAAGCGGGATAACGGAAATTGCAATTTGCCTGCACAACGGGCAAAGCGTGGTTGACCGGTACATGAGCCTGATAAATCCGGGATACCCCATACCGGCTTATATAACCAGGCTTACCGGTATATCAAACGAAATGGTTTCCGATGCACCTTTTTTTGATGAAGTGGCAGGGGCAATCTATGCGATATTGAAGGATCATGTTTTTGTTGCCCATAATGTAAGTTTCGATTATTCGTTTGTGCAGCATGCTTTAAAAGCAGCGGGGTTTAATTTAAACGTACAAAAGTTGTGTACGGTACGAATGAGTAGAAAAGTTTTTCCCGGTTTGCCATCCTACAGTCTTGGAAATATATGCAGAAGCCTGGGCATATCAAACAATAACCGGCACCGGGCAATGGGCGATGCCGCTGCAACTGCCGAATTATTTGAAAGAATGATACAGCATAAAGGGGAAAAATTTATCCATAAAATGCTTGGTTATGATGTTGTAAAAAATATCAGCGAAGGGGAATGAGGAGATCATGCCTGCCGGAAAGAAATTCAAATCAATCAGTAAAACTGTGCATGGTAAGCTAATCCTTCAAACCTTAATCGGTTGATTCGATGGTAGCCCATATTTTTCTATTGGAGATGGCCTGGCACTGTGGTTTTAAATCATCTAAACTGCCGTTTTTAACCGCATATTTCCCTCTGGTATGAATCAACACTGCGCATTGTTCGGCCTGTTCCGGAGAATGCCCACAAATATCAACCAGGGCATCAATAACCCAATCAAAAGTATTCACATCATCATTCCATACTACAAGAGAATATGCAGGTACAGTATCGGTAAGCAGTAAGGTTTCCTGACTTTCGTGTGGGCTAAGGGATTGTTTTATCTCTGGCATGAAGCAAAGGTACTGAGGATTCTGGTAAAAGGATGGTAAAAGAAGGGCGACGGGATGCGCCCCTCATTAAAAATATCGGATAGAAAAAAGCTTTATCATTTTCCCTTTGCGATGGAATTTGTGGGTCTTCTTATCATATTATCGAGCGATAAATATCCTCCTCCTTCTATAAAAAATACAATAACCAAAACCAGCATCAGGAAAGATAAGGGAAGTTCGGCCTGGTTTATTTTTGATGCATCCGTATTCATATTTACAAATACGATGGCGCCTATGATGATGGGAATCTGAATCAGCGCCATAAAACGGGTAAGCAGCCCTACCAGAATTGCCGCACCACCAATAATATGTATCCAGGGCAGGATTTTTATCATCCACGACAGGCTTTGCAGGGTTTTGGAACCGGCAAAATATGCTTCCAACTGATCGAAATGAATGATAAAATCAATGCCTTTATAGATCAGGCAGATGCCCAGCACAATGCGAAGAATTACCACCCATTTGGGGATATTCCTCCCCGAAATCGAACTTTGATGAAGTAAACTCATGGCTTGAAGTTTTGATTGATTTTTTAAATTAACATTTTTTTTGCATTGAAGGAAATTTAAATTTTTTGTTATTCAGCAATGTGTTGAAAATGACTGGAAAACATTCAAAAAAATTTTGCCGGAAAAGAAGAAGGCCTATCTTTGCCATCCCAAAATAAGGGAGCATAGCTCAGTTGGTTTAGAGCATCTGCCTTACAAGCAGAGGGTCCGCGGTTCGAACCCGTGTGCTCCCACCACTTAAGGTCGCCTGAAGGCGGCCTTTTTTGTTCCCCCTTGATCTTGAAAATACTTTTTTAATAAACCGCCTACAATTTTACCCTGAATTTTACTTATCCCTGAATTCAAATTTCCTTTTTCACAATTCCAAATTTTTTAAGCATTTTTTTTCTTCCATTTAAAACCATCGCTCCGGAATTTTTTTGAGTGATCGTTCTTGTTATGGTATTTATTTAAACACATAGTACAGGTTGAATAGTAAACTTTTACATTGGTACATAATATTACTGGGTCAAAAGTTTGGATTTCAGGATACCAACATATTATATTTGTGTTTCCGTAGAGAACTTTTATCCCTATTTCCTTCGAAAGACAGGCCATCTTACAGGCCAAACTCCATTTTCCTTCTTTGCTTTAATACACACTACGCTTACCCCTATTTACCACTATTCTTAAAAAACCTAAGGTCCATTTCTTGCCATTTGGCGCCTGTGGAAAACATGCATGTTCAAAAAAGTAACATGTAGTTTAACCATTTTGGTATTGACCCAAAAAAAACCTTAGGAATGAAAACTTTTTTACCCATTTTACCAAACAGGGTTGTACAAAAATTTTACAACAAGTTTTTGGGATTGTTCCTGTTGTTGTGTGCTGCTTTATATTCGAGTGGCCAAACTACCGAAACCTTTACTACTCCCGGATCCGGAAGTTTCATTGTGCCCGCAGGTGTTACAAGCATTTATGTGGAATGTTGGGGTGGTGGCGGTGCAGGCGCAACACGTTCAACAAATGGTGCCGGCGGTGGTGGCGCAGGTGGCGCTTATGCAGCATCTACAATAGCCGTTACGCCGGGTGCCAGTATAAATTATTTTGTTGGAAGTGGGGGAGAATCAGGAACCACAGGAACCAATATTAATGGAAAAGACTCCTGGTTTAATACGAGCAGCTCCATAATGGCAAAAGGAGGGCCGGGCGTTGCTAACAATGGTTCAACAGGAGCAACTGCACCTGTTGCAACCATGAGTATTGGTACCGTGCGGTACAAAGGAGGTAATGGAAGGGCTGCCAATACAATAATTTTAAGTTACGGTGGGGGTGGTGGATCTTCTGCAGGTACCAGCGCAAATGGAAATAATGCAACAAATAATAATGGTGCTGCAGCGCCTGCAGGAGGAGGAGCTGGCGGAGATGGCAGATACGTTTCGCAGGGTAATGGATCAGATGGCGATGAGCCTGGCGGTGGCGGCGGCGGTGCACTTAGAACATCCTCCGGTACCCGATACGGTGGTAACGGAGGCAATGGGAAAATTAAAGTAACTTATACAAAACCAACTTATAAAAGCCAGCTTATTGGCACTATAAATTATGGTTCAATAAACTGGTGCGCAGGTGAAACCAGAAATGTAACTGTAGAAATAAAAAATGTGGGTACTGCTACCTGGAATGATGGTGGCAGCGCGGTTATTAATGTGGGTATAAAATGGAATACCAATGGTGTTAACTGGGCAGATTACCATGTTCGGGTTTCTGCAGGCAGGGTTGAACCTAACCAGTCGTTTATTTACCTGCTCCCTATTACCGCATCTAATCATAATGGTACCTCTTATACCACTCCACTTGCTACAGGTACAAATAAACTGACCATCGATGTGGTATATGAAGGCGTTTCGTGGTTTGGGAATAATGCAAACGGAGTAGGTCCGGGAAATGTGGTATTTCAAACTCCGAATATTAACATCATTTCCCTGCCAACTGATGTTTCAGCAGCAGGTTCCCCCAATCCGGTTTGTATAGGGGCCACCCTAAACCTGAACGGAACGGCAACCAATGGTGAAACCTGGGCATGGACAGGCCCCAATGGTTTTACCAGCAGCGATCAAAACCCAACTGTTTCCGGATTTGGTCCCGATAACGTAGGGGTATATACGCTAACGGCATCCAATGCCTGTGGTACATCGGCACCGGTAAATACCGCTGCCATTAATTTTCATGATCTTCCGGTTGTTTCTGCTCCTTCTGCAGTTTGTATGGGCAGTAGCGCAAACCTTATTCCTTCTTCGGGAGGTACCTGGGTGAGCAATAATCCTGCTGTAGCTTCTGTAACAAATGCCGGTTTGGTAACCGGTTTATCAGCAGGTACATCCGATTTTACATATACCGAATCAGCTACAGGTTGTAGCAATACCAGCAGTCTGGTTACAGTAAATAACCGGCCCACCGCCAGTATTACTTCTTCCTCCACTTCGGTTTGCAGCAACAATTCATCGGTAGATATTTCGGGTGAAGTGATTGCCTCAGGAAACTGGACACTTACTTTAAGTGACGGATCTTCCACAACAGGTTCAGGCAATGGCAGCTTTTCAATTTCTGTTTCACCAACTACCACCACTACTTATACCATTTCATCTATAACGGATGATTTGTGTGCTTCCCTTCCGGCAGATTTAACCGGATCGGTTACCATAACCGTAAATGAAGAAGTACAGATTGCGGATCAGCCTCAGCCAACACAATCGGTTTGCTCAAGCTTCCCGGTGAGTTTTACGGTTGCTGCTACAGGCTATAGTTTGAGTTACCAATGGTATTTTGGCAATACGCCATTAACCGACAATGCAAATGTTTCGGGTACGCAAACTCCAACTCTAAATATCAACCAGGTAACTGTTGCGGATGCCGGTGCTTACCATGTGCTGGTTACGGGTGCAGCACCCTGTGCCCAGGTGGTTTCTGATGATGCCATACTGGATGTTTCGCAGGATATTGAAATTACCGATCAGCCGGAGTCGCAAATAAAATGTGCAGGTGAAACGGCTGTATTTAGTGTAATAGCTACCGGTAGTAACCTGAATTATTTATGGAGAAAGGGGAATACCCCGCTGTTTGATGGAGGAAATATCTCCGGCGCTGCAACATCCAGTTTAACCATTGCCAATGTATCGCCTGCCGATGTGGCTTCAAATTATAATGTGGTTATTAGCGGTGATGGTATCTGTCCGCAGGTAATTTCGGTTAATGCGTCGTTAACGATAAACCCAATACCTTCTGTATCGGTTTCGGCTCCTTCTCAACAAATTTGTAACGAAGCAAATATTGGTACTATTAATTTTTCGGGTTCTGTAAGCGGTACCACATTTAACTGGGTTAGAGATAACCCATCTGTTACAGGAACTATTTCAACCAGCGGATCCGGTAACATCTCCGGTACCCTGATCAATAGTAGTTATGTACCCGTTACGGTAACCTTTACCATTACGCCTGAAGCAAACGGATGTTATGGAACTCCTGCAACTGCTTCGGTATTGGTAAAACCTTCGGCAGATGTGATTCCCTCTCTTTCAAGCCAAACCATTTGCAGTGGTAATTCTATTACCGATGTTACATTTAGCAGCAATGTGTCCGGCACAGGGTTTAGCTGGGTTAGAGATAATCCTTCTGTTACCGGTACCATTTCAACAAGCGGTTCGGGTATTATATCCGGTACGCTGATAAACCCAACTGCAAACCCGGTTACGGTAACCTTTACCATTACTCCTTTAGCAAATGGCTGCACGGGTATTTCAAGCCAGGTTACGGTATTGGTAAACCCGTTGCCGGCAGCCATTGCTACTCCGGATAATCAAAATGTGTGCAACAATGGATCAATCAGCAATATTGTACTGAGCAGCGCCACTTCAGGTACATCATTTTCCTGGACCAGGGATAACACTGCCGGTATAAGCTCAACTGTTCCCATGTTGGGAACAACAAACATCAGTGGTAGTTTTACCAACAGCGGAACCGATCCACAAACCGTTACCATAAGTATAACGGGTACGGCTAATGGATGTTCAGGAAATATTACAACAGCTACAGTAGTGGTTAATCCTACTGCCGTTGCTTCAGTAAATTCTTCAACCCAAACAATTTGTTCACAAAGCAATATTAGTACCATTATCCCGTCCAGCACTACTTCAGGCGCTACCTTAAATTGGGTTAGGGATAATTTAACCGTAACCGGTATGCCTGCAAACGGATCCGGGAACATCAGCGGTTCACTTAATAATCCGGGTAATACGCAGGCAATAGTCAATTTTACCATTACCCCGGTAATAAACGGATGCGCAGGAACTCCTGTTATGTCATCTGTATTGGTGGATGCAAAACCAACACTCTCTGTAAGCCCCGCATCTCAGTTTGTATGCTACGGTAATGCCCTTACAAATATCGTTTTGACTAATCCAAATAATGTTGCGGGTACGGTAATAAGCTGGACGAGAGATAACCCTGCCGGAATCAGTACGGCATTACCCTCATCAGGCAATGGAAATATTTCCGGAACCATTACCAATACCACGGGTTCAATGATTACCGTAACCTTTGCCATTACTGCAACTGCACCTAATGGATGTAAAACAACCGGAACTGCATCGGTTACCCTTTATCCTGAACTGGTACCCCCAACCGTTACTTCATCACAGGTGGTATGTTATCTCTCAGCCCCATCTCCAATATCCGGAACGCCTGCTACGGGTGGTTCGGGCAGTTACACATACCAGTGGCAGTACAGTTCGAATGGAAATGCTCCCTGGACAAACATTGGCGGTGCTACCAGTCTTACCTATCAGCCACCTACAACCTCGCGGTATTACCAGTTGGTGGTTAAGGATGGAACCTGCGGAACGAAGGTGAGCAATATGGTTCAAGTAAGTTTATCAAATAATTTTTCTGCAAATTTTGAATCGGACGATCCGCCTACAAATGCATTTTGCCCGGGAGCCAGTTTTAATTATAACATTGTTTCAGGATCTCTTAGCGGATTGTTTAATCCGGCCTTAGGACAAGTAAGGTTTTCATGGTCGGCTGACCCAACTTACGTAAGTGGTCCTTCTAATCCCTATGGTTCAACGGAATCTTTATGTGTTTTCTTTCTTTGTTTTTATTATTTTGAAGGCAATGCCACGTTTACCCTTCATAATCCAACCAATGCACCGGTAACGGTTCCCATTACCATTACACCTTCTTTATATAATAGTTCCGGAAATGTAGTTTGTAACCTAACACCCATCATATTTAATGTTACCATTAACCCGTCACCATCGGTGAATAGCATAAGTAACCAAACATTTTGTGCAGGTGCAAATACAAGTGCGCTTACATTTAGCGGTCCGGTATCAGGAACCAATTTTACCTGGACAAACAGCAATACTTCCATCGGCCTTGCGGGTAGTGGTTCAGGTAACCTGCCTGCATTTACTGCTACCAACAATGGTACCGCTCCAATCAGTAGTACAGTAACAGTAACGCCTAAATTTACTAACGGGGGAACCACATGCAGTGGCAGTACAAAGAATTTTACCATAACGGTTAACCCTAAGCCAACAGTTAATGCTGTTTCAAATGTTACGGTATGTAATAATGCTACAACATCGGCCATCAATTTTGGAAGTAATGTAAGCGGGGTTACTTATAACTGGACCAATAGCAATCCTTCCATTGGGCTTGCCGGCAGCGGTACAGGAAACATTTCATCGTTCACTGCACAAAATCCGGGCACCTCACCGGTTACTGCAACCATCGATGTAACCGCTACCTATACCAACAATGCGGTGAGTTGTCCCGGTCCGGTGCGCAGCTTCACTATTACGGTGAATCCTGATGTGCAGGCGGGTAGCATTGGAGGTACGCAAAGCTATTGCATAGGAGAATCGGCAACCTTAACCAGCAACGGAACGCCTGGTGGTACCTGGTCTTCCGGAAATAACAATATTGCTACCGTAAATTCTTCTACCGGTATGGTATCGGCAATTGGCTCGGGAACGGTTAATATCTTTTATACCATTAACTCAGGATGTAACAGCCCTAAGCAAACTTCTTATTCCATTACGGTGAATCCGAATGCAAACCCGGGCACCATTTCAGGAACATCCAATATGTGTATTGGTTCTTCTGCAACATTTACCAGCAATGGAGATGCAGGAGGAAGCTGGTCGTCATCCAATAATGGAGTGGTTTCAGTTAATCCTTCCACCGGTTTGGTTACCGCTATTGGAGAGGGAACTGCAAATATCATTTACACTCCCGGAGGATGTAATGCCACTGCATCTACATTCCCGGTTACGGTTGATCCGGATGCGAATGCAGGAACAGTAAGTGGTGCAGCTACTTTATGCCCCGGCAGTACATCAGGATTTAGCAGCAATGGTGATGGTGGTGGAACATGGATGAGTTCACAGCCTTCAGTTGCCAGTGTAGATCAATTAACCGGAATGGTAACCGCAATATCACAGGGTACAACGGTAATCAGTTACACGGTATCATCGGGCTGTAATGCTCCGGTAACGGCAACGGCTAACCTTTCTGTAAGTGCTAATGCAAATGCAGGTACCATAATTGGTACAGCAAATATGTGTACAGGCACTAATGCTTTCTTCTTTACCAATGGTGATGGAGGAGGAAGCTGGAGCAGCAGCAACAATGCGGTAGCAACTGTAAATCCAACAACCGGATTGGTAAGTACCAATAGCCCGGGAACTTGTAATATCATTTATACAGTAAGTACGGGATGTAACAGTCCGGCAACTTCCGTTTTTGGGTTAACGGTGAATCCGGTATCTCCGGCATCTCCGGGCGTTATTACAGGGGATATGAACGTTTGTGCCAGCTCAAGCAGCTTTATATATTCCATTTCTTCTGTACCGAATGCAACAAATTATATCTGGACCATACCCGCAGGCTGGAGTTTTGATGGCGGCCAGGGAACTGCTTCAATTACCGTTACCAGCGGTGAAAGTGGCGGTGTAATATCTGTGGCAGCATCCAATTTCTGCGGAACAAGCCCGGTTAAACAAATAAACGTATCGGTAATAGCTGCCGGAACCTGGACGGGGACACAGGATCATGAATGGCATCATACCAATAACTGGTGCGGTGGCGTACCCACAAGTACTACCAATGTAACCATACCGGCGGGTACACCTCACCAGCCAAGGATCCATGTTAACGCTTATGCCAATAATCTGGATGTAAATGCTGGCGCTTCGCTGGATGTAGATGATGACCTGAAATTATATGGTTCGCTAACTGCAAACAATAATATAAATGCATCGGGAGGTTCAATTGAACTTACCGGTACATCAATACAAAACCTGGGGCCAAACCTGTTCATTAACAATGCCATTAAAGATTTGGTGATTAATAATTCCAATACCGTAAATCTGAACGGCAAGCTGGATATTTACGGTGCGCTCAGCTTTGGAAATGCGGGGCAGATTTTGGAGACCAACGATAATCTTACCCTTAAATCAACCAACAGCAGAACAGCCCGTGTGGGCAACCTTACAGGTAAAGTGGTAAACGGCATGGTTACCGTGGAAAGATATATACCGGATCATACCAAGGCCTGGCAGTTCCTGGCAGTGCCTGTTACGGGCAGCCAAACCATTAACGAGGCATGGCAAGATACTGCAACTTCGGCTAATCAGAACCGTTATCCGGGCTATGGCACCATGCTCACCGGTCATTTACCAAATGCCCTCAGCCAGGGTTTTGATGTATATACGCCTACAGGCCCATCTATTAAAATCTATAACCCGGTTACCAATAATTACGATGGGGTAACCAGTACTTTAACTACACCTGTTGCTAATCCAAAGGGTTATATGGTGTTGGTGAGGGGCGACAGGAGTGTGGTTACGTATAATGCACCTGCTACAGAAACCGTACTGCGTGCAAAAGGAAGGCTCCTTCAACCCGTTAATGCACCTGCAACCATCAATGTGCAGGCAGGGAAATTTGAATCGATAGGAAACCCTTATGCGTCACCTGTTGATTTTTCGCAACTGAATTTAACGGGCGGGGTGCAAACAGATTATTTTTATGTATGGGATCCGAGGTTAACCACCACCACCGGTATAGGTGCTAATTCCAATTACGGGCTTGGCGGTTTTCAAACCTTTTCGTGGAACGGAACCGGTTTTGATGTTACCCCCGGAGGCGGAAGCTATTCGGGAGGAAACAGGAATATTGAAAGTGGGCAGGCATTCTTTGTTCACGCGCCTTCAACTTCAGGAACCGTAAGTTTTTCAGAATCTGCAAAAGTGTCAAACGATCATAATGTTTTCAGGGCTGCTTCAAAACCCATCCCGCAATTATTGACCAGGCTTAGTGCAATAACAGCAAACGGCCCCGTACTTGTGGATGGCGCCAGGGTTCAGTTTAATGTTGCATATTCCCGTATGGTAGATGATGGAGATGCCCTAAAACTGGTGAATGGAAATGAAAACCTGGGTATTATGTGTTATGGCAAAAAACTTGCAGTTGAACGCCGGCCAATGGTTATGGATACCGATACCATCTTCCTGGATCTTACCCAGGTAAGGGCGCAGGGATACCAGTTTGAGTTTGTGCCTGCAGGTTTAGGCTCACAATCTTTAACCGCATTTCTGGAAGACCGGTATCTCAGGTTGCGTACGGTAATTAGTTTAACGGACACTACACGTATTAATTTTAATGTGGTGAATATTCCGGGTTCTTATGCGCCCGACCGGTTCATCATTGTGTTCCGCAGAAGTGGAACACTCGTACCGGAAACTTTAATAAGTATTACTGCCGAAAGAAATACGAATCACCAGGTAGATGTAAGATGGAATGTGGAAAATGAAGCGCTCATCAGGCATTATATGCTTGAAAGGAGCATGGATGGAACGCATTTTGAAGGTATTGTAAGTTCGGATGTAACGGCAAAAATGAACGGGAAATACCGGGGGCGCGACTTGAACGCATTGTCAGGCGATAGCTGGTACAGGGTAAAAGGAGTGGCTGATGATGGTACAACTTATTACAGTAATGTGGTGCGTTTATCAACTGAAACTGCCCAACCTGAAATTAATGTATTCCCTAATCCGGTTGTAAACGGAAAGATAAATGTTGATTTTGTGGGATTGAAAGCCGGTAAGTATCATGTAATGCTGATCTATCCCAATGGGGTAAAATCATTAATATCTGAGGTTCAGGTATCAGGAAAAAGGCAGAGCCAGACGCTGGCTTTACCTGCCGGGATTGCTACGGGCATTTACCAGTTGCAGGTCACAAATGATGAAAAAACATCTATTGTAAAAACCATAAATATAGCCAATTAGAATCCAGTTTTCTTTAGATTTTAAATTGCCTCTCCAAATTCCGGGGAGGCATTTTTTTTTGATATTATTATTTAATTAATCTGCTTTAATTATTTCATTTTAAATCATTTGTGTTTCCTATTTCGTTTAAAAATAATTTTCCATTTTTAATATATTGGTTTTATTTCTCTTGTTGTAGAAAATAATCTACAAAAGTTGCCGTTTAATCATATAGACATCATTGTAAGTCCTGGTGTATGTCTTTGAAATATCCAAATATCCAATTCAATACCATGCAAAAAATCCACACAGTCCAATTGTTTGGAACAAATGAATGCCCTGGTTCCAGGGGGAATGATTTCGTAAGTTTTTTTAAATTCAATTTTCTGCTGGGCATTGCTTTATTATGCAATTGTTTAGCCGGTTATTCGCAAACCAATACATGGGACGGTAGTTCAGGCAATAGCTGGAACACATCGGCAAACTGGTCGTTAAACCATGTACCCAATTCATCCGAAGACGTGGTGATTCCGGGAGGATCTTATACCGTTAATGTAAATACAAATGCACAATGTAAATCACTAACCATCAACCCGGGCGTTGGGAAAATAACCATTTCGATTTCTAATGGACGATCATTAACAGTTACCAACGACCTTGTCATGAATGGCAGCACAGGAGCGGGGAGAGTGAATACCATTGCCGTTGGAGCAGAAATTTTAACTGCCGGAAGCATTACCATTACCAATTCCGGTAAAAGTGCCATTACGGCTTCAACCGGAACCATAACTTCAACGGGAAGCATTAACATGAATGGCGCTGCTGCCGATAATGTGATAACATACTCAGGAGCGGGAAATCTTTACCTAGGCGGAGATATGAATGCCGGCGGTTCTTTTATACCGGGTACCGGTACCGTTACTTTAAATGGCGGAAACACACAGTATATCGGGGGAAACACCATCAACTTTTATAACCTTACCGTAAATAAAACTGCAAATTCAAATACAGTATATAACAGTTCAAACGCCCTGAATATTTCCAAAATATTTCAAATTACAAAGGGGGTATTTGTTGCTTCTGCAACAGATGCTAATTTTAATGTAGGCGGCGATTTTAATATTGATGCCAATGGTACGTTTATTCATGATGTGGACTGGGATTCTTACGGAAAGCTAATGAGCCTTTCGGGGAATGTGAATATTGACGGTAAATTCAATTATCTCTCCCGCAGCCATGTTCAACTAAATGCAACGGGTTCTGCAAATGTGCGAACCGGGTCAAACCCTTCTTCTGCATTTTCAATTCTTACCGCACGCAACGGTAATTATTATGCTTCCGGTAATCTGGTAATAGAAGATAACTTCTGGGCTATGTATAGTACCAGCGGGTCTTTTCATACTAACGGAAACAATATTTATGCCTATTCCACCTTGCTAAATGCAGGCGGTACGGTATATGTTGACGGTGGATCGCTTAATGTATCGGGAGGTGCATTAATCGGGTATACTGCAAATGGCAGTATGAACATCAGTTCCGGTGTTTTTAATGTAGATTATTTTACTATTGGTAATGGTACTTCCACAGGAACCATTTCCCATTCGGGCGGTACGGTAAATGTGAGTGGCGATTTGACCATAAACAATTCAGGCGCCTATAATTGTTCCGGTTCACCGGCCATTAACATTTCGGGCTACTGGTTAAATAACCATAATGCTGCAGCCTTTTCGCCTGCAACATCTACGGTAACTTTTGACAATAATTATGCTCCTCAGGGCATTATGGGAACAGCTGCCAGCCAGGTGTTTCATCATCTTACCATCAATAAGGCAGGGCAAACCCTGAATGTTGCAGGTTCAACGGCAAATCTTGAAATTAATGGCAATATGCTCATTAGTGCCGGAACTTTTGATGCGGGTACAGCAGCTACCATAAAAGTAGGCGGGAACTGGACCAACAATGGCACAGGATTCACTTCCGGCAGCGGAACAGTTGTATTCAATGGAAGCGCTGCACAGTATTTAAACGGATCTGCCCAAACAAATTTTTATAAAGTCCAAATTAATAATAGTGCGGGTATTAACCTTTCCACCCAGAATATGTTAATGCATGCGGATGTTCCGGGTGCGCTTGATTTTGTGAATGGCCGCATTAATACAGGCAGCAAAATAGTTATGCTGGTTGGTAAATCGGCTACCATTACAGGCGCAGGTGCAGGGAAATATGTAAATGGTTTCCTTAGGCTTGGCGTGCTAACAGGAACGCCTGTTCGAATGTATGAGGTGGGGGATGCAAGCAACTATACCCCTGTATCCATCACGTTTAACAATGTTACCGTATCAGGTTATACTACACTAAATACGATTGCCGGCGATCACCCGAATATCATTTCATCAACCATTGATGAAACCAAAAGTGTGAACCGTTACTGGAACATCGTAAACAATGGGACTACCGTTACCGATCTTTCCGCCACTTTTTATTTTGTAAGCTCAGATATTGATGCCGGCGCCGATCCTTCCATTTTTAAAATTGGAAAATATACCAGCTCATGGTCGTACCCTACAATGGGTGCACAAAACCCTTTGAATACAACCGCTACGGTTACCGGTTATGGTGTTCATGCGATTGGTGAGGCCAGTACAGGAGCGCCAGTAATTACCACTCAGCCTTCCGACTGGAATGCCTGTGAGGCTTCTGCCACAACCTTAACCGTGGCTGCCAATGCAAAACCAAATTGTACGGTATCGTGGGAATACAGCACCAATGGAGGGTTTTCATTTAGCCCTTTAACTATGGGTGGGGCTTATTCAGGTGTGAGCACTACTTCAGCAAATATTACTACTGCCACGTTAACCATCAGCCCTGTAGCCCTGGCTATGAATGGATACAGCTATCGTGCAGTATTTTCCAATAACAGGGGGTCTACGCCAACTTATGATGCCATCTTAACGGTGAACCCTTCGCCTTCGGCAGATGCCGGTTCGGCTACCTCCCCAATTTGCGGTACAGGATCTTCTGCACCGTTAGGCGGATCCATTGGCGGTTCTGCTACAACCGGAACCTGGACAAGCGACGCAGGTGGAACATTTAATCCGAATGCCACAACCTTAAATGCCACCTGGACCCCACCGGGAGGGTTTGTTGGTACGGCCACCCTTACCCTTACCGCAACAGGGGGCGGATGTGCATCTGCAACGGCTTCAAAAGTGCAGGAAGTGGGAGAGGCGCTTACTTCAGTTGCCATCACCCCCACAAGCGCAAGTGTGTGCATCAATGCTGTTCAGCAGCTAACGGTAAGCAGTTCAACCAATAAAACACTGGCTTCAGGAACCATCAGCCTGGCTATACCTAATAATACTGCTACAGGCACAAGCAATAGTATGAGTATTTCAAGGATACCTGCAGGAGCTGTCGTTAATAGTGTGAGTGTAACCTTTAACGTTAGTCACCCTAAAGTTAACGACCTCATCATGAATTTAACGGCGCCTAACGGAAAAACCATTAACCTGGTAAACCGCCCCGGCTCGTCAGGCGCAAACTTTACCAATACTACGGTTAGCAGCAGTGCTTCCACCGCATTTTCAACTTCATCACCTCCGTATAACGGCACTTTTAAAGCTGTTGCATCAAACGGGGTAGGTGCTACGGCTTATGTATCTAACACAACTACTTTCAGTGATCTGTTTACTACTTTAAACGGCAACTGGACGCTGAGCGCCAGAGATGCTGCTAATTCCAATACGGGTAGTATTACAAACTGGACCATAACCATTAATTATACCGATCCTGTTACCTGGTTACCCGTTACCAACTTATATACCAATGCAGGGGCTACGATACCTTATACAACCGGAACCAATGCAAAAACCGTTTATTTTAAATCGGCCACAGCGGTTACCACAACCTATACAGCCACCACTACCGGTAATGCAGGTTGTACCCAAACGGGGAATGTTACCGTTACTGCCGGTCCGGTTGTAAATATTGCCGCTGATTATTGCTACGGTGGGGGAAAAATTAAATTAACCGCCACATCTACTCCCGCTGCAACAAGCTGGTTGTGGAGTACAGGAGAAACTACTTCGTCTATACTAATAGATATTGCAGGATTGTATTCGGTAACTGCAACTACTGCTGCAGGTTGTGTGGCTTCGGCTCAGGCCAGTATTGCACAGGAACTTGTGGTGAACGGAGATTTTTCCAGCGGAAATACCGGATTCACATCTGCCTATACCTGGCAGAATAATTCCATTCAAAATAACATGTATCCGGAAAATACATATACAGTACACTGGAATCCTAATTTTACACACGATAATTTCTGGGGAAGGGATCATACCACCAATACCGGCAATATGCTGATTGTAAATGGCAGTGGAACCACACCACCTCCCGAAGTATGGCAAAGAACAGTAAATGTTCAACCCAATACCGATTATTATTTTTCGGCATGGGCAATTAGCCTGAACAGCGTTGGCCCTTATGCTAACCTTCAGTTTAAAGTAAATGGTGTTCAGCTTGGTTCTACAACAGGAGCATTACCGGCTCGTCCTAATAATAACAATCCTCCTTATAACTGGAAGCGGTTTTACGGAAGCTGGAATTCCGGCTCCAACACAACTGCAACCGTAACCATTATTGATTTGGAAACAGCAGCGGGTGGTAACGACTTTGCGCTTGATGACATCTCCTTTGGAACTTTATCAACCTTTGTTACACTTACCTCTGCCGTGGGAACTGATAGCCAAACTGTATGCCGGAACAGTTCAATTGACCCGGTAGTATATAATGTGGGAAGCGGCGCAGCGGGCCCGATTGTGAGCGGACTGCCTGCTGGAGTAACATCTTATTTTAACGGAGTAACCCTTACCCTTACCGGCTCGCCAACTGCTGTTGGAAACTTCACCTATAGCATAACCACAACGGGTACCTGTAATCCGGTAACCGTTTACGGGCATATCATTTCGCAGGAGGAAACCATTACCCGCACTTCGGCACCTTCAACCATAAATCAAACAATTTGCCTGAGCCAGCCCATTGCGGATATAACCTATTCGTTAGGCGGAGCGGCAACCGACGCATCTGTAACAGGATTGCCCGACGGGGTGAACGGATCCCTGTCCGGAAACACTTTTAGCATCAGTGGTACATCAACTGTAAGTGGCGTGTATCATTACATCGTAACTACTTCGGGAAGTTGTACAAATGTTGCAGCAACCGGAACCATAACCATCAACGGGCCTTCTATTGTACGTACATCCGCAGCCGGAACCAATGCTCAGCAGGTATGTTTGAACGGGAATATCACCCATATTACCTACCTCGTTGGCGGAACCGCTACCGGAGCTGTGGCTACAGGCCTGCCTGCAGGCGTAACCGGTTCGTACAACAGTGGAATATTTACCATCAGCGGTGCCCCAACCCAAAGTGGTGTATTTAATTATTTGGTAACTACTACGGGTAGCTGCGGAACAGTATCTGCATCGGGTTCAATAACCGTTAACCAGCAAACCATCACCCTTATTTCCGGAGCGGGAACCGATAGCCAGACTGCCTGTGTAAATACTGCCATTAATGATATCATTTATCAAATTGGCGGAACGGCAACCAGTGCAGAAGTTGACGGGCTGCCTGCCGGAATAAGCTGGAGTATGGATGCAGGTGTTGTTACCCTTACCGGGGCAGCAACCGTACCGGGAAACTATACATATACCATTACCAGTTCAGGAACCTGCGATCCGGTTATTGTTTCAGGAACCATTGATGTAAAAATTCAAACCATTACCTTAAGTTCGGGTGCAGGCACCAATAACCAAACCGTTTGTGCCGGAACAGCGATTACGGATATCAGTTATGCCATTGGCGGATCAGGTACCGGGGCATCCGTTACCGGCTTACCTGCCGGATTAACCGGTACTTATAACGGTGGTGTGTTTACCATATCGGGAACCCCAACCGCCACAGGAACTTTTGGCTTTACCGTAACCTCAACAGGAACCTGTACCGGAGCGCAGGCAAATGGTACCATCAATGTTCAGGCTCAAACCATCGCTTTAACATCGGGCGCCGGATCTGATAACCAGACAAAATGTATTAATACCGCAATAAATACAATTACTTACAGCCTGGGTGGAACCGCTATCGGAGCTACTGTTTCGGGTTTACCTGCCGGTGTAACCGGAGTATATAACAGCGGCACCTTCACTATAAGCGGCGCTCCCTCAGAAGCCGGAGTATTTAATTATACGGTAACGGTGTTGGGTACATGTACTACGGCTACGGCTTCCGGAACATTGAATGTGAATGTACAAACCATTGTGCTTAGCTCTGGCCAGGCAAGCCAGGCAGTATGCCAGAACTCATCCATTTCAACCATCAAATTTACCATTGGAGGAACGGCCACAGGTGCATCTGTAACCGGCCTTCCTGCCGGTGTAACCGGAACTTATAACAGTGGTGTAATCACCATCAGTGGTACGCCATCTGCTTATGGAATTTATCATTATACAGTAACTACAACGGGTACATGCAGTGTGGCCACTGCCGCAGGAACCCTTACGGTAAACAGAACTCCGGAAGGAGGAACCATTGCCAATGTATCGGTATGCTACAACGATGGCGGGTCTTTAACCCTTAGTGGTTATTATGGCAGCATTACCGGCTGGGAAAAATCAACTGATGGCATTACCTGGATATCAACCGGAAATACCGGTGCAACGCAAAGTTTCAGCAATGCACAGCAAACTACATGGTACCGTGCTAAAGTTACTTATGGAAGCTGCGGCACCGTTTATTCAAATACCGCCAAAGTAGGTATTCACAATTTATGGACAGGTAGTACCAGTTCCGACTGGCACACGGTTACCAACTGGTCGGATGATCAGTTACCAAATCCATCCTGCCCCGATGTAATTATTCCGTCTGTTATTTCACCTGCTGTATATCCTGTTTTAAATGGCGGTACCGGGGTGGCACATAACCTGATTATCAAAAGCGGGGCATCACTTACCGTTGTAAATGCCAGCCTCGAAGTTGGTGGTGCCATCAATAATTCGGGTACGCTGAACATGGCAAACGGAACCCTTAATCTTAATGGAAGCTCGGCGCAAAGTATTGCCGGAAGCTATTTCTATAATCATTTATTGAAAGATCTTATCATCTCCAACAGCCAGGGTGTTTCACTCACCGGGACGGTGGATACATTAAAACTGACCGGTATATTAAGTTTTGCAACAAGTAATGCTTTGTTTGCCACTAACGATCACCTTACACTGGTATCCAATGCGGCGGGTACGGCAAGCGTTGCAGATATTACCGGGAACGGGTTGTATTCAAATAACGACATCAGTGGAAATGTAACCGTAGAACGTTACATTCCCAACCACCCTAAAGCATGGCAATTTCTTTCGGTACCTACCGTTGGTCAAACCATAAACCAGTCGTGGCAGGAAGGAAATGCTATCCTTGGAAACAGCAAGCCCGGATATGGAACCACTTTATCGGGCAGTTCGCTGGCGCAGGGTTTCGATTTTGCAACCAGTACGCCATCGATGAAATATTATAATCCTGCAAACAACAGTTGGATTGGGGTATCGGGTACATCAATTCCGATTGCCAATAAACAGGGATATATGCTATTTGTGAGAGGCGACAGGAGTGTAACTGCATACAATGCACCTGCTACAGCGTTAACCCTTCGTACTACCGGTAAACTATACACTACAGGCGTAAATGCGCCACCGGTAACATCGGTTATGGCTGGAAAATTTGAATCGGTGGCCAATCCTTATGCTTCTGCCATTGATTACAGTAAACTTTCTATTTCAGGAGGTGTACAAAATGATATCTTCTATGTTTGGGATCCGTTGCTAACCCAACTCACTGCTGCCGGAGGTGCATCAGAATATGGATACGGTGCTTTTCAAACATTTTACTGGAACGGAACCGGTTTTGATGTAACACCCGGCGGAGGCAGCTATTCGGGCGGCAACCGCCAGATAGAAAGCGGACAGGCTTTTCTGGTGTACGCTCCTTTATCGGCTGGCTCAGTAACTTTTACCGAATCTGCCAAAGTAAATGGAAGTGCAATAGTGAACAGGCTTGCCAATCGCCCCTACGCACATTTAAATACCAGAATGTATGTGCTAAATGAAGGCAGTTCAATTCTGCTGGATGGGAATACTGCACAGTTTGATGCAGAATTTTCGAACGATGTGGACATTCATGACGGCATAAAACCGGTTAATACCAATGAAAGTCTCGGTTTAATGCGCAATGGCAAAAGGCTGTCGGTAGAACGCCACAGCGAGATTAATGATCGCGACACCCTTTTCCTGGATATGGGTTTACTTAAAGTAAAGCAGTATCAGTTTGAATTTATTCCTACCCTGATGGATCAACCCGGCCTTACCGCATATCTGGAAGATAAATACCTCAATACCCAAACACCGGTGAGCCTTACCGATACCACCAGGTACAGCTTTAACGTGGTAAATATTGCCGGTGCTTATGCGGCAGACCGCTTCAGGATTGTATTTAAGAAAACACCCAATGTTGTGCTCCCGGTTACCATACTCAGTGTTTCGGCTATCCGTAACAGTGATAGAACGGTAACGGTTAACTGGAAAGTGGATAATGAAACTTCAATGAAACACTATACGGTGGAAAGAAGTACCGATGGCCGGCATTTTGAGGGCGTTATCACTACCGATCCGTTGGCCAATAATGGCGGAAGAGCGGCTTATTCGGAAATAGATCATACGGCTGCTCCCGGAAACCTGTTTTACCGTATTAAGGCCATTAGCCTGAGCGGGCAGGTGCAATACAGCCCAATTGTTACCGTTGCGGGGATAGAAACCAAACCTAACGTTACGGTGTACCCGAATCCTGTAAGAAATCATGTGGCCAATTTACAGATAAGCGAACTGGAAGCAGGGGTTTACCGGCTTAGCCTTATAGCTGCCAATGGCGCAGTGCAGGAACTAAATGCCATAACCCTTGACGGGGGAACAGAAACCCGGCTGCTGCATTTGCCCAAATCGCTGGCTGCCGGAATTTATCAGCTCCGGATCGTTAATCCCGATGGCAAAACAATTGTAAAATCACTGCAGATTATGGATTAATCGCTTATCAAAGAAATAATACCAACACCATTAGCCTGCTGATTATTCAGATCCGGTTAATGGTGTTTTTCTTACTTTTTGCCTGGTTAAAAAACCGGTTTAAAAGGGTTGATACAACAAAATAATTTGAACTGATAGGCGTTTTCTTTACAAGTAGAATTATTAAAAATCCAATACCCTGTTTTCCTGTACCTGCAAAATAAAAAGCAAAATGAAAGTTTATACCAAATCCATTTTAATCCGTATAACCCTGTTTATACCGGTTATTTTATTAATGGTTTCGCTGGCTGCCAATGCCCAGGAAACCATGCGTGCAAACCTGTACACCCTGGCGGGAGATGGCAGCACCCATTTACAGGATGGAAATCTTACCAATTACGACAACATATATAGCAACCAGATTGATATGTATGATGCTTTAAAACTCGAGAATCCGGGAGTTAATTTTGGTATTTACAGATTGAACACCAACCTGGCTATAGAAAGAAGGCAAGCCCTGTCGGGTACCGATACCACTATATTCAGGATGTGGAATATGGCCATACAGAATTACCGGCTGAAACTCATCCTAAAAAACCTAAATAAGCCGAATACCTGGGGGTATTTGTTTGATTCTTTTACACAACTGGAAATTCCGATAGGTTTAAACGATACTACTTACTACGATTTTTCCGTAACCAGTAATCCCGAATCATATAATTCCCTGCGGTTTAAACTGGTGTATGCTCCTATCCCCCCAAGGGTATATATGCCCATCATGTGGGAGGCCAGCCTCAATAATCCCTGGAGTTCAGGGTTGTATTCAAATTTGAACCGGGCAGTTTTGGAACAATCGGCTGATGGAATTAATTATAAACCGGTGAGGCCGGGTAATCTTGTAATAGATGGTGAAAATGGCCCGTTGTGGTACAACAGGGGAGAAGGTACCCTGTATTTCAGGGCTAAGGCCAGGCCGGTTAAAGCTGAACTAAATAATCTTACCGAAAAGGATAACAGGAACGATAACCTTCGCAGCATCAGTGTATATCCGAACCCGGTTACCGGCAATGCATTTAATCTTATCATGAAGAACCTGCCAGCAGGAAAGTATGGATTAAATTTAATAAGCGCAAATGGAAGGCGTTATCAGCTTTCTGCTTTACAACTTACCGGAAGCTATGAAATCAACAGGATTCAGCTTTTCCAAACCCTGTTGCCGGGAATTTACCAGCTTCAGATTATTGCACCGGATAATGAACAGTCGGTCATCAGCCTGAATATTCGGTAATTCCGGCTTCAAAAGTTATTTTTTAAAGGGCTGCCTCAAAAGGCTGGCTCTTTATTTATGATGGCATATCATCAATCAATTTTTACTTTAATTGTAGTTTTAGCGTAAAATCCTAAAAAAAATGTAGTTTTTGAGCTTAATTATTTAAAATTTTTATAATTTTAAGCGGAAATGTTGAGTTTCAGATTCAGCATTACATTTTTATCCAATTCCCTATTGTAATTCCAAGATCCAAGGTTCCTTATTCGGGAAAACTTTTTTTAATTTTTGTAGAGTACAACCGTACCTGCGCCCTAACATTAATCTGATCTTGGATGAACACATCTTTACTTCGTTATTCCTTATCCCTTTTTTTATTTTCATTATTATTTTTGCCTGCCGGAAAAGCTCAGGTTGCCAACTATTATAACTTTTCCCAGTCTGCCGGCACTTATACCCCTGGTTTCCCTTCGGGTGTTTCAACTCCGGCTGATATCTTTCCGGAAGCCTGGGATGATTTAAGTTATAATCAATATAAACTACCCTTTGACTTCACTTTTAATGGAACGCTATATACGGCTGCCAACGGTTACATTGGCCTGGATACGGATGGCTGGTTTAGCTTTAGTAACGGAGCGCCGGTAATGACCGGACAAACAGTTGGAGGATCCTGGGTTACTATAAGCGACCATACCGGAGTATATCTGTATGGTACGGCCAATAACAATGGCTTTGCCGGGTTTAATGCCGATTTACACTACCAAAGTTTGGCAACGTTTACGGGTACACGCACAAACGGCAGCAATATGATTACCGGCGTAAATTCATTTACAAATGTTCAAATCGGAACCCGGCTTTCGGGAACAGGCATTCCTTATGGCACCATAGTTACGGCATTTAATACCGGCACAAAAACCATCACCATGTCGGCCAGTGCCACCGCCAACAATTCTTCTGCCATTACCCCTTATGCCAGTATTTATGCGTTTACCCGTGGTACTGCGCCCAACAGGCAGTTTGTGGTGCAATGGACCCAGGTGAGGCGCTATAATTCCCCGGGAATTACTACCGATAATTTTAATTTTCAAATGATTTTGAATGAAGGGGGCGGAGTGGCAAATTTGCAGACCCTCCAGGTGGTATTTGGAAATGTAACAACTGCAGAAACATCAAATCTTGAATTTCAGGTAGGATTACGCGGCGCATCATCAGGCGATTTTAATGCAAGGCAATCCACCTCCTCCTGGGCATCTACAACAGCAGCAACTGCCAATACCGATCATGTACGACTGAATAATAATATAAAACCGACAAGCGGATTAACTTTTACCTGGTCGCCCTGTACGGCAGCACCTCCGGCTTCGGGGGCTATAACCGGTGCATCCCCTGTTTGCCCTGGTTCATCGCAGGTTTATTCGATCAATCCTGTGCCGGGCGCAACGAGTTATACCTGGACCTATTCAGGAACCAATACAAGCTTTACCGCATCTACTACCAACCCATCCAATACATTTGATTTTGCAAATAATGCTACCGGAGGAACAATCTCCGTAACCCCTGTAAATCTTTGTGGCAGTGGTATTCCTTCAAATTTACCTGTTAACGTTACTGTTGTTTCTGCCGCAGGCATCAGCTATCCCAAACCTGCCTATTGTAATAATGCATCGTCGGTTTCAGTTACCCTTACCGGAACATCAGGTGGAACCTATTCCGCGTTGCCGGCAGGGCTTAGCATCAACAGCAGTACAGGAACCGTTACTCCAGTTTCCAGTACAGTGGGTACTTATGAAATTACATATACTTATACAAACCTGGGTTGCCCGCTAACTGCCACCACAAATTTAGAAATTGGTGAACCCCCGGCTGTAATAGCTACCGCATCGCCTGCTATTGTTTGTAATTCGGGCAACAGCCAGTTAAACGCAACAGTAACCAATGGTTCCGGAACTTATTCCGTTTCTTCCATTCCTTATTCGGCGCTTACGCCAACCGGCTCGCCAACTACATTATTTAATTCATATACTGATGATGGGATTTCATCGGCAATAAACATTCCGTTTACATTCACTTATTTTGGCGCTCCTGCCACTCAGTTTTATGTGAGCACGAACGGTCATATCCAGTTGCTGGCAGCGGGTGTTACGCCTAATTATTTCAATCAAACCATTCCAGATGCCACAACCCCCAATAATGTAATTGCGCTTTCGTGGTGCGATTTGGTTGTTGATCCTACCTCTAATACGGGTTCAGGTATTCGTTATTTTGTAAATGGCGCTTCACCAAACAGGGTTATGGTGATTGAATACAATAACCTAAGGGTGTTGGGTGATTATTCGGAGTTAACCGGTATAACGGGGCAAATTCGTTTATACGAAGCCGATAGTCATATTGAAATTGCCGCAGGTTCAGTTAATGATAATGGCGAAACAACTGAAAAAACCCTGGGGATAGAAAACGCTGCCGGTACCGTTGCATATTCACCTTCGGGTAGAAATAATTTAGCATGGAATACCAGCAATGAGGCCTGGAAATTTACCCCTAATACTTCCACTTATACTTATTTGTGGGCGCCGCCAACTTACCTTAGTAATCCTTCTGTAAAAAACCCTGTTGCAAGTGGGGTGGCTTCCAACATTTCCTATGCAGTAAAGGTTACCAATGTTGCTACCGGTTGCAGTACCACCACTTCAGTTAACGTAAACGTTACTTCACCCATGGCTGGTACCTATACTGTGGGGCCCGGTGGAAATTACACAACACTAACGGCTGCGGTAAACGACTACAATACCCGTTGTATTGGCGGCCCGATAACCTTCTCACTTACAAGCAATACTTATTCAGGCGGAGAAACATTCCCTATTCATATAAAGGTAAATGCTTATCAAAATTCTGTAAATACACTTACCATTAAGCCGGCGGCCGGGGTAAACCCGGTTATTTCAGCTAATCTTCCGGCTAATGGGCTCATCCGGATTTCGGGAAGTTATATTAAAATAGATGGCTCAAATACGGTAAACGGAACCACCCGCAACCTTACCGTAACAAATACCAATACCAGCACCCCGCTTCAGATTATTCTTAACTCGGGAAGCAGTGCAGCGCCTGTGCAGGAGGTTTCCATCAAAAACTGCAAAATCAGTTCCGGCTCCAACGACCTCACCTTTTCCGGTATTGTATTGAGCGACAGCACAACCATTTACGCCCCCGGTTATTTTAAAAACGATACCATTTATAATAATCAGATTTCAAAAGTAACGGATGGTATTTTTGCAGTGGCAGCTCCTGCTGCAGGTAATGGAAATGGAATTTATATTGCAAAGAACGATCTTTCCACATCGGGTGCTGCAAATTCGATATCCGAGCTGGGCATTTATGTGGAAGGGGTTGATGGAGCAGCCATAGAAGATAATTTGATGGCAAATTTTAAAGGAACCGATTATAATGATGATATTGGAATTTGGTTAGCCTTAGGATGTAAAAATATTATAGTGAACCGGAATCTTATTCATTCTCTTAATTATACCGGAGGAAGTGGAATGGGTGCTTACGGAATATACCTATCAACCGGAAATGATCCGGCAAATGTGCTGATTTCGAATAACATGATTGCCAATATTTCAGGCGATGGATGGGATTATACCAGTAATTATGGCTATGATAATCCTGCAGGAATACTTGTTTATGCTTCTCCTACAACTTCTCAGAGTGGTTTAAAAATTTATCATAACAGCATTAATTTAAATGGGAATACTCTGAATAATTCAAAAGCCCAGTCATTTGGTATAAGGTTATCCAGATACAATACCGCAGATATTCGGAATAATATCGTTGTAAATAACCTCGGTTATGCATCGGGAGGTCCCGCTACTGGCGCAGTATGTGTTTATGCTGAATATGACAAGAACCAGTTTCAGAACCTGGATTACAACAATTATTTTGTTAACCCCACAAGAGGCGGTAAGTTTTTTGGAGGAATTGGCAATACTGGGCAAACCACAATGGCGGGTTGGAGAACGGTTACCGGTAAGGAAGCCAATTCGATGAATATAAATCCCGTATTTACTTCGGGTACTGATCTTCATTTAACGCCTGCCAGCAACCTTTCTTTAAATGAAACCTGTTTACCGTTAACAGAAGTTCCGCTCGATTACGACAGCACTACCCGCAACGGATTAAAACCGGATGTGGGTGCAGATGAATTTCTGGCACCAAATACCGGTTCATGGGTAGGCAGAACTTCCATCGACTGGCTGGTGAAATCGAACTGGGAAACCAATACGATCCCCACTTCCACAACCGATGTTACCGTTACCGGTGGATATACCCATCTGCCAACCATTGTAACCACCCAACCGGTTCGCGATCTGATTCTAAAAAATACTAATCCCGTTGTTACCATCGATGGGGGTACCCTGCAGGTTTATCGAAACTTCAACGTAACGGCAGGGTATATTGTGGCTTCTAACGGAACCCTCGAAATGAAAGGTACCGCTGCACAAACCATACCTGCATCATTATTTCAAAACAATAATTTGCTGAACCTGATTGTGGATAATACCAATACGGCAACAGGTGTTTCACTCGGCGGTGCTTTAGATATTTACCGTTCTGTAACATTTGGTTCCAATGGCCGCAAATTAACTACTAACGATAACCTCACTTTTAAATCGACTGCAACACAAACTGCATGGCTGGGGCAGTTAACGTCAAACAACATCATTACCGGAAAAGCTACCATCGAAAGAAATATTCCTTTGCACAGCAAAGCCTGGCAATTTTTGTCAACTCCCATCAATTCTTCTAATACCACTACTGTGAAAGCATCCTGGCAGGAAGGTGCTACAACACCCAATGGGAACCCTAAGCCCGGATATGGTGTACAATTAGGCAGTGCAAGAACAGATGCCATTACCCAACCCTCACCGGGGTTTGATGTAAAATCGTTTTCTCCTTCCATTAAGGTGTACGACAGGGCAACCGATAATTACCTGCCGTTAAACAGAACGGATACCCTGATTTATAACCCTAAAGGATATATGGTGTTTGTGAGGGGCGACCGGAGTGTGATTAATTTCAGCGGGGCAAACTCATCACCAACCGAAACCATACTGCGAATGAAAGGAACGCTGAATACTCCTGCCAGCCCTCCGCAAAATGTTTCAATATCTTCGGAAGGGGTGGAGAGTGCGGGAAATCCATATCCTTCAGCCATCAATTTCCGCAAACTGATTTTTAACGGAAGTGTAAATAATAACACTTTTTACCTGTGGGATCCCAAACTTACCAATAGTTATTCTGCTTATGGGCTGGGCGCATTCCAGACTTTTACCTGGATGGGTTCATCCTTTGTGGTAACACCCGGAGGCGGGAGTTTTACGGGGGCAAATACCAATATTGAATCGGGGCAGGCATTCTTTTTTATGGCCAGCGGTGCCGGGTACCTGGGGTTCCCTGAATCGGCAAAAGAAAGCGGAAGCAACAACAGCAACAGGGCAATTGCCCCGCAAAATTTGAAGCTGCTGCGAACAAATATGCGAGTGTTGGTTAACGATCAGCCCGAACTGATTGATGGGGTTTTAATTCAATATGGCAATTACAGTAATTTGGTAGATGACCTGGATGCCGTTAAACTGGGCAACACAGGCGAAAACCTCTCGATTTTAAATGCAAACAAATTGCTTTCTGTTGAAAGAAGAAAAGATATAGAGGCAACCGATACGGTATTTTTTAACCTCGGGCAGTTGAGGGTGAATGAATATGAGTTTCAGTTTATTCCAATACAAATTGCAGCACCCGGATTGCAGGCCTGGCTTGAGGATAATTTCCTTCATACTTCAACTCCCGTATCTCTGAACGACACGAATTATATCCGTTTTAATATCATCAATACACCGGCATCTTATGCGCCAAACCGGTTCAGGCTGGTATTTGTACAAAAGCATAAAATTGAAATACCAGGTGAGGGAAGTCTCTTTTTGGAGAATGTGGCAGGAACCCAGAAACAGGTTAAAGAAGAACCGGCCATTAGCGTTTACCCAAACCCGGTAGTGAACAGAGAGATCAGGGTAAGTTTACTGAATTTTAAACCCAATGAGCGGCTGATGCTGCAACTCATAAATGAGGCAGGTAATATGGTGATGGCCCGGATGGTGAAAATAAATGGAAAAATGGAAACGATTGGTTTTGATGCTAAAGAAATTGCTTCCGGAACATACCGAATTTTGGTTACTCATTCGGGTGGTGAACGTTTAAGCTGTGGAGTTAGTGTTCCATAGTTTGTACCCGAAGCGAAAGCATATAGCGGATGGCTGTTGTTTGATTGACCTGAGGTTGAGACTTGCTCTGTGAAATAAATTATGAACTTAACCATGATACCCGGTTCAAAAAATAAGAACGGATTTCTGTTGAGGATTTTGTTCCTAACCTGGATTCTTTCTAAAGCAATTTGCTTCCGGTTGTGGATGGGGGAAAGGGATTTTCCTTTAGTTCCGGTTTGGGATGGCTTATTGGCATTGCCTCTGTGGATTCACTTTGCGCTATTTGTTTCTTCCATGGCCTTAATGGCATTAAGTGTTGCAGCTCCACGCAAATTATTTATTTGGGTAATTCTTGCATTCGAAATAATGTTGTGCCTGATGGATCAGAACCGCTGGCAACCCTGGGAGTACCAGTTCCTGTTTTTTATTTTTTGCTGTGTGGCTTTCAAACCTGAAAACATGGTTCGTAAATCGTGGCAGATCATTTTAGTGAGCACGTATTTTTTTGGCGGGTTATTTAAATTAAACGCCTATTTTATTCATGATACCTGGCAATACCTTATTCTTATCAAATGGCTGCATATTCAAAACTCAAATGTATGGCTGCTTCGGGCAGGATATATCTTGCCGTTGCTTGAGATGTGTGCAGGATTGTTGTTGCTATTTAGAAAGACCCAAAAACCGGCGGCTTTAGTTTTGATTTCCATGCACCTGTTTATCCTTTTATTCCTTGGCCCTGTTGGATTAAATATTAATGCGGTTGTTTGGCCCTGGAATGTCTTTTTGATCATGCTGTTATTTTATTTGTTCTATAAAAACCCGCAACCGGTATTCGATGGAATGGTTTTTTACCGCCCTGCATTTTTTTTGATCATTCTGGCATGGCTGGTAATGCCCTGGTTTCAGTTCTGGGGATTTTGGGATAAGTATCTTTCGTCTGTATTATATGGCGGGGGTGTAGTGCAATTGTTTATTTGCAGCACAAATGCCGAAGCGCTTCAGCGGGCTTCTCCCTACCGGAAAGATATTGGCAGCCTGATACCGTGCCGGGAGTTCATTCCGGTATATCAATGGGGGATGTACGAAATGAATACCGCACCTTATCCCGAACAGCGGATATTTAAAAAAATAATGAAATCGTGGGAGCAAAAATATGGCAGTGCAACATTTTATTTATTTAAACCGGGCTTTAAGGCATCAGTAAAAATTTGGGACAAAAGTGGTGGCGGAAGCTGGCGGCCTGTACGGTAGGTCATTCATCTTCCGGTGGCAATATTGCAATTGTTATTTTGGAGAAAATCCGGAGAATTATTGTGGAATTATGGTTAAGAAATTTACAAATTGTTAATAGGTGATTATCATTTTTAATGCAGTGTTGGCGTACCTTTGTGGCCATCTGCTTACCCGTTTTTTAATATGTGAAATTATGCAAAATTTATACCATTTATTAACAGCAGGAGGTAAGCGATATCTTCGGTTAATCATAACCGTTTGTTTTGTGTTTTGCCTGCTTTTTCCCGAATTGATTGTTGCCCAAACACCTGCCGCCGGAGATTACCGCAGCGTAACCAGTGGGCAATGGACAACAGCCACAACATGGCAGGTAAGGAATGGCGCCGGTGCCTGGAGTACCGCTACAACCCCGCCTTCAGCCGCCAATAATGTTTACATTCAGGGCGGCCATACCATTACCCTTAGCAGCACCGGCGTAAGTTGTAATGATCTTCATATTTATTATAATAATTTGGGATCACGGGGAAGTCTTGTTATGACGTCCAATGTTCTTAACATAAACGGGAAAATCAGATCATACAATGGTGTCGTGGTAACCTCAACCTCAGATGGAGTTTTTTATGGCAACCAAACGGGAAACAGTACAATACCGGAAGACTTTATTACCACCAGCGGGGTTGGTAAAATAAAATTTGTAGGCAATAGCCGTAATTTAACTGTTGCGGGGGCCTGGGGAACTTTTGGTACCGGTTTTGCCGTTGAGTTTGCGTTAAATGCCGGACAAACAGGAACACTAAATACAGGATTTAAAGCATACGATATATTAATCAGCTCAGGTTATATTAATACACAAACCAACCGGATAGCGCCCGATGGCGGATCAGACAATACAGGGAATCTGACCATCAAAACAGGAGCCACATTAGAAACCGGTGAAGCAATAAAAAGAACGAATTCCAGCCGTGCCAATATGTTAACCATCCAGTCTGGCGCTACACTGGTGCTAACTTCTGCGAATCCGTACGTTTCATTTACTTCGGCTACCATCGATCCGAATTCAACAATTAATTACTCCTGCAATATTGCTACAAGGTATTTTTTAGATTTTCCTTATTCGGGAACCGTTATTTCCACATTTGGTAATGTGATTTTATCAGGAAGCGGAAATATATTTTTAAATAAAAGCGGGGTAGTGATAAAAGGGAATTTTGATATTACGGGAACTACGGTTTTTTATCATTCCAACTATCCGGTATCTATTGAAGGTAACTGGACGAGTTGGGGCTCCGGGGCGTATGCTTATGCAACCGGGAGCGACACCATTCGCTTTTCAGGCGCCGGCACCCAACAAATTACATCCCCCGGGGGCATAAACTTTAAATACGTTTCAAAAACCGGAACGGGTACGGTTGTTCAAAATAACAATGTAACTTTTCTTTCCAGTAACGGGTATCTTGGTATTGAAAATGGTACCTGGGATGCTGGCACGAATACCCTTATCGGGAGTGTATCTTCTTCCATACTTGCATTAAATACTAATACCAGCCTGATTCTTGGGCATGTTGGAGGAGGCGCACTTCCCGACTTTGCCGGAACCATTACATTTAACTCCAACAGCACCCTGACCCTTAATGGTAACGGGGCACAAACGTTGAGAACCGGGAGCGCGATGAATTACAAAAACCTGACGTTTGCCAATTCAACAAATACCACCCTTTCCACTATTGCGCCAAATTCCATTATTGGTACGGTTACCATAAGTGGGACTGCTACCCTGGATGTAGGAAATTATAATTCATTTGGAAATGGGAGCACCAACCTTACCATGACGGGCGGGCGATTTAAAATGGCGGGTACTACAGGTAATAAACCTGATATAGATGGGATATACAGCCTTACCGGTGGGGTAATAGAATTCAACGGATCAAATGTTACCCGGCAAAATATTAAAGGTAAAACCCAGGGCGGGGTTAACAACATCAACTATTATAATATTGAAGTAACCGGAACCAATGTGGGGATCAGCTCCAACAACATCGTCATCACCTCTAATGCACTTTGTTCATTTACGATAAAATCGGGCGCAGCATATACCATGAGCGATATGACCATTACCGGTACAGCGCTAACCTCACTTTGCAAAGTAAATGTTGAATCGGGGGCATTATTTAATTGTGGTAACAATCAGGGATTTCATGGGTTTATACAATCGGGGCTTAACAGTTCTTCAATTAATGGTAATATACCAGCCTCAAACGTAACGCTGGCACCAGGGTCAACTGTTGCGTATATAAAAGATGGAGATCAGGTTATTACCAATACCAAAGAGTATCAAAACCTGATTATTGCAGGCAACTCCGGAACCAAAACTGCGCCTTCCGGTACCTTAACTGTGGATGGCGATTTCACGAAAACCGGGAACTCTGTTTTTGCACATAATAACGGAGTGGTGGAAATGAAAAATAATTCTGCTGCACAAAATTATTACTGCAGTTCTGCCACGCCGGTAACCTTTGCTACCTTTTACAACCGGAATACGGCTACGGGTCTGGGATTAAATATTCAAAATGACATGAACATCGAAACCAAGTTTCAATCTCAGGCCGGCACCAAGCTTTACCTGCATGATGGCAATATTATTTTGAAATCATCTGCAACCAAAACAGCAAATATTGGCGTGATTAATGGTGTAAGTTCGGTAATTGATTACCCGGGCACAGGCAGATTTATTATTGAACGTTATCTCGATCTTGGCCCTTCCGGTTCGCATGGCAAAAGCTGGCAGTTTCTGGCTATTCCGGTAAACGGCGATGGTACCATCAATGAAGCCTGGCAGGAGGGTAATGCTCCAATGATTGTGGGAACTCCCGGCCTGGGCACACTGATAACGAATAATATTACCGGCACGGGTTTCGATATCATTGGGGGTGTAGGCCCTTCAATGAAATATTATGAACCTGCCACTAATTTATGGAAAGGGGTAAGTGGTACGGATATCCCAATTTATAACACTAAGGGATACATGCTGTTTGTTCGTGGCGACCGGGCCATTAGCAACTATACCGATCCGGCTAATACCACCACGCTTCGCACAAAGGGGAAGATATTTTATCCCGGAAATTCACCATCCAATCCGCCTCCCACCATTAATGTTGCAGCAGGCTTATTTGAATCGGTAGGAAATCCATACGCATCCGCCATTGATTTTAGTACGCTGGACCTTGTAAATGTACAGGCTGTGTTTTATGTGTGGGATCCTAAATTAGGCGGCGCTTATGGATATGGGGCGTACCAGACATTTACGGAAACATCTCCCGGCAGCGGCCAATATGCTGTAACCCCGGGCGAAGGCAGTTATGGTACTGCGGGCACCATCCATAATAATATAGAAAGCGGCCAGGCATTTTTTGTTCACAATTCTTCCGGATCAGCCGGAACCGTGAAATTTAAAGAAGGCAACAAAGTGGATGGTAGTAACCTGGTAACCCGTTCGATGAACCCCAATGCCAATTTGATTGCGATTCGTGGAAAATTGATTTCGCTTTCAGGCGGGGAGACCCTGCTGGATGGGGTAAGCGTTGAATTTAACCCACAATATACCAATGAACTGGATGAACTGGATGCTTTAAAAATTTTGAATGGAGGTGAAAACCTGGGCTTAAGGGTTGATGCAAAAAACCTGGTGGTTGAAAGAAGGGCAATGCCTGCATCCGGAGATACCATCTGGTTTAACCTCTCTAACCTGCATGTTCAGAATTACCGGTTGGATCTGGTTCCCATTCACTATCAGCAATTGGGGGCAAGAGCCTATTTGCACGATGGTTTTCTTAATCAGGATATATTACTTACGGAAACCGATACCCTGAAATATGTGTTTTCGGTAAATGCTTCCCAGCCCGGATCTTATTCCGCTAACCGGTTTTGCCTGATATTTAAAAAGCCAAAAAGGGGATTCCAAATAAGGGATTTCAATGCTGAGATTATAGAAGGTACCATTAGTTTACGATGGCTACCGGAACATGCGCCGTTACATACAACCTATACTGTTCAGGCTTCTGCTGATGGAGTTCATTTTGATGATATTCCGGCAACGGTTAAAAGGGCAGGCAACAGGCTGGTAGCTGAATTGGGTGAACAGAAAAATGCGAATATGCATTACCGTATTGTTGGCAACAGCACTGCCGGAGAAGCGCAGAGTGAAGTGAAAACCGTAAAATTTCCGGCAGGAATTTCTGTTTTCCCGAATCCGGTGAAGAATGGAGTGGCTTATATATATCTGAAAGATTTGGAAGCCGGAGAATACCTGCTGCAACTCAGTGATGCGTCAGGGAAATTCCTGATGCAAAAACGGGTAAACATAAATCTCCCTCAACAAAGGATTGAGTTTCCTGTTGCCGGGTTATCCTCAGGAGTGTATTTTGTTGCTGTAACCGGTGAAAATTTGAAACAGTCGCTACGAATGTTCGTTGTGAAGTAAAGGATTTATTTTCTCTGTAACAGATGCGTAAATGGGAAAGATCAGGGTTCTGAGGGTTATTATTTCTCTCACTGATTACGCGGATTTACACAGAACAAATATGTTTGACTGCTGTAATTGTAATCCATTAATATTTGCTGATTACACGGATTTTTACAAAATGGAGGTAGCGGAGATATGTTTACTTCAGTTAAACAAAATATTGATAAAGCAGCGCTGAACAAACATCAGCCTAAAAATTTGGTTTGATTTTTTTAAATGGATATTTTGTACCTGGGGGAAGGGGTGATAACCCCGGGGAATTCGACTGAAACTGAATAAATATAAAGCCACACTGAATTTACTTCAGCGCAAATTTTTGGTTCGAAACTAGTACTGTCCGGTAAAAAACATATTATAAACTGGCCTTGGAAAAATGGCGTTACGAAAATTGGCTTGAACGGCGTGAAAAGAAAAACGCCATATTCAAC
>Ga0206107_1000188_pt1 | contig 42600 bp, 44 predicted proteins | sample 2B0metagenome_FD_148652 | JGI IMG/M metagenome (GOLD analysis project Ga0206107, IMG submission 148652) | Enriched microbial communities from leaf-cutter ant dump, University of Wisconsin, Madison, United States - 2B0 | ecosystem: Environmental > Terrestrial > Nest > Insects nest > Nest dump...
TACCATCGTCATGAAAAACTTGGTTTTTTGCGTCGAAGGAACTTCGGCTTTCTCGATAAACGGCTGCCATAAACGACCAAGAGGATCGCGACTCACCGTGACGATATGCTCTTTCCCAATTGCAAAGAGTATTGGCGTGGTGTAATCGTTAAAATCATCGTCGGTATCGGGCAAACGACTAATATAATACGTCCAATCGCCTTCCATTTCGACACGGGGTACCTCGTGCGGATCAAGTGCATCCGAAAGCACGTCGGCATCTATCCCCATGCCTATCAACTGAGCCATCTCGTCTTCGTTTGGACGCTCACACCGTATCCACGACCCCGGGGCAAGCTCGTCGCGTGTTTGGAGCTTGGGCCGGAAGTGAGTGGAGCGTAAAAAGACTATCATAAGTACTTTCATAGTAGCACATAATTTTAACGCTTACGCTACAATTGCGTCTGTAAAGCAAAAAAGGTATGCTATTTTTATGGATCAACAACCGCTCGAAACCACAGAAATACAACCGAAAAAAACCCGTCGTATTCAGTGGAAATGGCTTATTATAGCGGTACTCATTATTGCCACAGGCGTATTAGGATGGCTTCTTTTCCAGTCACATCAACGAGAAAAGGTGCTCACTGACGAAAAAAGCAAACTTCAGCACTCGCTTGAAACACTTTCAAGCGAGCTCGCATTACAAAACCAGGGAGCAAACACCAGTAACGATAACTGTAGTGGAGCCAGCGAGTCTCTCAAAAACAACATAAACGCAGCACTCAACTCAAAACGAAGCGACCTTTTCACCTCCTACGTAAGTGAAAAAACGCGATTTACGGTAGCCGGCAGCGAAAAAGACGAAGAAGAAACGCCCGAGCAAGTTGCTTTATCAATGGCAATAACCGAAAACGAGCGTGCGCCCTGGAATTTTGAAATTGACAGCACAACGCTCGACAATTATCGTGGCGGTCCTTACGGAGCGCATTTTCAAGATGGTAACTACATAGGAAAGTCCGTCACAGGAATGGTGGTGTCATTCGGCTTCGAATGTGACGGCAAGATTAAAAGCATTTTCATCTCCCCTAACGACAGCCTGCTTTAGCGCAGCTTGTCTGCACGAAACAAAATGATACTTCGCAGCAGTTCATCGGGAATTGGTTCTTCAACCGTAAATTGCAGTGTTCCCTTTGACGTATGAAACTTAGATGCACCGTGCAATTGAGCAATGTCGGTATCACCAGCCGGAAAAAGACTCATATGGTTTTTAAACGCTGCAAAATAAAGCAGTGGCTGCTTGTTTAGCTTAAATGCCGGCATCCCATATGAGATTACCTCCTCTGCGTCGGGGACAAGTTCATGAACCATACTGCGAATATGCTCTAAAAAACGTCTCTTTTCTGCATCAACCCCTTTTAAATATGCGTCGATAAGCTGCGTCATTATAACTCCTCTATTTTTGCCTTAATTTCGCCAATAATGCGGCGAGTCGTCGCATTATCTTGCTGTTTCGTGTCCTGAATATTCCAAAAAATAGCCTTGGGATGGCGTCGCAACCACTGTGGAATGGCCTCTGGCTCGGCAAGCACAACAATGCGGTCAAAATTACTTGCCATTTCTTCGGTAAGCTGAACGCGACGATTATGCGAAATGTCTATGTCGTCTTCACGCAAAATATCAATAATAACATCGGCACCCTTGCGGTTTTTTACCTGTTCACCTGGTGTTCCAACCATTGTTCCTGCCGATTTGCTTTGTTCACCAAATCGCTTATTGTAGAGCGCACTCGCTGCCTGGCTTCGCCCCACATTCGCGCGACACACAAACAGTGTCGTTGGTCGCATACGATTTGATGTATTTTCCATATTATTAGCCTATCACAAGCACAATGCATTACACTAGTAACATGAGCGTTACAACAAAAAAAGAAGCCGCCCTTGAGCTCCACCACCTCACAACAACCTACGGAAAACAACGTGGTGTCCGTGATATATCGCTACGCGTCGAACATGGCGAAGTGTTTGGATTTCTTGGACCAAACGGTGCAGGTAAATCGACAACCATCAACACTATCCTAGACCTACTACGGCCTACAAGCGGCTCCGTGGCAATTTTCGGACAGGACGTACGGCATCATGGTGCCAAAATAAGACAACGCGTCGGCTTTCTTTCCGGAGACATGGCAACCGATCATCGTCTCACAGGCAAACAATATTTAATGCATGCAGCTGCACTTCATGGTGGCGGGAAAGATATGGATAGTCTTGTTGATAGGCTTCGCTGCGAAACGGGTAAAAAGATCCAAAAACTTTCGCGAGGAAACCGCCAAAAAATTGGCCTAGTTGCGGCGCTTATGCATGACCCCGATTTGCTGATTCTCGACGAACCAACCACAGGTCTTGACCCACTTATTCAAAGCGAGTTTAACGAAATCATTCGCGAGCGCGCCGATCGTGGCAAGACAACGTTTCTTAGCTCACACGTTCTTAGCGAGGTGCAAGCAATCTGCGACCGCATAGGTTTCATCCGTGACGGTGTTTTAGTACAGGTAAGCACGCTCGCCGAACTTACCGCCCAGGCGCCACGGCATATTCGTGTTACGTTCAAGAACAGCGCTCCTGTTGGGCTTCGACAACTTTCAGGCGTACAAAATTTCCAGTCTCATGGTAGTGAGTACCATTTTACTTATACCGGTAATTACGACGCGCTTATTCGTCTCCTTGCCACGGTACATGTTCGTGATTTGCAGGTGCTCGAACCTTCGCTTGATGAATTATTTTTAACCTATTACTCGCCTTCGGAGGAAGCAACTCATGTTTCGTAGTATTTTTACAAAAACGCTTTATTCGCTTTGGTGGCCGCTTTTTGGCTGGTCGCTCGCTATAATGGGCGTCGCATTTATTACAATGGCACTTTATCCGTCGTTTTCTCAAGCCGGTATAGAAAACGTGGTTAACAGTATACCCGAATCGCTCAAAAGCTTCGTGGGGAATGTCGATGACTTCAAGTCGATACCCGGTTTTATTGGGCAGCAAATTTTTGGCCCTAATCTGTACATCATCGGGATAATCATGGCAATTTTCGTCTTTCTTTCGGTGAGCGCCAATGAAGAATCCGACGGAAGGCTGCAAACCCTCCTCAGCTTCCCTGTATCTCGCACGAACGTTTTCTTCCAAAAATACTTGGCCGCGGCGCTTGTTGTTACTATCGCTTCAATAAGCGTTATTGTTGCCGTTTGGATGGGGCTGCTTTCTATTGGAGAAACGGCAAATTATAGCCGAATATGGCAATCCATCGCCTCGTTCACACTCATTAACCTGGCGTACGGAACACTTGCTTTCGCCACCTCCTTTTTTACGGGAAGCAAGGGAGTAACTATCCTCGTTGCCAGCGCTTATACGGCGGCAAGCATCTTAATTGCATCACTGGCGCCTGCCGTTTCGTCACTCGAAGATATTAGTAAAGGTTCGCTGCTTTACTTTTACAATAATCCGCAAATTATGACAAATGGCATAAACGGAGAGCACACCGCACTCCTTGTCGTTGTCATTATTGGTCTACTGGTCATCGGCTGGAGCAGGTTTGTGAAGCGAAACGTCTACTCCAGCTAAACTGGTTACCTCCAGTTTCGTTTGGCGTTTTCATTCTTTGCTATAGGTTAATCATGCCGAGAGTGCAACCTACGATTTATGCCACTTGTCGTCATTACCCTTGCTATAACCAGCTTTTTTAACGGCGCTCCAGGCAACTCGGTGCGCAGTTTCTTCCCTGTCGGCGTCACCGCGACGCTCCTTAGGGTCGCTATACTCATCGTAAGCACTATTAAACGCCTCTTTGTAAACGTCTTGGGCGTGGTCTGGCAAGACGTTTTTTACGCTTTCGGGTAGTTCGCTTGCATTGCTATATGGCATAATCCCTCCTTTTACACTGATAATTCCATTTAATCATTATTTGGCATGGCGTGCAAAAAAGCATAAGCTCAGCTTCAAAAAGCTGATATACTGTCAGTATGGGCAAGAAAATTTTCGTTTTTGCTATCTCCATCATCACATCGTTTGCGGCGGGAGCTATCGGTTCGCTTGCGACCACTTCAAACATTCAGCCGTGGTATATCTATCTCGAAAAACCTCTTTTTACGCCACCAAATTGGCTATTTGCACCAGCATGGTCGTTGCTTTACCTTCTTATGGGAATTACCCTCGCGCTTATTATTCTACAGCGAACAAAGCAATCGAAAACAAAAGCATACACCTGGTTCGCCATACAACTCACTCTTAACACGGCATGGTCGCTCATCTTCTTTGGGGCGCATGCCATGTGGGCAGGCGGAATTATTATTCTCATGCTCATTGCCAGTATTGTTGCAACAATGAAGTATTTCGCCAAAATTAACAGAATCGCTGCATGGTTACTCATACCCTACATCGCTTGGGTATGTTTTGCCACCTATCTTAATCTTAGTATCGCGTTTTTAAATTAGTTAATCTGCGTAGCCATTTGGGTTTTGCGATTGCCAGCGCCAACTATCAGCACATGCTTCTTCGGTCGTTTTCTCCGCCTTCCAGTTAAGGTCTTGCTCGGCTTTCGAAACATCTGCATAACACTCGGCAATATCTCCCGCACGGCGTCCAACAATCTCGTAAGGAACATCTTTCTCGGATGCTTTTTCAAAGGCGTGCACCATTTGAAGTACAGACACCCCCTTACCTGTTCCCAAATTATAAACATTCATACCAGTATTAATATGCTCAAGCGCGGCCACGTGGCCTTTCGCAAGGTCAACGACATGGATATAATCGCGCACTGCAGTTCCATCTTCGGTTGGATAGTCATCGCCAAAAATGCGCAGCTTCTCCAGTTTGCCAACGGCCACTTGTGAAATAAACGGCACCAAGTTATTAGGAATCCCATTCGGGTCTTCACCAATTGTACCGCTCTCATGCGCGCCGATAGGGTTAAAGTAACGAAGCGCCGTAATTTCCCACGATGCATCTGCATTAGCAAGATCGCCAAGCATTTGCTCAATCATGTATTTTGTCCAGCCGTAGGGGTTGGTAATGCCAAAACCGGTGCGTGATGTTTCTTTTAGCGGCAATTCGTCAGCCGAACCATAAACGGTTGCCGATGAGCTGAAAAGAAGCTTTTTCACGTCTTTCTCTTTCATTACTTCAGAAAGCGAAAGGAAAGAATCGATGTTATTTCGGTAGTATTCCAGAGGCTTTTCAACCGATTCGCCCACCGCCTTAAGGCCAGCAAAATGGATAACCGCATCAATGCTCTGTTCATTGAAAATACGACGAAGCACATCCTTATCGCAAACATCACCGTCATACACTGGCACTTCCCGTCCAACGATAGCATTTACTCTCTTCATAGCCTCGGGGCTGCTGTTTGAGAAATTATCAACGACAATAACATCATGGTTATGGTTTATAAGTTCAACGATAGTGTGCGAGCCAATATAGCCGGCTCCTCCTGTAACGAGAATAGTCATAGTGCTATTATACCACTACTACTGTGAAACGCGTCCTGCGTAGAGAACTGACCCGGCGCTCTTAAATAAAAGAATCGCTTGTATGAGCGATTCTTTTTTGTTTGCGTGGAGTAATTACCAGCTTCGGCGGAAACTGTTACCACCACCCTGTCGTGGCTGGCGAGGACGGTCATCGCGCTCACGTGCAGCGTTGACGATGATTTTACGACCATCGAGTTCAGTTTCGTTCAATTCTTTAATAGCTTTTTGAGCAGCCTCGTCGTCGGCCATAGTAACGAACGCAATACCGCGTGGACGGTTTGCTTCGCGGTCCATAATAACCGCCACGTCTTCTACTTCGCCAAACTGCGAGAATAACTCGCGCAGGGTTTCTTCCGTCGTGCTATACGATAGACTTCCGATAAATATTTTTGCAGCCATGGTAGTACCTTTCTTTGGAACTTGATTAAGCGACAAACGCTTCGCTTTTCACATATGCCGATGGGTACCACCAAAGCATACTAAAAAGTTGAAACAACTTGCTGCCCTCTATTATACAGGGGATTTTAGTATATATCAAACTTACCGTGAAACGTAAGTATTGTTTTTAATGAAAAACCGCCGATGCACGTCGCGCGCTTTCGAAATGCCAATGCGCGGAGAGGCTGCAATCGTCTCATCGGAACGAAGCAATCCCGCCCATAGCTTTAGAGGAGAACGGTGCAAATCGTGGCCGTCCATTGTTCGATTTATGCCAAGCGCCTGGCAGGTCTTAGCGGGACCATTGGTCGCGTTCACCCCCGAAATACCACGTCTTTGCTCGAGTACCTCACCCCCAACGACCGGCTCAACCGCACGGATAAGCACACCCGATCCGTACCCTGCCGGCCCGCTCACAATATTGCAACAATAGTGCATTCCGTAGGTAAAATACACGTACAAATGGCCGGACGATTTAAACATGGTGGCATTACGCACCCGTTCGCCGCCGAACGCATGACTGGCTTCGTCGTCTTGGTCGTAACTTTCGGTTTCGACAATGCGCACACGAATGGTGTGTCCGTCAATTTTACGTTCTAATTCGCAACCTAAAAGTTTTTTCGCCACGGCATCAACCGGCTCGTTAAGAAAATTGGGGAAACTATTTTTCATGAGATTCATCTGTGGGATAGGTAATGGTTTTGCCGTTTACCACCGCAAAAGGTGTAAGGGTGTGGTCTTTCGTACTGGTTTTGCTCATGATGTCACGAACATTAACACCGCGGACAAGCAGCGCGTCGCCCACTAGCGAACGATGACAACGCCACGGCACGGCCTCGGCGCACATAATAGCCGTCGGTGTCTCTTTTGCGGCGTTAATGAGCGTTTCAACACCCTGGGCAAAGTCATTAGTTTGCATGTAATCGGCATAATTACGAAACGATTCGTTATGCCACCCCATATTCACTGAGTCTTTCATCTTAGGGCGCAAACCGCCAAGTTCTTTCATATATCTATAGTTTATGCCGAATTTTGGCAAAGTTTTTTGAAGCGAAGTTTGCTCGAATTGTGGATTATGTCGCGAACGCGGTACAGTACGGATATCTACCAGCTGTTTTATGCCATTTGCGTTTAATAAATCAACGAACTCTTCGATGGTATGCGTCGAGTGCCCGATAGTAAATACTTCAGCCATAGTTTCATTTTCTCACACCCTGCTTCTTGAAGCAAAAAGGCTAAAAGACATCGCGCACAGAACCACGCCGGTTAGTGCCTGTAGCCGCTTTGCCGTCTCCCTGACCGGCGGCAACATCGTAATAACCGCGCCACCATTCTTCCATGTACACATTCGTGCGAAGTAACGTGCCCTGACCGTTATAAAGCAGAATGCGCGGACCACCACCATCATTCGCGGCTGTCATAATTTCGGCTTTGGCTGTACCGGTTATAACATTCCCGGCCGACACGTGCGTTCCGCCGCCATAACCGCTTGTGTAAGCAGCAAAACTTCTCAAAAGAGCCAGCGAGTTGTCATATATCTTGACGGTTGACCCTCCGCCCCTACCCGGTGCAACAATAAGCTCGTCGGCAGTCGTACCAGCCACGTCGGCCGACGCGACATCGACGCCGCCACGGAATGTTGAAGCATACGGATAAAAAGTATGCACCTGCGTAACGGTTGTGCCATTTATTTTAAATACGTTCACACGTGGGCCGCCGCCAGCATCGGCGCCAGCGATTATCTCGTCCTTACCATCGCCGTCCATATCACCCGCAGCGATTCGAATACCACCGTTATGATTACCGAATGTCGTAAATTCTTTTAGCTTCGTTACTGTGCCGTCGCCATCTGTTTTAAATATGGCAATTTTTGGTGCCGTTTTAGGGCCGGTTGCAGCGATTATTTCATCAATACCATCACCATTAACATCACCCGTATCAACGTCAACACCGCTTCTTAATTTAGAATCGAACGCATAAAAATCGTAGCCCGCAAAACTACCGGTATGGTTATATATTCGTACACGCGGACCGCCGCCAGGGCCAGCTGCAATTACCGTCTCAGGGTTTGTCTCGGCATCGACATTGCCAATTGCTACGTTTACGCCACCCTTGTAGGTTTTACCGAATGGCAGTATTTCGCCAGGCAACGCAGGATGATCGACAGGTTTTGAAATGCGATCGGCCCTGTTTAAACTTGTAAACGGATTCGTTGGCTGGTCGTTTGGCGTTTTTACTTCAAAGTGAAGATGAGAAACCGTTCCTTCGGCGTTGCCCGAGTCACCCACCCAACCTAGTAGTTGCCCGCGCACCACGCGGTTACCAGCTTTCATATCGGGCGCATACGCCTTCATAGGGCCGCCGGCACCATCGTCCGTACCGGGGTTATCGTTATTAATATGCAAGTAGCCATATTCGTAGCCACCGGTGCTGCGAATATACACCGCGTAGCCCCACGACGGCTGCGGATACCCAACATAGGTAATTACGCCATCGGTTGCCGACACGATTTTTTGCCCCTTATCGGCAATAATATCAATGGCGTGATGCGGACCGTTACCTCGTGGCGAGTCGTAATCATTAGAATAATACGAGCTACCGATAACCGGAAAAATATAAGGGGTGGCCGCAAACGCCTGCTGCGGAATAAGCGCCGCCGATACCATAATGCTCATTGATAGCATGGTTAATTTTAAAGAAAGAAAGCGACGATTTTTATATTTTTTGAACAAATTCATATATAGCTATTTTAGCATGTTATGATGGAGGCATAAGCATAAATGGAGGCTTCCGTGAAATCAAGCACGTTTCGATATCTCAGCGTCATCATTTATCCTTTTCTTGTCTCGGTTTTGTGCGTTTTACTATGGCAGGTTTTACGCAGCAACGGCATTTACTTCAGTGCCGAGGCCGAAACGCCTATCCTCTACGTTATTATTCCACCGGTCGGCTTTATTTATGTTATTTTCGCCAGCCTGGCGGTTAACTCGGTATTTGATAAATACAAAGAAATAAATCAAAGCATCGTCAGAAAAGACATTAAAGAATATATTGCCCGCCGCGACCAACGCCTTCCGGCACTTATGCACCTTTTGGTCAGCGTTCCCTCTTTGGTGTTGCTTTTTCTGGTTATTACTTACAATTATAGCGATTTTTACGGTGGAATGGCTTCGGTATTTCTGGTGACGCTGGTAATTTCTATCACCTGGATGGTTATTAACGAACTGGATAATGATCACCAGCGACCGCACGCCAAAGGTCGCGTACCGACGCACTGGCATACCTCAAGTGCCGAGGATTTTTTTGAGGATGACAGCGCGCCTATGAAGCGAAATAAGCGTTAGGTTTTAAAATAGTAGTCGTCGGAAAAGTCTTTAGGTAAAAGGTTTAAATAGACCTCACTCTAGTCTTCGATGGTACTTTTGCTCTAGCATGATACAATTACTCTATGTCAACAAATTACAAAAGCTCAAGATGGACTCAGCGAGCAACCATTATAGCCGGCATAGTATTAAATCTCTTTTTGACACTAATTCTCACTACCGGCACACTAAACTCACTTCGCGATTTGTTTCTCGGAGAAAGTCATTGCGGAACCTGTGTATCTACTTCAATTACGACGCTTGTTATTTTATTTACGCTCTTTCTTACGGGCGGAACACTCGTTGGCTATGGACTCGCCAATCTTAGCCCAACAAAAAACAAGATTTCTCAAATTATCCCTACAGTAATCGCAGTATCTCTTGCCACAATCCCGTTTTATTATGGCATCAACCTGTTAGTTAATGGCTTATAGGGTCAGTCCATTCCCCATGCTGCCATAGTTGCATACGCGTTTTGCCCCTTTTTGTTTGGATGGTACGAAAATACAGTATTATTTAATGTAATTTGATTAAAATACCTATCCAAAGCACACCAGTCATGCCCAATGAAAGGAGAGTGGTCGCTATTTGGATTGATATAGCTTAGTTTCGGCGAGCTCATTAATGCAACCGATTGCTCTATAGTGTCATTTAAAAGGGTCTGTATGGCATAAACAGCTGCACCATTATTTTTATTAGGATCAGGATTTTGACCCGTTCCATTAAGAGGATTACAAGAGCTACTAGGGCCCGTAGGCATCACCTCAGGCGCAATATTCGGATAGCCTAAGATATACACCTTTGCATCATCAGAAACTGCTTGATCTAAGGCAGAATACACGTTTATTAGTTTTTGCGGCAAGTCATTTAAAATTTGATTACGGATACTTGCATAGGCCTGCGTGCCGAAATCACATAATCCTGTAGGTATCCCCACGGTACATGCGGTAGCAAAATCATTAAATCCAACATCATTCCCTCCTATAGTTATAGTAACAACATCAGTATCTTGCTGAACTGCAGCAATCTGAGGCTCCCCTTCGTTCCACTGACTCTGAGAAACTATATTGTTCGTTTTTGCACCTGAGCATGCCACAAAATTCGTTAGATTTAAATTTCTTCTTGTCTCAAGAACGTATGGATATGCAGCCTCACTTCGATGGCATTCATTCAGCCCCTCAATATCTGTAGCGAAATTAAAAGGCAACACTCCTTCACCGCTTGAAAAGGAGTCCCCAAGCGCAACGTACTTCAGAGATGAAGCTGCGACATCTGGAAGCGGTTCACCTTCATAGTCCTCAGGATAGGAAATGGCACCATTCACCAGAAGAATCTTGTTGCGCTCATCAATAGACATCACTCCTATATTCTTATTCTCCTCCCAGGACTGAAAACGACATCCTTTGTTGGGATTGACAAAAAATGAGCTCGACTTTGATCCCGCAGGAAATTGAATTTTGCCTTGAATAACCTTAACGCTTTGATTTCTATCAAAAAGGCTAACTGTTACCATTTTATTACCATCTCCAACCCCAAAGGATCCGCCGTCAAGTACAGTAATAGCCCAACCCTCTCCGCTTAATTGATTATTTACAAAAAAGTCATAGAAATCATTCAACTTTTGTCGCGCACCAGCGTAATTCTCTTTATAATTCCATGTATTCCTATACGACCAAGCTTGTGAACCGTCATTAGACATTAGTTCAGTCCAACGCATCGTCATATCTGTGATATCACAATTTCCGTTCGAAGACCAGCCGCCTACATGCGCTTCGCTTGTTAGACTCATGTCATAATTGTTTGAGGCGTAAGCACATTGCGCTAACAACAAAGTAGCTACAAGTGATAATCCAAGAATAAAGGTTGCTGCCATCGTTCTCCGCTTTATCATCCACGTCCCTTTCATCTATATCACATCACTTTTATTGGGTAATCCCATTTTCCAGCATAAACCATCTCAATCAGCGACTAGAAAAAACTAACGTTTTTTATTTTTGCGAGGCTTTTGAGCAACACCTGCCGATGCGCCAAATAACGCACTAGCGGCAATAAGCAGCGTAACACCGGTAATTTGCAACACCCGGTCGCCATTGAGCGCCAAAAACATACCAACGAATAAAAGAACCGACCCTGTAACGAGGAGAAGACTCTGTGCGTTTTTGTTGTGAGAAGAAGACTTTTTCATAGTTTCAGTATAGCATGAACGTTTTAAATTTCATTGACAATATCATGCGCCATATGCATGAAGGTATCCTTAGCGTTTTTTGCCTGCAAAAGAAACTGCGGACGATCCATCCATTCGTATGCTGAATGCTCCCAGCTCATCTTAACTTCTGGCCGGGAACTTAATCGAGCAATAAAAAGTGCGTAATGCGTGCCATGCGCCGAGTAATCACTACCCGAATACGCTTGCTCAACGCTATTCGAGTCAATTTCTATACCTGCTTCTTCAAAAACTTCACGCAGCATTGCTTCGACAAGCGTTTCGCCCTCCTCAAGGGTACCGCCTGGCAAATCGGGGTCTCTGCCAAAAGTCGGATGGTCGCTTCGATACATTAGTAAATAATGGTTATCCGCATCTATAATAACGAGTTTCGCCACCTGCTTCATTGCGTCATGTTTTCTTTTGCCCACGAAATAATAGTGTCAATCTTTACGGCATCAAAATTAGTGGTATTGATAATTTGCACCGGACCGTCTATTTCGAGTGGCCGGTCTTCCCCGTTTTCCTTACGGAGCGCGTACTTATGCCGATAGCTTTCGGGCGTACCCGTATCTATGTGACCCGGGTGACGATTGGTGAGTTGCCTGTCGTAGTACCGCTGCGCCAACACATCAATATCTGTTTGACACACAATCTGTATAATGTTACAGCTATACTTCTCTTGCCATTTTTGAAATTTTTCGCTGGCCAGCGCCGGTGAATAGTTGCTTTCGAGAATAAGTGACATACCATTTTGCAACAGCTGCTCGGTAGCGTAATCCATTATGCCAAATGTCGCGCGCGCAAGTTTGGCCGAAAATGCCTTGTCACTCCAGCCAATTTCATCGAACATAATTTCTTTAACGGCATCCTTCGCGAGAAGCGGCAAATGCAAAGCATCGGCGACTTTGCGGCTTAACGTTGTTTTGCCAGTGCCGGGCAAACCGGTAAAGATGATGAGAGTGGGACGCATTAGTATTATTATACCAAACGCCAGCCACAACGCTGCAACATTGACGCAATGCTAATAAAAGTATATGATTAATCTGTCCAGTTCAACGAGCATAGGAGACAACCCCGGTGCATGATCTCGATATCTGTGCGGTCTACGACCTTGGCGTTCCGGGCAAGTCTGAAGACTTGCGGCAGGCGCTACTGGGCAAGCTGAACGATGAAACCGTGTCGAAGTACCGCTTCGATCACGAAGGCGTCGAGGTATACCCCATCATGGGGAAGCTCGTGCGCATCGAGTTTCGCGAGCGTGCAATGGGCTATACGGGAATGGCCGCTGCTTTCGAGGGGATGTGCGCTCGAGGCGCAGAAATCAAAACAACCGGTACCGACCACTTTCCGGCCGCTGGACTCTACGACGCCAGCACACTTCCGAAGCGCGGCATCAGCGGCGCATCGGCAACGGTACGTTGGAGGCTAGAGCACACCTACCCTCTGTCGGAAGGCACGATCGAAGCAGCCGTCCGCAGCGTTCAGGACGACTCGAGCCTCACTCAAACCATCCGGCTCGAGGTACCGGTGGTGTACGTTCGCTCCTGGTCGTTGACCCTGACGGCACAGACGCTCAAACGAGCATTGACGGCCTACAAGTTGCTGCGAAGCGGCGAGTGGACACCGGCGACAGCTTTCGCCGACGCACTGTCTGACATGGAGAAGCTCCGCGTACTACAGCAGACAGTGACGGCTGAAGAGAGCTAAAGACACAGCCCCGCCGGGCAGCGAGCAACACGAGTACAACGTAAAAGCTCCGCTGTATTTTGGCGGGGCTTTTACTAATTTGCGCGCTTAATATTCTGCCACTCTAAACCGTTTTTATCTTTATAGGTAGCGCCATCTTTCTCAAACCCAAGAGTTTTATTAAGTTTTGCTATGGGTAGATTGTTTGCAAGATGCCTGCTGTAGATTACTGGAGCACGTAGGGAATTTTTGGCATAATCCAGCGCAGCTTCCATTACTGCGTGTCCAATTCCCCGCCCGCGGTAGTTGGGGTCGCCAATCATAATATGTAAGCTGGGAGATTTTACGCCGTGATTTTCGAATAGCTCAACCCATACGACGCCAATAGTTTTTTCGTCAATCACCATCATGCGTGTTATTTGCCTATTCGATGCTTCAAGATTAATAAATTCTTGTATAATTTCTTTTTGTCGAGTGAGGGTTGATTCTTCAATCTCACTTTCTGCATTACCCATGCTAAGTAGCGTCGCTCGACCCTCGGAGCGCATAAACCAGGCGTGCGCAAAAGGTGCATCACGCTCAACATTGGGCGGAAGCAACTGAAGCCGCGAACAGGGGGAGGTTTTGGGGATGATCATAAAAAATCTCTTGTATTTGCTATGATGGTAACACATGTATAAAACATCGACAAAGGTTCACAATCTCCAGCTTGCCGCCACTCCATTTGAGGCAATTAAAAACGGCACGAAGACCATTGAATCGCGGCTTTACGACGACAAGCGACGGCGCATTGAAATTGGTGACACGATTATTTTTACTAATCGCGAAAACGAGCAGCAAACGCTTGCAGCGACAGTAGTTGCCCTCCACCGTTATGCTACATTTCACGATTTATTCAGTCATAACGACCCTGCTAAATTCGGTGGCCCATCCGTTGAATGGCTTGAAAACCAGATTAACGAATTTTACAGCGCCGATGCACAAAAAGAGCATGGTGTCGTGGGTATTGAATTTGTGGTATAAGTACGATTTTATCTGAAACAACCTGCCTTATTAGCTGCTGCGTCTTCTATAATATCTCTGTGCTGCATATTGTGGAGCGGCGGCAGATGTGTAAGTGGGAAGAACTTGCATTCAATCGTCTCACTCCGATCAAAGGAATCGGTCTTGCTTATAATCTTACAATAAAAAGCAGCCACTATGGTCTGAGCTTTATCGCCATTCGGATACTCCGCCACATACGATGGACTCGAATAGATTCCTTGAAAGTCCACTATTTCAATAGAATAGCCAGTTTCTTCAAGTACCTCCCTCCTGGCTGCATCTTGAAAAGACTCCCCTAGATTCACCGCGCCTCCCGGCAATCCCCATCTCTGCGAATCCGTACGTTTTTGAAGAAGAATCATTCCATCCTGAATAATAACCCCACCTGCAAAATTTAATAGAATTTTTTCGTGTCCCACTAAGCTTCGGATGTATGGAATGTAGTCCTGCATAAATTTTATTATACAGGTTTATTCAGCGCGAAAAGAGAGCGTTGAATCCACCCTAACTAAATAGCACCTTCGTGGCGAAGAAGTGACTCTTTTATGGCTGGGCCGTAAAGATAACTGCCAATACTGCCGTCACTTTTTAAAACGCGGTGACACGGAATAAGTAAGATAAGACGGTTTAATCCGCAGATAGTCCCCGCTGCGCGAATTGCCGCCGGGTTGCCCGAGGCGTTGGCAAGCTCTTTATACGAAACCGTTTCACCATGCGCAATCTCACCGATTGCTTTCCATACTCGCTTTTGAAAATCACTCCCGTTTTGGTCGCGTGGAATCGAATTAAGCGCTGTTTTGTCGCCATTGTAATAATCTGCCACCAGCTGTTCGTAGGGATGATTATTTACCGGCTCAAACACCACCGTCTGCAGTTCTTCGGGAAGACGCCGTTTTAAATCGTGCAGATTGCCAAAGCCCGATGCGCGCGCCGTACCGGTCTCATCGATAATAATATGGAAGTCTCCGTCGGGAGTTTGGGTTGAGATAGATTGCAATGTGGGCACAAGAATTTTATTATAACATTTAATGTGAGCGCGTTTCAGCCAATTCTTTTACCCGCGCAAACGCTTTTGCGTAGCTGGCTTCTAACACATCTTTAATTTCGGCGGGTACATCAAAAGTAGCGGTGAGTACCGTTTGGCCGTCTTTTTCGGTGAGTACGTAATTTTCTTCGCCACCCGTCCACTGCTTTTCGCGCTCACGCGTTCCAGCCTCTTGCGTATCAGCGCTATGGCGCAATCGTAAAATTTCGCCAGAGACGACTTCTTCAACCAAACTCGTAACTCCGTATCCGTTCTCGGACGAAATAAACTGTACTTCACTTCCCCGCTTTAGTTCGCCAATCATATACGTTCCCGGGTCGATAATACCGGCCCATTCGCGAAACGTCTCGTCTTGCCATAAAACGTTCCACACTTTTTCCGCTGGGGCGTTTATTTTAGTTGAGAACTTTAGCTGCTTCATCTGCTATGGCGCTACTGGTAATCAGTAATGGAACGTTAAAAATAAATTTTTCTTAACTTTAAGATACTAATAGCTGCACCGACTAACAGCAAAACACTCGCAAGAGATACGACATTCGCTATCGAAACCCCAGTGTCGGCAAGCGTTTCAGCCTCTTGTGTTGACGTATGAGACGCTGGCACGGGTGATGGAGGAGTTACGGGTGTCGGCGTTGGCGTGGCCTGTGCTGGTTGCCAAACGGGTTGCGTGTCCTGTCCGGCATCGTTCGTTAACGCAACAACATTCGTGCCGTCCGTACTCATTGTATAGATGTCGTTATTTCCAGTGCGGTTAGATTGAAACACTATTTTAGTGCCATCGGGCGACCACGACGGGCTAACGTCACTGGCAGCCGGGAAGTTTGTGAGGTTCACCTGGTTGGCAGCGACTGTTTCATCGACATCTGTTACAAAAATGTCATAATTTCCGGTACGGTTAGCTTGAAAAACAATTTTAGTGCCATCGGGCGACCACGTAGGATCCATACTTGCCGTGAACGACTGGTTGGGAATGCCTACTTCATTGCTACCATCTGCGTTTGCAATGAACAAATTAAACTGCGACCCGGCGACATACTGGCCGTACGCTATTTTTGTGCCATCTGGCGACCACGACGGCGTAGTATCATCCACAAAGTTGTTTGTAATTGCGGTTTCGTTTGTGCCGTCTACGTTTATGGCGTATATTTCACCGCCAAAAGTGCCCGATTTAATATAAGCAAGCTTTGTGCCATCGGGCGACCACGTAGGTACAGTATCGTTGTCCGTATTCGACGTTACCTGCGTGACATTGCTCCCGTCTTCATCCATTATATAAATTTCATTTTCACCATCTCGATCTGATGTAAATGCCAGCTGTTTACCGTCCGGCGACCACGCTGGATCAAGCCCACCATCGCCGTTTGTTAGGTTCGTCACATCGCTGCCATCGGGGTTCATTGTGTAAACTTCGCTTGTTCCGCTGCGATTACTGGTAAACGCGATTTTGCCGTTGCTACCAGGCACGGTGTCTGCCTGAACGGGTAGCGTAAATACATGAAGTGCCAAAACCGCCGCGCTAAAGCCGCCAACCACCAATGGAGTAAATAATTTTTTTATTTTTGTAGCCAAAGCACCACCCCCTCTAATTACGATATATAACATAATAGCAGTTTTTAGGGTGAGGCTCAATGTTAATAATTTCAAAGACGCTAACTGTTGTAAGACGGACACTTTATCTTTTACACTCAAAACCAAACAGGCATCGCTCAAGGGAAAAGCCAGAATAGGTGTTTTATTTGGTTCACATTAAGGCTGCGAAACGATTTACATTCCATCAATAAACGCTTGGATAAATCCAGTCAGACGATTTTTTACTCGTTCTAATATAGATTCACGCTGTAAAATGCTCGGCTGCGCAACAAGTACGCTACCCAACTCATGATTTCGTGGAATACGTCCGGTTGATACATAGCGGTCAAGAAGCGCCTGTGTTTTTTCGGCATCCAACCCTTCATCCTGACACATCTTTCGGAATTCTTTTATTTGAGCTTCGTTAATGAACTCGGTAAATGCATATTCAACATCATCAGATTCAGTCACGTTTGGTAATGTTCCGTCAATAAATTGCTCAATTAAGTCACGTTTGCTTCGTAGCTCGGGCACCCCTGCTATCGTGTCACTAATACTTCTGCGAATTTCTGCTTGCTTCGACTCATCTACACCAACCATGCGTGCAATCAGTCGCAAAATGTAACTCACATTAATTTCATCTCGACGCGTAAGCTCCAGCTCGAAGTCGATATCATCAAGAATCGATACTTTTTCTTTTTCGTGCTCGCGCTTTACCTTGTCGTAAATATCAAGATACTTGCCCTTAAAGTTTTCAAATGTTTGATCATCAATATTAATGTCGTCGGCATTAAATTCAGCAAACGAGTTAATAACATTACGCAGGCGCAGCGCGTAACGATACGCTTCGACAAATTTCAGTTCGGCATCTTCATCGGGTAAATTATCGACATCGCCCGGCGTTGGCGTGATCTCGCGCAGTTTGGCGAGCGCAGCGTTGAACTCTTTCACGTATTCTTCGTACGGTGCAATAAACACGTCTTCTTTGGCGTCTTTGTTGGCAAACAACTCGAGCGCGTCATCAGTCACCCGCTTAAGGTTACGAAATGCAATAATATTACCCTGCGATTTAGTCTCGTTTAGTATGCGGTTGGTACGACTATACGCCTGAATTAGTCCGTGGTATTTGAGATTTTTATCAACATATAACGTATTGAGCGTTTTACTGTCAAAGCCAGTTAAGAACATATTTACCACTAATAATAGATCGATTTCGCGAGACTTTACACGATCGGCAATGTTGCGATAGTAGTTGTAAAAGCTATGTGAATCTCTTGTAGAGTAACTCGTGCCGAACATTTTATTGTAATCACCAATGTAGTTCTCGAGTCTGTCACGCGTATGCTTATTAACCGCCCCATCCATATTTAGCTGCGCATCATCATCAAGCATGCTGTCGGCGTCTTTGTCCCCTTCGTTTGCACCGTAACTAAAGATTGTCGCAATACGCAAATTGTGTTCGCCTGCTTCTTTTTTACGCTTAAAAATCTCGTAGTACTTTGTAAGTGTGTCAACATTGCTAATTGCCATCATAGCGGTAAAGCTACGCGAATGAGTTTTACGGTTATGGTTAGCAATAATAAAATCGGCAATCACCTCCAAACCTTTTTCGTCTTCGTACGCCTCTTTCGTGTCGATAGCTTCAACGTCAACATCGGTCATATTCTCTAGGCCGGCCTTCTTTTTAAAGCGACTGTAGTATTCAATACTAAATTTTAGTACGTTTTCATCACGAATTGCGTCGGTAATAACGTAGCTATGAAGCTGTTCGCCAAACAAATCTTTCGTCGTTTTTTTGTTAACACCACTGCCATGCGCGTTGTTGGCAAAAATTGGCGTACCGGTAAATCCAAACAATTGATAATTAGTAAAGTATTCAACAATTCGTTGATGAGTTTCGCCAAATTGTGAGCGATGACATTCGTCAAAAATAAACACAATCTTTTCGTTCTTTAGCTCGTCCATTTTAAGTGCGTGGCGTTCACGCGTAATAGCATTGTTAAGCTTTTGAATTGTTGTAACAATAAGCTTGGTGTCCGGATTGTTAAATTGTTTCACAAGCTGCGCGGTATTGTCGGTTGCATCTACGCTATCTTCTTTAAAACTGTTGAACTCGCGAATCGTTTGGTTGTCGAGATCGTTGCGATCTACCACAAACACAACTTTTTTCACCTTTGGATTAGCCGTTAAAATCTGACTTGCTTTAAAACTTGTAAGCGTTTTACCGCTACCAGTGGTATGCCAAATGTAGCCGCCTTTTGCTTCGTTCTTAACCTTGTCGACAATCGCCTCGACAGCATAAAATTGGTACGGACGCAGCACTAGCAAGGTTTTATTGGTTGTAAGTACCGTGTATTTGGTGATCATCTTTGCCAAGTGGCATTTTTCAAGAAATACTTTGGCAAAATCCTCAATATCGGTGATCTTTTTGTTGTCCTTACTCGCCCAAAAGCTAGTAAATTTGAACGATTCTTTGTGCGAATTACTGTGCGCAATGGTGTTGCTGTAATATTTAGTATTAACGCCGTTAGATATAACAAACAGCTGCACGAACTGGAATAACCCATATTGCCCAGCGTTGTAACTGTGGCGACGGTAGCGATTTACTTGGTTAAACGCCTCTTTTAGCTCAATGCCACGGCGCTTAAGCTCTATTTGCACCAGCGGCAAACCGTTAATAAGAATCGTCACATCGTAGCGATTTTCGTACTTTCCCTGCGCTGTCACCTGGTTTGTTACCTGAAAACGGTTTTGGCACCATTTTTCCACGTTAATAAATTCGATGTTTTTGTGTGTACCGTCGTCGCGCGTTAGGCTCATTTTTTCGCGAAGCGTTTTGGCGCGCTCAAACACAGCGCCTTTGTTAAGGTGGTTTAAGATTCGATCAAATTCGCTATTACTAAATGTTGTTTCGTTGTGAAGCTCGAGTTGGGTTTTAAGATTTGCCACCATTTCGTCTTCATCGGCAACGGCGATGCGTTCGTAACCCATACCGACAAGTTGGGCGAGAAGGTTATTTTCTAGGGTTTGTTCGGATTGGGTTGTCATACTTTAGCCTCTTTTGCTTTAATGATACTTTGCCTAAACTCCTTAGCATCTGGTTGCATATTAAACTCGACAGCCACACCGTTGAACTCTTTAACGAGAGCCTCTTTCACCTCCTCTAGCGACACCCTAAAGAATTCTTTGCGATTATTTACGCGGTTGAGGCGCTTTGACGCAAAACGATCATGCAATGCCCTTTCAAGTTTGTATGCTTGGTCCGAAAAGACGAGCGTGTGTATGTCAAACCTAAACGGCACCGAGGCATCGCCGAGCTCATTGATACGCTCAAGTGGCTCTAGGCGCCTTGTCACTCCTATTTTAACAACATCCCTACCGAACGAACCTACGTTTGAAATGACATATATATAGCCGGCTTTTGCATGCGCCTCGCGAAAATCAACATCCGTTTTTCGCTTGTCGAGCTCCGTGAGTTTGCCTTCGAGATTCTTTATCTCACCCTTTAGGCTTTCCTTATCCGATCGTTCTTGAAGAAGTAGACGGTATAGTCTTGCTAGCTCGGTGTTGATATGTGTTTCATCCTTTTCTATTTTGGCGCGTTCGCGAGCAATTTCTTGCTGGAGTTTTTTATCTTCACGCTCCTGCTCCCGTTGCTCACGTAAAATATCTTTTTCGTGCTCTAGAAGCTCTTTGTATCGAAACGTTGCATCTAGCTCTTTTAGTTTTAGCTCTAAATAACGATAACTAATCGATGATAATGTGTCGTTCACATTCACTACTTCAAAAGCCTTCTGGATCTTTCGCTCAGAAAGGTCTTTATTTCGATACGTTACTTTACTGATAACATTATCGCACTGGGTGTTGAACGACCATAAAGACATCTTTGCGCTCTTGTTGACCATCTTTCTACCAGCAGATAGACTGCCGTTGTACGTCATATTAGACGCATACTCACAAGCAGTTTTATCTTTGACCATCTTTTTTTGTTCGTCTTGTAGCTTGATCATTTCCGTCTTGTACTCAGCCGATGTACCCGTGTCAAAATTAAGGCCATAAAAACCTATATCTTGCAGATTCACCTCTTCTTCTAGAGGCAAGCGCTTTGCTTCAAGTTCAGCAAGTTTTGAGGCGCTCTTTTCATATAGAGATTTGATTTCTTCGATCTTTTTTTCGTAAGAGCTGAGCTCGCCTCTCACAGAAGCAAGGGCGTCATTTCGTATCTTATTGGTTTGCCGCACGACAGATTCAAGCGTCTGCAGGGCTTTGTCATGGGCAGTCTTTCGACTAATCTCATCCGAAATAGCCTTTAACTCTGCTTTAGATGTTTGATACTGCTTCTTCACATTTTCGAGTACAGCAAGTGATTTATCATGGAGTGTCTTCTGTTCAATTTGCTTTTGTAGTATATCAAGCTCTGCAACTTTATCGAGATGCAGCTCAAGTATACGCTGCATCTTCTTCTTGTTATCCGCCGCGTTGATGGTAAGTAGTATAATTCCCAGCAATGTCGGAATCCCAAACAGTGGCCATAGCAAAAAAAGAACAGCGATAAATACCGGATGTAGATACCATGGTTTTGTGAAGTATTTTTGAAGAGCTTGCTTATTTATCGTGCGGGTCACATCACTCATACGAACAACCTCTGCAAAAGCGCTTTTTTAAATTCTTTTGCTCTGGCGAGTTTGACCTCTTCTAGTTTGATTTTGTCGTCGAGGGCGGAGAGGAAGTTGGCGATTTTTTGCTGCTCTTCATAGCTTGGCGCCATAAACTTAATTTTCGATAGCGTATTAAACTTTAGATTCCATGTATCTGACGTTAATCCCTGCGAGTAACGCTGAAATGTGTTAGTGGAATCTGTTGTTTTGAAACGATAGCCCCAAAAAATTGAGTCGTTACCTTCTTTTGGCGTAATAACTGTATAGGCAGGACTGACGATACCATTATATTGCGACACTCCACTCGCACCCTGCCACATTCGCATTGAATTGTAAGCGATATCGTTAATTTTCACGCACTTATAGTTTGATTTGTCGGCACTGCTATTATCTTTTCTGTCGAGGCTCGAAAATAGCACGATTCCATTTCCGATCGTAACCGAAAGCATATCACCTTGCCCGCTTCGTTCGGTTCGTTCGCTAAATGCTTCGCCAAGCTTCTTTTTCCCCAATCAGGATACGAATTGCCATTCTCATTCTTGAAACGAAGCTTGCCAGAAAACAAAGCTTGCATGACGCCTTTTTTATACTGACGCATGGCAGCTACCTTGTTTTGCGTGGAGGTCAATTTGTCATCTACCGCCCCCAGGAAATCGGCGACTTTTTGCTGCTCTGGTTTTTGCGGAATAGACACTTTAATACCTTTTATCGTTGAGCTTGATAGGCTTGGCACCCCAGAAGCTTCGTTCCACTTCTTCCATTTGATATTTTGAAATATGGAATAAACGAACTCGGGTACAGATTCTTTATAGTCGTATGTGTAAAATAACGTATCAACTGTCCAGAATTTTCCATTCAAGAATTGAGGTTGATCGATTGTGCCCTTTCTGCCAATTGCGACGCTCTTGCCATCGTACAAGTAGTCGTTGACATGTGTCATTAAGCCGCCAGTACCATAAACAGGTACGTCACCCTTATTTAAATGCTTGTAGTCCCTACCGCTACCAATACTAAGTATGTCGCCGAGCTTTTTAGCTTGCCACTCATCAGTAAATTCCGGAAAACGAAGTTGCGGAACTGCATGCCTAGTTGTTTGAGTGTTCACTATCCTGTATTTCCTTTTTAGGCTCTACTACCAAGTCCTCTCGACCAAGAGTCTCGCAAATCTGTCATAAGACTCTTTATCTGTCGATAGTTGCGCTAGGGCGGTTTGATTCTTAACTGTTGTGACATCGAGCTCAACTTGGTCGACTTTTGGCTTTGATGACAATTTGCCGATCGAATCTCTACAAAGGATGGTGAGTGGTTTTCCTATCGCCTCTCGATAATTAAACCCAATGAGTTGCATAACTTTTAGCGTTTCCTTGGAGAGGAGTTGCCTGGCTATATCTATATACTCTTGCTGCTTGGAGTCATTTTCGGTAATTTTTTCAACCATGGGCACGATTGTATTAACTATGAAATCAATATCTGCGTCAGAAATTTGTTGGGATACCAGCTCGTTTTCAAGTGTTTTTGCAATACGCTCCACCTCAATCTTGTCGTTAACAAGCTCGTTAATAAGTGATTCAAGTTCGGTGATTGTTTTTGCCTGATCATGCTTTTTCTTGGCGGCACTTACCTTATTGGCGACAGCGCTCACTGTGTTCCGCGCTGCTGCTGCCGTGAGGTCTGCGACAGTTTGAGCTATAATTTTTGCAGTTGGATCTTCCATATCTTTCTCCATAAACTTTCAGATCATTAAAACGGCGATTCTACACCGAACCCCCATCTTCAAGCTTCTTCTGCTCCACATCTTGGGCAACAAGCGACTGATACTGCCGCTGAGCAGCAGAGATAAGCAGCTGGATTCGCTCGGGTTGTGTTTTGCCTTCTGAAATAAAGTGCGCATTGAGATTTTCGAGATTCGCAAGAAGTACAAGCTGCTGAATGGTGGCGTGGTCACGCTGATTCCTATTGCTTTTTGCTAAACCAGGGTTTAATTTACGCCATTCGGCAGCGGTCTGCCCAAAGATGATTTTGTTAAGCATGTCGGCTTCGTCTGTATAAACATAAGACTGCTTTGACTTAGTAAGATTAAGTGCTGGCAAAAGATCGTTCTTGATCGAGTCTGTATGCAAGCGATAATTAACGCGCGACAGGTAGCGGTGTGAATCCCACGCAATAATATCTTGCTCTTTAGCCTTGAGACGCTGGAACTCGGTAATAATTAGGAGCTTAAACTCTGGACTGAGCCAAGTGCCGAATTCAAAAGCGATGTCTTTGTGTGCGTAGGTGCCACCGTAACGACCGCGCTTGGCAACGATACCCGTTGCACCAGTTTTATCTATCCATTCGAGAATCGACGGATTAAAGCTGTTGGCGCCAGCGTTGTTTTTAAAGTACACGAATTCGTGTACTTTAAAATCCGGGTTATGTAATTGCTCCCAAAAGCCAAGAAAATCAATAGTGTTTTTTGTACGTAGCCATGAATGAAGTGCACGGTCGGCGCCAGTACTTTTTGCCATATCTGTTAGACAGATATAGTCTTCGCCATTAATTTTAGTAACGTTTATTGAAGTGTTGTTCACATCCATAGATAGATTACTTACAGGACTCATGACGCACCTCCGAACGGCGATTCTATGCCAAGCTCCTTGGTATACCTCGCTATCTTCTCGTCAATCGCCACCGATTCTGCATCAATCCTGCGAATTTCTGCCACAACAGCATCGAGGTCGATTTCGGCTTCTTCTTCGAACGTGTCAACGTAGCGCGGAATGTTAAGGTTGTAATCGTTTTCGGCAATTTCTGCAAGTGGTGCAATGTGGCTGTATTTTTCGATTTCTTCGCGCGTTTCGTAGGTTTCGACGATTTTGTCGATATCGCTTGGACGCAAACGGTTTTGGTTTTTACCTTTTTCGAAATGCTGGCTAGCATCAATAAACAGCACATCTTTTTCGGTTTGGCGGCATTTTTTAAAAATCAAAATACAAGCCGGAATGCTGGTGCCAAAAAAGAGGTTTGCCGGCAGGCCAATCACGGCATCGAGGTAATTGCGGTCTTCGATAAGGAATTTGCGAATATGACCCTCGGCAGCACCACGGAACAGCACACCATGCGGCATAACTACAGCCATAGTACCATTGTCGTCAAGCTGGTAAATCATGTGCTGAATAAACGCATAATCTGCCTTGCTCGCTGGCGCAAGTTTGCCGTACTGCGCAAAACGTTCGTCGCTAAGATGAATAGGATTTGCCGACCATTTGGCACTAAACGGCGGATTGGCTACAACAGCCTCAAACCGACGCTCGGCATGTTGTGGATGTTCGAGCGTATCCTCTTGTTTAATGTCGAAATCACTAAAATGGACATCATGCAAGATCATGTTCATGCGCGCCAAGTTGTAGGTAGTGTTGTTCATTTCTTGGCCAAAGAAACGGTCGACTTTTGTGTAGCGCGCAATGCGAAGAAGTAGCGAACCAGAGCCACACGTTGGGTCGTAAACACTTTCGAGCTCTTTTTTGCCGCTACTAACAATTCGCGCCAGAATTTCGGAGACTTCTTGTGGCGTATAAAATTCCCCGGCCTTTTTGCCTGCACCGCTAGCAAATTGCGAAATAAGATATTCGTAGGCATCGCCTAAAATGTCAATCTGGCTGTTTTGCAGCTGGAAATCGATTTTATCGAGATGCAAAAGCACTTTACTAATGAGTTCGTTGCGCTGGCTGACCGTTTTGCCAAGTTTACTAGAGTTGAGATCGAGCTCGCTAAAAAGCTGCTCAAAATCCTCTTCGCTGTCGGTGCCCATAGTGCTGGATTCGATACTATTAAGAATCCGCTCGAGGTCTTCGTTGAGGTTTTGGTTGGTTGCGCTATTTTGCGTCACGTAGTGAAATAGTTCGTTTGGCGCCAAAAAATACCCAAGCTCTTTAACGGTGGCGGTGCGCAACGCTTCAACATACTCTGGCTTGTCGAGAATTTGATCGTACGTTAGGTTGTCTGGTTGCAGAAGCTTATTTGCTACAATCTCGATCTTTTCGGAAAGGTATTTGTAAAAAATAAAGCCAAGAATATAATCGCGAAACTCGTCCGCGCCCATTTTGCCCCGAAGTTCGTTGGCAATATTCCACAATTGTTTTTGCAGTTGACGTTTTTGATCTTCAGACATATTACATAACATTATACCCTATTTACCTCAATAAATCACCATGCTAGCCGAACTACTTAGCGCGTCGTCGCTAATACCGATAGCTACATGATGAACACAAACTAGACCCCCTCCAAAGGTACATTATTAAGAAATAAGCTTATGCTATAATCAAGGGCATAGAAAGAGTGATACTATGAAAAACTCAAATAAAATTACTACGTCAGGATTTCTATTTGTCGGTGGAGCAATACTTATGCTGGTAACCGAATTCGGAAAAGCAGTACCAATCTTTGGTATGGTGTGTGCTTTGGTTGGAGTCGGAATGTTATTCTACTTTACTTTTAGTAAAGACGGTAACGGAAAATACTAACCTTACTAACCAAGAAAAAGCCAGAAAGCAAAACGGCTCTCTGGTTTTTTCTATGGCTCCCGCTAGTGGACGTACTTTGGAAAAGGAGTTAGAGAAAACTACTTTACAACAACATCCTGTTAAACTATAATTCCCCTTGATTAGTAATGCTCGATGAATACACTATAAGCCAGAGAAAATCCGGTAAAGATTCTGCATATGGAGACATCCATTTTGGTCATCGCAATAGCGATAAACTTCTTGTTGCGGTTAAATTTAACAATATAGCGACAATAGAAGAAAAGCAACGATTTGCTCGTGAGAATCATATCATGCACAAATTAGCTCCGCACCCAGGAATCATAAAGCCGTTATCAGGAATATCAAATGAACCCTTTCTGGGAATGGTACGGGATTTCTACGTCATGGAGCGCGCCGAACAGAATCTACCCGACTGGCTATACAAGCTAGGAAGCTCCGAGTACTCAAAAAGAATTGAGGTGTTCATGCAAATTTGCAACGCGCTTGAGCATGCTCATTCAAAAAAATACGTACATCGAGATCTACATTGTCATAATGTCCTCCTCAACACCAGACCTTCAGTTCAGATAAAGCTCGTTGATTTTGGTAGGGCGTATGACTTTAATAACCCTCTTAATCTAAGCGTGGAGCCTGCATGGGGACGACTTGTGATTCCACCCGAAGTGCGATTTGGGCTCATAGATAAGCCCAATAACAATGATTATAAACACGGTGACGTTTTCTCATTGGGTATCCTTTTAAAATTTCTATTTACGCCAAGTCAGTACGCATCGATAGGTGAGCTTCTGACAATTCAGGACGGCATAAGCTCTTATATCATCCGAAACTATGCATCCATCGAAAACTATCTCAGCACAACCAGCCCGGAAGACCGAGAAAAAGCATACAAGACATGGCTTGATGAAAACAATGAAATACTGAAAGGACACTATACTGTTTCGATGATGGATGAGGCTCGGGCAAAATCAGTAACTTACGCAATTACTCAAATGATGAATTTTGACACCTCCATAAGGTGTGCGCAAATTGCAGATGTTGTAAAGTTAGCGAAAAGTTTGTAATCTATAAACAGAATGCCTGCAGTTGTTGAAAAAACACCAGAATACCAGATAGCAACAAAGCCCCTGTCCGAACCGACATATGGAGGCTTTCTCGAAAATTTAGAAAAAGCAAACCATCAAAAAATCAGAGCCAACCATAAGGAGTGGTTACTGCTTACTAGACAGCAAGCGTCCCATGCTATAAAAGAGATCGGCGAAAACCCTAAGTCACTCACTGAACTTGCAGATTTGCACCTAGAGCGTGGACGTACCGCACGAGCCATTGCTTACTACAAAAAAGCGCTATCGCTCGACCCTTACAGTGTATACATATACGAGAAACTCATTGATACTTTAATCAATGTCGGTGAGCTCAACGAAGCGAATGAAGTATTACTGACACTAATTGATAAAAGTAGCAAACAAGAAAAGTTCGTTACAAACTTCTTAAACTTCAGATTAGCGTTTTTTTCATCATCAGAAGAGGAGGCAATCAAGACCTCTGCTTATTTCGACGAATTTGCCCCGCTCGCTTCAAAATCGACAGGACTACTCCTAACAAGAAGCCTCTTTGAGCTTATAGTTAAAAATGACCTAAAAAACGCAAAGGGCCTTCTAACTAGACTGCTTTTAATCGATAAGTCTAATATCCATGCCAATAATAACCTTGGTGTCTTCTATAAGATGGAACTCGATTTTAAAAATGCCGAGAAGTATCTACATAAAGCCAATTTCCTTGATCTGAAGTATATACCCGCTTACGAGAATCTTGCAGCAACCTATTTGCAACAAAATAATTTTACTAAAGCGATTCAAACCCTGGAAACGGCAAGGGTTAATCGAGTTCAGATGGGAGTTGATTGGGATAGTCGCCTATCTTGGCTATACTTCAAAACAGGCCAGGTACAAAAAAGCTTGGCGGAAAATAGGACGCTCTTAAAAAAGAATCCCGGTGATATTTCAATTTTAAACAATCTGGCCGTCTGCTACCTAAATTTAAATGAAACAGATGAAGCTTCCAAAATTCTGAAAGAAGCGACGAGCATTATCGGCACCAAAAAATCACGTGAAGGAAACCTTCCAGAATCTGCTGTGTTTGTATTTTATAATTACGTAAAGATTCAAATAAAACTAGGCTACGTCGATCGAGCAATTAGATACGCGCAAAAAGCCCAAAAGCTATTCCCTTCTCATTATCTCGCTTTTTATCAAGAGGGGTTGATACGCATATACGAACAGAGAGATCACGAAAAAGCAAACGCATGTTTCGAAAAAGCGCTTAATCTCAATCCTCGGTCTACGGAAACGGCAGTTAACTACAGTTACACCTTGGCGGATTATAGCTTCGATTTTCAAAAAGCCATAGATGTGCTTACTCCATTTGCTAAAATCGAAAATCAAGAAGCAAAGGCTCTCGTATTCAATAATCTAGCTTACTCATATATAAAATTAGGAAAACTCAAAGAAGCGAAAAAATTTCTTCTGGAGGAGGACAAGTCTTTTGCTTCGTATGCAACAAAAGGATTATACCATCTCATTAGAGGAGATCGAAAAACCTCAGAAGAAATGTACAAGAAGTCACTCAATCAAGCGCCTCACGACAGTATTGAGCTGGTAAAGCAATTTTATCATTTTGAACAGGCAATTTATTGGAGTAAAATTGATAAGCAGAAAGCAACCGAAAACTGCAAGGCGGGCCTAAAGGTCAATGTCAATCCTCAGCTCCATGCGAAACTTGCAAACCTCCTAAAAGAAATAAGCTAAGCCAATCAGAACTTAAAGAGCTCACTAACCTTTACATTTAACGCCTTCGATAGAGCAACAAGCGTACTTAGACGAGCCACCTTCTCCCTTGTTCGATTGCGGCAATTGAGTCAGTTGCCATTCCCGCCCTCTCTGCAAGCTGCTCCTGCGTCAAGCTCTCGTGCTTACGGATTTCGGCCACACGTTTACCGAATTTTGATAAATTTTGGCGTTCTTGGTTAGTTGTATTCATCACTTTTACAATAAGTAAACCCTACTATTAGTAACAGTGACTACTAGTCATAGTAGCCACTGTGTCGTATAATTCTATTACTAATAGTAATAGTTGGAGATACCATAAGACAACAACCCTCTAAAGCTACCCTAGAGGCACGAATTGCAAAAACGTTACCATAAATTGCAAACACCGCTCACCGAGTTGATGCAATCCATCGTCTGGTCTCATAAAGCCACAAACCGAAGATAATCCAGAAGAAAAACAGCGAGAAAAAATCGAACTCGTCGATGATACGTACTATTTCAGCACGCTACATCTGTTAAAAATGGCAAAAGACTACCCAGAAATCTTTAAAACCGGCTCGATTGAAGAAAAACGAAACTTGCTGAAATTAACGCATTCGAACTTTTTACTGGACGGCGATTTACTGAGGTGGAAACTAAAAGAACCATTCAAAACAATGGTTCTTTGTAGCGAAATGAATTCTTGGCTCCGGCAGCTGGGCTCGAACCAGCGACCTAATCGTTAACAGCGATCCGCTCTACCACTGAGCTATGCCGGAATACATTGACAATTATACCTCTTGTCAACGCTGGCGTCAATAGAGAACCGACATCACCTTTCAGCTTGAATTATCTTTGCAATTGCTTCGTAGTTTTTCGTCCAAACTCCAAGTCGAGTATCGTCGCTTAGCTCTGCAAACGTCTTATCCTCACCCGGGAACATCATCAACCGCTCCCAGCGCAAAGCACTATCGCCACGAGCTTCTTTGCTCATAATGATTGGCACTCGATAGCTATATTCAGAAATCACCCCCTGCGCGTTACAATACGCCGCACCAAGTTCAAAGTATGCATCTCGACTTTTAAGCGTATCTAAAATTTTAATCAGTTGGTCAACGCTAATTGTCTTATCGGCATAGGTCATAAACGGACCGGGAAACCCGAGTTCTTTAATAAAAAAGCTATGATCTTCACGAATAACCGGCTTGCCAGTCATTTCAAAAGCCCGCTTTACCATATAACGCGCAATTTCCACACTACTTTGAGCCTGAATTTCGGGAATATCAAGCTCAAATGGCAATACTTTTATACCATATGCACCGAATGTATGGTTGGCCACCTTAATTTTATCGTTATTACCCGTAAGAAGATGAACGCGCTTCATACTCTTACTCTACCAACATCCCCCTAAATTCGCTCAAGTTCCTAAAATCGAGCTTTCGGGTGTTAATAAACTCAATGTACGGCACGTTTTTCAGCACATTGGCAATAACTTTCAGCTCTAACTCAACCACGGCAGGCTTCATTTCGGGCGTAATAATATTTTCGTACAAACTGTCGTTCAAATCTTCCGACTCGAGAATTTTTTGCGCCAACTCGCGAATATTATCTTTGGTAATAGCAATTTTTTCGTGTTCGCCCGTCTTTTTTAAGAAGCAAATTTTACGGTAAGGGACACTTTTTCCCGGGGTAAAATTAGTATACAACGTTTCGGCATGAATACGGGTAGAAATAAGAAACTCCTGCCGCGTGGTTGCTTCAAGCACCATACGAAGCAAGTCTTTTAGCTTTACAATGGTTTTGTACTTCAGCGGAATTTTTGCTCCGCGCAGCGTTTTTACATTGTAGGTAAAAATATGCAGTGGCCGCAAATACGGATGCACAATTCCCTTGTCTGGCTCGACAATCAGGAGGTCGTCACCCAGCACATTAAGCCCCTCACCCATAAGGCCAAGGGTAAGCGTCGTCTTGCCCGTACCGCCATATGCCGGAAAAATATACCCGTTCTTACCGTCGGTAACACCGGCCGAGTGCATAAACAAAATATTCTTTTCAAGCAGCTTGTAGTACACCACCGGTTCGACAATTTGCGCCTGCAAAAACAGCGTTACAATGTTGCGGTAGGCCTTTGCCACGGCGACATCTTTAAAATAAATGCGCACGTTTTGAGTATCGAAGCCGTCAATAGCATATTCGTAGTGGAACAACTTTTTAAACTTAAGATGCCGCGCCTTGCTTTGTAGGTTTTTTGGTAGCTTCGGTACAATATGTACCTCTATTGTGGTGTGGTTTTTCGCATCGGGCGTAAAATTACTAACGCGGTCATACTCATTTTTAAAATAATTGAGATAACGCCGATTAGACGTGTTTATGCTAATAGAAAGAGTTGGGTGTATTGTGTAAATCATACGGTCCTTCAATAGTGGTGGATTTTGTTCGGCAACATATCAAGAGGTCTTGGTTTCCGGTGGTTTCATTGTAGCATAAACAGCAAGTAATTTCAAGTATGCGTATTATTCCATAGAAAAGCCCCGCCTCTTTCGAAGCGGGGTGAGTGTGGGTTGGCGCCGGCCGTACTAGACGGCTACCCTCCCCGAGGACAGCATGAAGCGATCGAGCGGAGACAGCATGTGCCGGTAGCTCCCCGGCTCGTCGAGCGACACCACCTTCACACCATCGTTCTCGCAGGGCAGGTTCTCCACCGTCACCTCCACCAGGTACACCACCGGCCACGAGTGCATGGTGGTCTCGGCGGTGGCCGGCCTCGAGATGGACAGCACGCGCAGCTTCTGCTCACCGTCCAGCATAGTGCCGAACGAGGTGTAGCAGAGGCCACGCGCCGCCCTGTCGACGGCCGCGTCCTCAACGGGCGAGGACGCCTTGACGAGAGGCGAGAACGCCGTCAGTGGAGCCGACGGCAGTTGCAGACGAGTGTGGTTCGCATTGACGACCCTCTGCGTCAGCAACTGGTTTCGGCCGGCGTGGACGATCGGGACCGCCAGCGTCATAGGCTTCACCTGCCGTCGCAAGGCAACCTGGTCACCACGGCGCAGCACCAGTTTCACCACGACACGTTCGCCGTGGGGGTACTGCTTGTAGCGACCCATCGGCAGCTCGATGTCTCGCAGAGTGGGGTGTTTCGGACCGAGGTCGTCGCACTGCCATCCGCGCTGCTTAGCCAGCTGAATGGCCCCCACCGGAGCCGCATCGAACAGCATCGGGTCGTCCTGGTTTTCCGACGGCCTGTCGGGATTGGGCGCGTAGCGCGACCTTGCGGCCTGGGCGCTCGCCACCACCATGCGGTAAGCGGCAAGTTCTTCCTCAGAGTAGGACTTACCCGCTACACCTCCCGCGTAGACAGATTCGTCGGCAGGAAAAAGCTCCCTGTCAGACACTTCGTTCAAGAGAAGCTCCCACGCTAATGATGCACGCGGGTTGCGCACATCCTTAATATTACAATACTATCTTTTGTCCAATATTGCAAGCGCTCTTCGCAGCACCTCGGCTTCCTTTTCGTGTCCCGGCAGGCTACTTTCCTCGCGTAACAATACCTCCCGTTTAAGCCAGGTTATATGATCGGACGTCCCACTCGGCTGAGCTAATACCTCAATAGAACGCGCCGATTTTTCGGTTTTTCTAATAAGCCCACAGGCAATGAGACCATCAACATGTACCGCTACCGTCGAAACCGATTTATACCCCAATGCGCGCATAATTTCGCGATAGCTTGGCCCATAACCGTTATTTTTAATAAAATCGTCAATGTATTCAAGCAGTTCGCGCTGCTTTTTACTTGTTCTTGGTGCGTCCACGTTTTCCTCCTTTCATTTGCAGTGCCACCGCCGCTAACCCCCACCACACAAGTGAAACGGTGTCGTCGGCCCATACAGGAAGCAGCAGACCGATAAATAGCAGGCCCACACCGCTCGCAAACAAACCGGCCGCCAGCCACTGCGACCGTCTACGCCATAGCAGCCATAATACCGCACCATTTATCGCTAAAAATACCATCAGCCCCGCCACGCCCGTTTCGTGTGCAACAAATAAGTACTGGCTTTCTACCACTGTCGGCGTGTCTGAATAAAGCGATGCCGAGCCGGCCGAACCAGTTCCCTCACCCCACGGGTTTTCAGCAACCCTCATCGCTCCTTGCTGCCACGATTGGAGGTGCTGCTCGTTTGAGGTTACTTCACCGCCCGTCGTTTGATTGTCATGAAAAATGACTGTCGCCACGAATGATGACTGTCGCAGCGCCAGCACCCCTGCGCCAACAAGAAGCACCGCGCAGGCACCAATCGCCAGTTTTTTCGCAGAAATCGCCACATGAGCCTTTCTTAAAGCCACTAAAGCAAGAATGACGGCAATGAGCGCCGCTACCCAGGCACTTCGAGAATAACTAATCCACAATGACACCCCTGATAAAACAAAAGTTATCCCCAATAATATTCGTGTTTTTCCCCTTTTTTTCCACACTTTTTCCCCATATACATAGGCGGCAATGAGCGCCACGGCTATTACCGAGAACGCACCTAAGGGGTTGGGGCCTCGTAATGTGCTATTTACCCGCACAAAAGAAGCGTCGTCATCCACTGTCATGTACGGCGCAATTGTCTCAGGGCCGTAACCGATATGCGTAAGAATATCCTTCGGCAAAAATAATTGCAAAACGGCAAATCCGACAACAATAATACCACCAATAACAGCGACCTTTACAAACAACGACGACCAACGTGGATTTTGGCGCAGAAGCATAGAGATGAGACAAAAATAGAGCAAATAACGGAGGTCAATAGCAATACCCGCCGCTACTGCTAACGGCTGGTTGGGGATAAATAACGCCATAACAATGTGAAGACCAGCATACGCGGCAATGGCAATAAGTAGCCAGTCTTTTAAAAACAAATGCCACGAATGACGGATGGTTACCAGAAGTATCATTCCCAAAAGCGCTACTGCCAGGAGTACCTCTTTCCATACCTTAAACGCCAGTGAAATATCGGGAAAAAGCGACCCGAGCCAAACACTCAGTGGCGCGTGCACAAAAATACCCGCTAAAATAACAATCAGCGTGCCGGCAATCCCCGTTTCAAGTAATCGCGCTTTCATTATCTTTAGTGTAGCAAGAAAAATGGTATAATAGCAGGTACAAATGCCGTCAAAGAATACTAAGTTTTATAGTCTTATCCTTATACTTGCCGATCTTCTTGTATTAATTTTGGCGTTTTCGGCCGCTTACACGCTCCGCGTCAAGCTCGACCACCGACCACTTCTTAATTATATTTTTGCCGATGAATATCTGCTTGGACTCCTCGCTATCATACCTTTTTGGCTCATTATTTTTGCTTCGCTCGGGCTTTATCAGGCTAATATTTACAATCGTCGTCTTGCGGAATGGGGCAAAATTGCCGTCGGATCGTTCATTGGCATTTTGCTTGTCATCGGCTGGGAGTATGTCAGCGGCACGGCGCTGTTTCCAGCGCGTCTTGTAGCGGTGTATGCTCTCGCGGCGTCCTTCCTACTGATTGTGTTTGAGCGGGAGCTGCTGCGCGCAATACGCAGCCGCCTCTTTTACTGGGGATACGGCATAAGTCGGGTGCTGGTTATTGGCGACAGCCCTGCCACGCGCGATATTGCCGACAGCCTGTCCGAGACTCACCGCAGCGGCTACCGCATTGTGGCTATTGCCGGACCAAAAAAAATCATCCCGCCCGGTCTTGACGTGAAGCACTTCAGCAATGTTTCCACAGCACTCAAAGAAATTAAATACCTCGGCATTACCACCATTATTCAAACCGACCTTTACGATTCGCCCGACCGCAACCAACAAATTTTAGGTGCCGCACAAATTAACCATATTAGTTATAATTTTATTCCGGGAGAAGCCGAATTCTACGCGGGTAAAAATACCGTCGATGTTTTCCTTGGTTATCCTATGATTTCGGTCAGCCAAACGCCACTTATCGGTTGGGGTGCCATTGCAAAACAATTTTTTGACGCCATTGTTAGCTTTTTACTGCTTATTATTCTTTCACCCGTCTTCTTGCTTCTCATTATTTGCCAAAAAATCTTTAACCCTGGACCAATTTTTTACACCAGTAAGCGCCTTAGCAAATTTTCAGAACCCATTAGCCTTATTAAATTTCGTAGCATGAAAGACCGCCCTACCGCCCACCTTGACGCCGCAGAAGAATTTCGCGCAATGGGTCGGATGGATCTTGTAAAAGAATACGAGGAACACCGCAAAGTAAAGGACGATCCGCGTATTACAAAATTCGGGCAGTTTTTGCGTAAAACCTCGCTTGATGAATTGCCTCAGCTTTTTAACATTCTAAAGGGCGATTTAAGCCTGGTTGGACCGCGGCCAATTTTACCGCAAGAAGTAAAGTTCGCACCAAGCCGCACCGCACTGCTCCACAGCGTAAAATCGGGAGTAACGGGGCTTTGGCAGGTATCGGGCCGTAGCAACCTCAGTTTTCAAGAACGTATTGAACTCGAACTTTTTTATGCGCAAAATTGGAGTTTTTGGCTTGATATTAAAATTTTATTTAAAACCATTGGCGTCGTCCTCCGCCGCAAGGGGGCCGAATAATGAAACCGCCGAAGATTGCTATTGTTCACGATTGGCTTACCAATATGGGCGGCGCCGAGCGGGTTGCTTTGGCGCTTCACGATGCGTTTCCTAATGCGCCCATTTACACCAGCACCTACGACCCCGACAAAATGCCAGAATTTCAAAAAATAGATGTTCGCACCACCTATTTGCAAAAATTTCCCAAACCACTACGCAAGCTGCACAAGTTCTTTCCTACTCTGCGCGTAAAAGCATTTCAAAAACTCGACTTAAGCGACTACGACATTATTATCAGCAGCTCTAGCGCCGAAAGCAAACAAGTTGTAAAAACCAGACCAGATCAAATTCATATTTGTTATTGCCACACCCCTATTCGCTATTACTGGAGTCACTACGACGAATATAAAAATGATCCCGGATTTGGCAAGTTAAACTGGCTGGTTCGGCTGGCAATGCCGCTTATGGTACCTGCCGCAAAAAAGGCCGATTATAAGGCTGCGCAAAATGTCGATGTTTTTATTGCCAATTCTACCGAGGTGCAGTCGCGCATTAAACGCTATTACAACAAGCCCTCGACAGTCATCAATCCGCCTGTTGATAGTGACCGCTTCGAACCATCACGCGTGCGCGGCAACTATTACGTTGCCCTTGGCCGACAGGTTCCCTACAAACGTATCGATCTCGCCGTTGCTGCGGCAACAAAGTTAAATATCCCGCTAAAAGTGTATGGAAACGGGAGTGAACATGCGCGTCTCGTTGCGATGGCTGGCCCGACGGTTGAGTTCTTCACCGATCGTTTTAGTGATGCCTCAGACGAAGCCGTTACCATGGCGCTTAATAGCGCTAAGGGCTTTATTTTTCCAGCCGAAGAAGATTTCGGTATTGTACAGGTTGAAGCCCTGGCTGCTGGCGCTCCCGTTATTGCTTATGCTAAAGGCGGGACACTTGATATTGTCCAAAACGGTGAAAGTGGGTACTTGTTTGACCGCCAAACGGTCGAGGACGTTACGGACGCCATTCAGAAAGCCGAAAAAATAAACTTCCTCCCCGGCACGCTGCGGCGAAAAGCCCGCCGTTTCGACAAAGGTATGTTTATTAATAAAATTCGCAAAGTTGCTATAGATGCCTATCAAGACAAACTAAAATAGCACATCGAAAGACGTGCTATTTTAAAATTCAATTGCTTTTACTGGCTGTTCTTTGCCTGAATTTGCTTGGCAATCTCTCCCACGCGGTGACTAACGTCTTTTCGCGCCACCAAGAGACCCTGCGGTGTGTTAACCACAATAACGTTGTCGAGACCAATAACGGCAACCGGTGCGCTTGTTTCGTTGCGGACGTAGACATTCTCAATATCAATTGAATACACGTCTTCTCCTTGAAGATAGTTACCCTCTTCGTCGCGGCTCACAGCGTCATGAAGATCTTTAAACGAGCCGACGTCCATCCAGTCAAAACCAGCCGAAACAACCGCCAGGCTTTGGGCGCGCTCGATAAGTGCCACGTCGATAACCTGATTATCGAATGCGAGATACGTATCGACATATTGTTGAGAATCGCGGTTGTCGATGGCCGCAAGCGCCTTAAAGTTTGCGTCAAGATCTGGCGCGCTTCGCTGCATTTCGTTTAAGAAGATGTTTACCGAACCAACAAAGTAACCGCAGTTCCAAAGGTAATTGCCAGTTGCAAGGTATTGCTGCGCGGTTTCGTAGTCGGGCTTTTCGCGGAACGATTTCACTCGGTAAACGCCACGGTCGGCATCGATTGCTTCACTACGCTCAATATAGCCAAATCCAACCGATGGGAACGTTGGCTCGACACCGATAAGAACAATCTCGTTATTCTCGGTAGCAACTTTTGCCGCAACCTGAAAGGAGCTGGCAAAACCAGCAGTATCGCGGACATGATGGTCGGCGTGGATAAAGGCAACAGGCTCGTTATGATCGTGATGACGAGCAATGTAATCGAGCGCAAAGGCAATACAATGCGCCGTTCCGCGACGGCCAGGCTCAATAAGAAAAGCACCGTCTGGCAATTCTGGAAGCTGTTCCCGGACATGGTGCGCATGGCTAGCCTCAGTAACAACATAAACAGTGTCGCCTAGCTTCGCCGCACGGTCGTACGACTGCTGAATCATCGTGCGTTCACCGGTTAATTTTAAAAGATGTTTCGGGTATTCTGGAGTTGAAAGCGGCCACAGACGCGTGCCTGAACCACCTGCAATAATAACTGTTATCATGCTTATATTATACCACCAAAAAGTGAAAAGGGCGTTCCGCAAAAAACGGAACGCCCTGACGCAGGAGTGATATCTAGGCAACCTGCGGCCCAAACTTCACATCCGTGCGGATGCCGGACTCACGGATCACCGCGAACCGCCCAGTGGGCGGAAACATAATCGCGTGGCCGTGCTCGCTCGTCACACTGCCGTAGAAGATGTCGACGGCTCCGTCGTCACCCTTACGCGGACGGAATCGTACCGTGTGTGCTACCGAGAGAATCTCCCTGTAGGTTTGCCCATCGGTACAGCATTCCTGCAGCTGAGTGAAATACTTCTCCCTCAGCTTTTCCTGATAGTCGGCACGTCGCGCCGTCACGTCCGCCCAGTTTTTACGCTGGCTCCCTACGGCAAGGGAATTGAGACTCGCTTCGATGTCCTTCTTCTCTTGGATAAGTTGGGACATGCGATTGGCGTGTTCCTCGTGAATACCGAGGAGTGTCGTGCGGTCCCGCTCGAGCTGATCCGCGTCGTCGATGTGGAGCGTCTTAACAGCCACCGACACGCGACTCAGGATGTTGGCAATGGTGTCAACATCCGGCATGGCATCGCCGAGTTCACGCTCCATGAGACAGCCCTCCATGCGCACCGATTTGGCGTTCATCTCAATGCGCAGAGCGGCGTCCCAGGCCTCCTCCTTGGTAAGCGACGCGAACGACTCCTTGTAGTCGGAGGTCAGAAGACGCGCGATCCAGACGGTTGCCGCACCGACGACCTCACGCAGAGATTGAGATGTGGAAATCATGCGGTCAAGCCGATAGAGCCTTGCCTTCATTCCCGCAACGCGTTCCTCTCGCGATAGCTGCATTGCCGAATCTCCTCACTCGTCATGTCGCGGTGAACTCTTCGCCACGAACGATGATGATTATACCACGCTTTTTTACCCTCATCAAGTCAACAACCCTTGTCATATCCACATATGTACGCCACAATAGAATTAGCTTTAACGAGATTTTGGAGGGAAACCAGTGACTACTATTACCATTCTTGGCGCCGGATATGTCGGCTTAACAACTGCCGCGCTGCTTGCGCACGCCGGCTATACAGTTTATGCCGTTGAACCAAATAAAAACCGTCTTGATACCATTAAGCAGGGGCGTTCGTTCTTTTACGAGGAAGGACTTGACCCTGTTATTAAAACCGCTATCGATAATGGCACGCTTATCCCCACCGATTCATACGAAGACAGCGTTCCAAAAAGCAGTGTCGTTTTCTCTTGTGTTGGAACGCCCGACAACCCCGACGGAAGCTCTAATCTTACCTATGTTTTTAACGCTGCCGAAACCTCAGCTCGACTGCTTCCCGAAAATGCTATTTACGTCCAAAAAAGTACCGTGCCGGTGGGAACGGGCCACAAAATCGAGCAGCTCTTTAGCGAAAGTGGTAAAACGCTGCATTACGTCTCAAACCCCGAATTTCTCCGTGAGGGTACCGCCCTTTTCGATACGCTTTACTTCGATCGAGTCGTTGCCGGTGGGCGCAATCCCGAAGCAATTAACACCGTACTGGACATCTACCGTCAGCTCGAATCTCATCGCGATGAGATTGCTGCACTCGCATCGGTAGAAAAAGGCACGCAAACAGGCCGTTATATTTCTACAAATTTAAATAGCGCCGAACTTATTAAAGTAACCGCCAACGCTTTTTTGGCACTTAAAATCTCTTTCGCAAACTCTATCGCCCAACTTGCCGATAAAGTTGACGCCGATGTTGTTGAAGTAATGGACGCTGTCGGTGCCGACGCTCGTATTGGTCGCGCCTTTCTCGATGCTGGCCGCGGTTATGGTGGCGGTTGCTTCCCTAAAGATGTCAGCGGGCTTATTTCAAGCGGTCTCACCTATGGGGTTGATCTTGAAATTATGCAGGCGGCACAAGCCGTCAACACCTCTATGGCAGGGTATGTAGTTGAAAAAACAAAAGATGCGCTCGATGGGTCGCTAGAAGGTAAAAAAGTTGCCGTATTAGGTCTTGCTTTCAAAAAAGGCACCAGCGACGTTCGACGTTCTCCCGGCGTGCTTATTGCCAATGTACTCAGTAAATCGGGTGCCAAGGTGACAGCCTTCGATCCGCAGGCCAACGAAGAAGCCGAGGCCGATTTGCGTAAAGGTATCGAACTTTGCGATTCTCTCCCCGGCACCATAAAAGACGTCGATGCTGTTATTATTGCCACTAATTGGCCGGAGTTTATGGAGTACAGCCTCCGCCAGTACAAAACCGACATGGCGGGAACGGTTTTCATGGACGCCTACAACAGCTTTGATATTGCCGCCGTCACCAATGCCGGGTTGCGTTATCTTGGCGTGGGGCGATAGGGACAAACCGACACAACGACATATGGTATAATAAGCATGAGGTATATATGAAAGTTTTTGTGCAAATTCCCTGTTATAACGAGGAGGAAACCCTTCCTCTTGTTCTGAAGTCGATTCCTAAAAAAATTAAAGGCGTTGATGAACTTGAAATTCTCATCATCGATGACGGCTCGACCGATAAAACGATTGAAGTCGCCAAAAAGCACGGCGTCAAACATTTCGTGCTTCACCGCGGCAACATGGGGCTGGCGCAAAGCTTTAAGGACGGTGTTAGCTATGCGCTAAAAAATGGTGCTGATATTGTCGTCAACACCGATGGTGACAATCAGTACCCACAGGAGCGCATCACCGATCTGGTTCAACCTATCATAAAGGGCGAAGCCGAAATTGTCATAGCCGACCGACAGACATCAAAAATTGCCCATTTCTCGCCATTCAAAAAAATCATGCAGCGGTTTGGCAGTTGGGTCGTCAACCAAGCGGCCGGCACCGATCTCCCCGATGCTGCCAGCGGGTTCCGTGCGTATTCACGAAAAGCGCTTTATCGTCTCAATGTCGTGACCCAGTTCAGCTACTGCATGGAAACCATTATTCAAGCCGGTAACAAGCGGCTAAAAATTGCCAGCATCGAGGTCGTCACCAACAAAAAAACACGCGAATCACGCCTGTTTAAAAACATTGGCCAGCACATGATGAAATCTGCTCAGGCCATTATGCGCAGCTACATTATGTTTAAACCGCACGTCATTTTTGCCGTCATCGGGTTTGCATTTTTAGCCGCAGGCCTTATTCCGTTCGTGCGGTTTGTTTTCTTTGCGCTGCAAGGTCAGAGCGACGGTCACATTCAATCGCTTATTTTCGGCAGCTCAATGCTTGTTGGTGCCCTGCTTTCGTTCGCGCTAATCGTTATTTCCGATCTCCTGCGCACCAACCGTATCTTGCTTGAAGATCAGCTTGAACGTATTAAGGAAATTCAGTACAAGAAGTAATGAAAAAACATATTCTTGTCGTCGCCTCCACTTTTCCTTCGAGCGATAACGACCCTGTGCCCGCGTTTGTCAAAGACCAAATAATCGCCATGAAACACGAAGAACCGAAACTACGTTTTTCAGTACTGGCGCCACACGACAAACGATCAAATACCAAGCACTTTGTTCGTCACAAAGCCTACGATGAATACCGCTTTCACTACGCCTGGCCACACTCCGCAGAAAAGTTGGCTGGCCGTGGCATTATGCCCGCTCTTAAAGCCAATCCGCTTAATTACCTGCTTATTCCGTTTTTATTTGGTGGCGAGTTCTTCGCGTTGCTTCGCCTAACGCGTAAACTTAAACCTGATATTATTTATGCCCACTGGTTTACGCCACAGGCTATTATAGCTCGTGCCGTTAGCAGAATGACAAACACAAAGTTTGTTTTTACAACACATGCCTCCGACGTGGATGTATGGCGAAAAATCCCCCTGATTGGCACAAATGTCGTTACGGGCACCGTCCCAAAATCAGCCGCTTTTACCGCTGTCAGTCGTCGATCTATGCAAAAACTGCGCCGATTTTTCACCAGTGCTCAGTGGAAAAAAATCGAAAACCGCTCGGCTATCATCCCCATGGGAGTCAGCCTGCCAAAACAAGAAAAAAACACCGTTAGCGTTACACCCGGTTCTCTTCTTTTTCTTGGTCGGTTGGCCGAAAAAAAAGGCGTCCATTATTTATTGCCAGCGTATAAAGCGCTTCTTAAAACACACCCTAAAGCAACACTTACTATTGCCGGCGATGGTCCATGGTTGCAAAAATTGAAAGATCAAGCCGCCGCACTAGGGCTTGATACTGTCATTTTTACTGGTTTCGTTAGCGGAAAAACAAAAGCGGCCACTATTCTTGCCTGCGAGGTATATGTAGTTCCCTCTATTATTGCGAGTGACGGCGACGCCGAAGGCCTGCCGGTTTCGCTTATGGAAGGACTGGCTTACGGTAGGACATGTATTGCCACCAACGAAAGCGGCGCAGATGATATAATAACAGATGGAAAAGACGGATTTTTAGTGGAGGAGAAAAATGTGGATCAGCTAACGGCTGCTCTTAAAAACGCGCTCTCTCTTTCAGCGGCAAAACGCAAAAAAATGTCCGAAAACGCCCGAGAAACAGCATCGCAGTTCTCGTGGCCAATTGTCGCACGCAAACATATCGATTTTTTACTAAAGGATTAACTTATGGCATTTAACGTTTTACTCATCAACAGCGACCTTGCAAAAAACCGCGGTGACCGCGCCATTGCCGAAGGTAATATCGAGCTCATTAAGCAGCATTTTCCCAATGCTACCATCACCGGCTTGTCGCAACTACCGAAACGCGACAAAAAATGGTTTGGGATTTCCTTTCTGGATATGAATTTTCAATCGCTCAGCCCGAGTGACTTTCGCCGTCTTTACAAACAAGCCCAAAAAAGCGATCTCATTTTATGGGGTGGCGGTGAGATTTTAAAAGATTACACCAATAAGGCCGCCCTGTGGTACTGGGTTGCAAAAATTAGCCTGCTTGCAAGGGCTAATCCAAACATTTATGGTCTTTACCAAGGCATTGGTCCGACAAAATCGGACTTCAGCAAAAAACT
>Ga0206107_1000191_pt1 | contig 41565 bp, 32 predicted proteins | sample 2B0metagenome_FD_148652 | JGI IMG/M metagenome (GOLD analysis project Ga0206107, IMG submission 148652) | Enriched microbial communities from leaf-cutter ant dump, University of Wisconsin, Madison, United States - 2B0 | ecosystem: Environmental > Terrestrial > Nest > Insects nest > Nest dump...
CTGACGCCACGATCGGGCCACGAGATGTCTGCCTGGATGGGCATGTCGGGGTCTTGGGCCACCTCAATGCGCAGGCTCGTCCCCTTGGGAACCACGAGCCGCGTCACGTTCGACGTCACCTCAACCGTCTGATTTCCGGTCACCGCAGAGAGCCTCACCGTGCCCTCGACGTCTGGAGTTGGGTAGTCGTCCTGGTAGCACGACGCGTTGATCGCAACCGTCTCGTAGTCCCCAAACTTGCTCGACGGATCGAAGGCAGGCTCGGGAGTGAAGACCTCTTCCGGCACGGGCGCCGCCACGCTCCCGCCCCATCCGTCAACCCACTCACGCCAGTCGCCGGCCGCGTAGTGCTCGCGCAGTTGAGGCGCGGTGCCAATGGCGATCCCCACGGGGATGAGCGCCACGATCGACACAAACCCCAAGAACCCCATCTTGCGTCCCCGCAGCGCCGTGATCACGAGGATCCCGCCCAGCCCGGCAACAAAGATCACTCCCGCAACAACCACGGGGAACGCGGCCAGTTGGTGGCTCGTGTGCAGGTACAAGGTGATGCCAATGGTGATGGGGATGAGCGCCAGCGCGAGCAGGTACCCCACCTTGCCCGGCCCCGGCACGCGCGGCCGTGGCGGGGCCGTATAGACGGGCGGGGCAGCGGTGCCCGACGCCGTGGCGGGCTCGGCGGGAGCCGTAACCACAGCGTCGGGCACCGGCGCCTGCGCGGCAGACACCACAGGCGAGGCGGGCGCCTGGGGGATGGTGCCGTCGGGCAGGCGAGCGTAGCCGTGCGCGGCGCGGTCTGGCGACCGGGACGAGCGGACGGCCCACACAATGAGCCACACGATCCCCGCGAGGACCAGGAGCGGGATAACGAGGATGAGGACGTGAGGCAGCACGGCAAACCCCATGCCGTCCCACGACCCCCATCTGCGGAATAGGCCGCGGTTGTTCAAGAAGATGAGGCCGAGCACGGCGAGGATGCCCACCATGACCAGAGCGCCCACGTTGGGCCTGCCGCGGCCGAAGTCTTGGATGACGATGCGGCCCTCGGAATCTGGTAGGAGGGCCCATGCGGCGGCGTACAGCACCAGCGCAAAGCCGCCCGTGAAGATTGCGATGAGTACAAAGATCAGGCGGGCGGGGCCTGCGGCGAGGCCGATGCGCTGCCCCACACCGGCGAGCACGCCGCCCATGACTCGCCGGTCAGAGCGCACTAGGCCCCACGAGCGGATGGTGGAGAAGAACGCCGCCTCATGCGTTGGTTCGGTGGTCACGGGAGTGCTCCTTCGTCTGGTTCTGACGCCAGTGTGCGGCGGCGGCACGGCCGCGCGCCATGAGGTAAGCCCCTGATTCAGACCCTGAATAGACCCTGGGACGGGCCCTGAGCGAGCGCGGGTGTGTGACGATGGGCGCGTGACAGCCCACTCGCGCCCCACGCGCGTTGCCCGGCCGCTGGCGCGCGAGTCCGCGCCGCGGCTGTGGTGGCGCGCGTTCGTGGGGTTGGCGATGCTCGGCACCGCGGTGGTGCTGGCGCTGGGGCAGGGCGACGACCTCACGGTTCCGCCGTGGCTGGTGCCGGCCATCATCTATGGGGGCGCACTCGTGCTGGTATGGAGCCCGCTCGACGCCGTTGTCGCCGGCGACGCCCGCAGGCCAGACGTTGTCTCCCTTGTGTCGCGCGACGCGTGGCTGCGCATTGGGGTGGGGCTCGCGGCCGCCGGATTTGCGCTGTGGCTGTTCGCCGTGAGCCCGTTCACCAGCTCCCCGCTGGTGCGCACGTGGGTGGTGGTGGGGGTGGCGATCCTCGCCACGATCTTGCTCTTGGCGCCTTGGTGGCTGCGACTCATCCGGCAGGTGACGGTGGAGCGCGAGCGGCGTGTGCGCGAGTTTGAGCGCGCAGAGATCGCCGCACACCTCCACGATTCCGTGCTGCAGACGCTGACCCTGATTCGTGCGCACGCCAACGAGCCAGAGGCCGTTGCGCGGCTCGCGCGTGCCCAAGAGCGAGACCTGCGTGCGTACCTCTACCAGGAGAGACGCTCACCGCAGGAGTCTGTGGCCGCGGCGCTGACGGCTGCGGTGAACGAGGTAGAGGATGCGTTGGGCGTTGCCATCGAGGTGGTGACCGTTGGCGACGTGCCCACCACGCCGGCGCTTGCCGCTGCGGTCAGTGCCGCTCGAGAGGCGGCGACGAACGCGGCCCGCCACGGCGTGGGGCCCATCTCCGTGTATGCCGAGGTGACGCCCGGCGCCTATGAGGTGTTCGTCAAGGACGGCGGGCCGGGGTTCGACCCCCACGCGGTGCCCGAGGACCGCCTGGGAATCCGCAACTCGGTGATCGGCAGGGTGCGCCGTGCGGGTGGGGACGCGAGCGTGCGGTCCGCACCGGGGGAGTCCACAGAAGTGTTCATCAGCGTTCCGCGAGAGGAGCCAAAATGACCGTGCGAGTGGTGGTCGTTGACGACCACGACGTCATCCGCGTGGGGGTGCGCGAGTCCCTAGACGCCGACATCGAGGTGGTGGGCGAGGCGCGCGATGTGGAGGGCGCCATCGAGGCGGTGCGCGTCACGCGGCCAGAGGTGGTCATCCTCGACGTCCACCTGCCCGGAGGGACTGGGGGCGGCGCGCTCGACGTGCTCGCCGAGGTGTTGGGGGGGCCCGATGCGCCGCGCGTGCTGGCGCTGTCCGTGTCCGATGCCGCGGAAGACGTGGTGGCAGTGGTGCGCGCTGGCGCTCGCGGCTACGTGACCAAGTCCATCTCTGGGCCCGACCTCTCCGACGCTGTGCGCCGCGTGGCAACGGGCGATGCGGTGTTCTCGCCGCGGCTCGCGGGGTTTGTGCTCGATGCGTTTAACGCCGCGGGCGGCGAGGTGGCCGCCGCGGACGAGGACCTCGACAAGCTCACCGAGCGCGAGCAAGAGGTCATGCGGCTCATCGCTCGCGGCTACACGTACAAGGAGGTGGGGCAGAAGCTGTTCATCTCGGTGAAGACCGTTGAGACCCACGTGGGCAAGGTGCTCCACAAGCTGCAGCTGTCCAACCGGCACGAGCTGGCGCACTGGGCCGCGCGCAGGGGGATTGCGTAGGGGGCGTGGTGTCACTTCCCGCGCTTTCCCTGAGTGCCTGAGGCCGGTCAAGGCGCCGATTTCCGACCTCAGGTACTCACAGCGCGCGGGGCTGGGCGCGGCTATCCCAGCAGCGAAACCGCGCGCGCGATCACGAGCGCGAGGATCACAAACCCCGAGAGCGCCTCGAGCCCGAACAGCGCCTTGGCGCGCAGCGACAGCGGCATGGAGTCCGAGGCGGAGAACGCCATGGAGTTGGACAGCGACGAGTACAGATAGTCGAAGAACTGGGGTCGCCAGTCGGCAGAGCTGAACGCCGAGGCCTTGCGCACCTCGGCGTCGGTGTCCCTGTCCTCGTCTTGGCTGAAGCGAAGGTCGGCCGCGGGCACGGCGCTGCGTGGGTTGGTCCAGCGTCGGAACGGACCGCCGCGGTCCATCTCCCACAGTAGGAGCGCAATCACAATCACGTTGGTGAGCCACACCTGCGCGGCGCTGAGGAGCAGTCGCGGGCCGGACGCGGGATCGGGATGCACGAGCGCGATCACCAGCATCACCACGCTCACCTGGTTGGCGACGAACAGGATGAGGGCCTGCGCTATCGACAGCGCGCGTGCCGCCGTCGTCTCGTTGGTGAAGCGCACGGGGTTGATGACGATCGTGGGTATGACGAGGCACAGGCATGCGACCACGATCGCCCAGTGGGCCACGGGGTGAAGCATGTTGGGCAGTGCCGCGTACAGCGCGGTGGCCACCAACACGGCGATGACCACGGGCCAGCGATGCTCCCCCTGTGGAGTGGGCTTGACCGCAGGCTCGTTCACGGTGCCAGGCTAACCCCCGCATGCCCGACGCAGGGGTTGCCGAATCTCCAGGCCTGAGTAATCTGTGGCCATGCCAGAACGTGACGTACATCACACTGTGAGCACGGAGGGTGCCGCCCGGCACGTTGACGTGGCGTACTTGCCGAGTGCGTATCGCCGCGATGAGGCGGACCCCTTGCGTGCCATCGCCTTCTGGAACGGCCAGCATCAGTTTGAGCCGCCCGCCTTGTCTCAGCGCGTCCATGCACTCGCGGAGCTCGCACCCCAGCTGCTGTCGCTTGCCCGCGACTCGCGTCCGGCCGTGCGCGAGACCTTCGCCACATGCTTCTCCATCCTCGCCAAGGCGGGGCAGGCGCCCGCGGATCGTGAGGTGTGGCGCGCGCTGCTGGGCCTTGCGAAGTACGACGATGACGCCGCCGTCCGCGCCAAGGCGGAGCGCGCTCTTGCCGACTTTGAGCACTGTGGGATGGTTGCCAGGGCCTCCTGACTCGTCGGGCCGCGTCAGCCCCACCGCCTAGACTTCATCGAGTCATGGACACCCTCTTCGACGTTTCAGATTCCCCTCTCATCGCGGGCCTCAATCCGCAGCAGGCGCAGGCCGTTCTGCATGCCGGGAGCCCGCTCTTGATCATGGCCGGAGCGGGGTCTGGCAAGACGCGCGTGCTGACCCACCGCATCGCCCACCTGCTCGAATCCGGCCGCGCGCGGCCGCACGAGATTCTCGCGATCACGTTCACCAACAAGGCCGCTGGTGAGATGCGTGAGCGCGTGCAGGCGCTGGTGGGTGGCGAGGCGCGCTTCATGTGGGTCGCCACGTTCCACTCGGCATGCGTGCGCATCCTGCGCAAGGAATACGAGGCGGCGGGGCTGTCGAGCTCGTTCTCCATCTATGACACCGCGGATTCCGTCAACCTCATGAAGCTCGTCATGCGAGAGCTGGATCTGGACCCCAAGAAGTTCAGCCCCAAGGCGATTCTTGGCCGCATCGGTCGCTTCAAGGACGAGTTGATCTCACCGGAGGTGGCGCTCGCCGCGGCCGACGCCGTGAGCAGGCACAGCGTGGACCACGCGGCCGCGATCGCATACCCGGAGTACCAGCGCAGGCTTGAGGCGGCAAACGCCGTGGACTTTGACGACATCATCGTCAAGACCGTGCGCGTCCTTCAGGAGCATGAGGGCATTGCGCACGAGTACCGGCGTCGCTTCCGGCACATCTTGGTGGACGAGTACCAAGACACCAATCACGCGCAATACGTGTTGGTACGCGAGCTGGTGGGGCCGGCCGACGATCCCGCCTTGCCCCAAGCCGAGCTCACCGTGGTGGGTGATGCCGACCAGTCCATCTACGCCTTCCGCGGCGCGAGCATTCGCAACATCAACGAGTTCGAGAAGGACTACCCGGATGCCGAGGTGATTCACCTCGAGCAGAACTACCGGTCCACGCAGACCATCCTCAGCGCGGCCAACGCGGTGATCGCCAACAACGCGGATCGCCGCCCCAAGAACCTGTGGACGGACTCGGGCGCGGGTGAGCGCATCACGGGCTATGTGGCGGACACCGAGCAGGATGAGGCACGCTACATCGCGGAGCAGATTCGCTCGCTTGTGGACGGCGGCCACCACGCATGGTCCGACGTTGCGGTCATGTATCGCGCCAACGCCCAGTCGCGCGCGGTAGAGGAGCGCTTCATCCGGGCGGAGATCCCCTACAAGCTGGTGGGGGGCACGCGCTTCTACGAGCGCAAAGAGATCAAGGACATGCTCGCCTACCTTGCGGCGGTGGTGAACGAGGATGACGACATCGCCATGCGGCGCGCCATCACGGTTCCCAAGAGGGGCATCGGTGACGTAGCCATCGAGGGCATTGATGCTTTGCGCCGCTCCGATCCCGACCTCAGCTTTGGCCGCGCCCTGCGCTTCGCGTCTGAGGCGGGCATCGCCAATCGATCGGTGGCCGCCGTGGAGTCCTTTGTGGCGCTCATGGACGATCTGCGCTCCCTTGCCAGGGACAACGGCCCTGCCGGAGTCCTTGACGCCATTGCCGACAGGTCCGGCATGCTCGCGGCGTTGCGGGCGTCCGAGGATCCGCAAGACGCAAGCCGCGTGGAGAACATCATGGAGCTCGTGGCTGTAGGCCGCGAGTTCAGCGAGGAGAACCCCGAGGGCACACTCGCGGATTTCCTCGAAAAGGTGGCCCTGGTGGCCGACGCCGATCAGATCCCGGATCCGGAATCCGGAGGCGGCGTGGTGACACTCATGACCCTGCACACCGCGAAGGGCTTGGAGTTCCCCGTGGTGTTCCTCACGGGTCTCGAGGACGGCACCTTCCCGCACGCGCGCTCGATCGAGTCGGGCAGCACCAAGGACATGGAGGAGGAGCGTCGGCTCGCCTATGTGGGCCTCACGCGAGCGCGCGAGCGGCTCTTTCTCACCCGCGCGGAATTGCGCGCCAGCTTTGGCGCGCCGCAGTACTTCCCGCCGTCTCGCTTCACCGAGGAGATTCCCACCGACCTCGTGGAGTGGAGCCGCTCGCAGACGTCCATGGCCACCTTGCGTGCGCGTTCGGATCGCGGCTCCGCGCGATCGGGAGCGTGGTCGTCCATGGGATACGGCGGCAGCCAAGACCGCGACGACGGCAACGTCTACGCCCGCGCCGGGGCCGTGCGCACGCGAACCGTACCACCGAGCCCCCCAGGCGCCACAGGGCCCGGTGCGCAAGCGTCGGGCGATCTGGGACTTGAGGTGGGGGACCGCGTCACCCACGACAAATTTGGGCTGGGCAAGGTGATCACGCTCGAGGGCGCGGGCCGCAACGCCGTGGCCAAGGTGGACTTTGGCGGCGAGGTGAAACGACTGGTGCTGCGCTTCAACGAACTGACCAAGCTCTAGCCCGCGCCACTAGTCTGATCGCCATGGAAGTCAAGATGTCGAAGGTGTCCATCGTTGGTGCGGGGGCTGTGGGCTCCACGCTCGCCTATGCGGGGCTGATGCGGGGGTTCGCGCGCACCGTTGCGCTGTATGACATCAACAAGGCAAAGGTGGAGGCGGAAGCGCTGGACCTCGCCCAGGGAATCCAGTTCATGCCAGAGGCGAAGGTCATCGGCTCGGACACGGTGGACGTGGTGGAAGGCTCCGACGTGGTGGTCGTCACCGCGGGTGCCAAGCAGCAGCCGGGGCAGTCGCGCATGGATCTCGCGGGCGCCACCATCGCGCTCATGGACAAGGTCATGCCGCCGCTGCTAGAGGCGGCGCCCACCGCGATCTTCATCCTCGTCACGAACCCCGTGGACGTCGTCACGTACGCCGCCATCAAGAAGTCGGGCGCGGACCCGGCGCGCATGTTCGGCTCCGGCACGGTGCTGGACTCCTCGCGACTGCGCCACCAGATTGCGCAAGAGGTCAACGTTGCCGTGGGCAACGTGCACGCCTACATCACGGGTGAGCACGGCGACTCCGAGGTGGCGCTGTGGTCCTCCGCGTCCATTGGCGGCGTGCCGCTGACCGAGTGGGTGGACGAGAACGGCGTGGTGGTCATGACGGACGAGGTCCGCCACCGCATCCACCGAGACGTGGTGCAGTCCGCGTACACGATCATCGAAGGCAAGGGCGCCACCAACTACGCCATCGGTGCCGCCGGTGCGCGCATCGTGGAGGCCGTGCTGGGAGATCAGCACCGGGTGCTGCCCGTGTCCACGCTCACGGACTTCCCCGGCGTGGGCGAGGTGTGCATGTCCCTGCCCGCGATTGTGGGCCGCTCCGGCATCGTGCAGCAGGTCGACGTCCGGTTGTCGCCCAGCGAGCATGCCGCGCTCGCGGCGTCCGCGCGGTCCATCAAAGAGACCGCCAACAAGTTCGGCGTGGAGTAGGCGAACGGCCCCGCGCCCCCCACGTGGGGTGGCACGGAGCCGTCTCCTGCCCGACGCTGCGGCCGGCTATGCGGGCACGGTCACCAACGCGCCGGTGTCCTCGGCGGGGGCGGGCTCCGGCGCCTCGATGCGCATGTGAGGCAGCCACGACAGCCATGCGGGCAGGTACCAGTTCCTGCTGCCCAGCAGGGTCATGATTGCGGGCACCATGAGTGCGCGGATGATGGTTGCGTCGATGAGCACCGCCGCGGCAAGCCCCAGACCCATCTGCGCGAACTCGGCGAGGTCACCCAACGCGAATCCCAGGAACACCGCCACCATGATGAGGGCGGCACCCGTGATGAGCGATCCCGTGCGGGACAGCCCGTGGATCACCGCGGTGCGGGTGTCCGCCCCGGCGTCGTGGTGCTCCTTAATGCGGCTCAGGAGGAACACGTGGTAGTCCATCGACAGCCCAAAGAGCACGGCAAACAGGAACAGCGGCAGCCAGGGGGCGATGCCTGCGGCGTGGACAACGCCGAGCAGATCCGCACCCCAGCCCCATTGGCACACGGCCACGAGCACTCCGAACGCGGCGGCGGCGGACAGCACGTTGAGCGCAATCGCCGTGCCCGCGATCACCACGGACCGGAAAGTCACGAGCAGCAGCACAAAGCTTGTGCCCAGCACGAACAGCACCACCCACGGCGTGGCCTTGGCGAGGATGTCAACAAAGTCCACACTGCCGGCCTGCTGACCGCCCACGTATGCGGTGGACGATGACCCGGCCATGGCGTCGGGCACCCAGGCAGTGCGCAAGGTGTCGATGGCGGCGTCCGCGCGAGCATCGGCACCGTCATAGGTGCCGTGCGTGGTGATGATCGCCGCGTCGCCGTACCACTCCACGGCGGTGTCGGTGAAGGCGTCCGAGGTGTCGATGCGGTCTGCGAGCGCGTCCACGGGTGTGTGGTTCCCGCCGGTCACCACCACAAAGGTCTCTTCGCGGCCGTGGTCGAAGTCGTCAACGAGGGTGGTGACGGCCTGGCGGAAGGCGTTGTCCTGGGGAAGCGCGTCCCACCCGGGGAAGGCGAGCCGCATCGAGGCCAGCGGCAGGGCGAGCGTCACGGTGATGGCGAGCCCGGCGCCGAGCGCGAGAGCGGGACGTGCGGTGACTCCCTTGGCAATCGCCGCCCACGTGCGCGGCTCGCGGCCGGGCCGGGCACCGGGGATCCGGCCCGCGTTGATGCGTGTGCCCAGAAGGCGCAGCACCGCAGGCAAGAGCGTGAGCGCCGTCACCACGGAGGTGAGCGCCACGATGATGGCACCGGCGCCGAGGCTGCGCATGATGGTGTTGGGCACCATCACGAGCCCCGCGAGCGACACCACCACGATGCTCCCGCTGAACAGCACGGCGCGGTTGGCGGTGTTGCCGGCGATGGCAACGGCGTCGTGCGGCGAGCGCCCGTGCGCGAGCTCTTCGCGGAAGCGCTGCACCGTCACGAGCGAGTAGTCGATGCCAAGCGCGAGGCCCATCATCGTGATCATGTTGACGATGAAGAAGGACAGGTCAAAGGCGCTGCCGACGATGGCGGTGGCGCCCACGGCGGCCGCAATCGACACGAGCGCAACGAGGAGTGGGATACCGGCGGCAACGAGCGCGCCAAAGACGAGCACAAGAATCACCAGCGCCACCGAGATGCCGATGGCCTCTCCGCGCATGAGGGTGTCCTCGGCGAGTGCCCCGAACGTTGCCTCTGCGGACTTCTCGCCGAACGCCAGGTACTGGAAGCCGGCGGGCTGAGCCTGGCGCAAGGCGTCGAGCAGTGCCTGGCCCGTGTCATCACTCGCCTGTGCGCCGAGCGTGGCGGTGACGAGTGCGCTGTGGCCGTCTGCCGAAACGGAGGTGGTGGGCGCCGGCGGTGTCACGGCGTCCACACCGGCAACAGCCGCCGTGGCATCGATGGCGGTGGCGATGGCGGCGTCAAAGTCCGCGTCGCCATAGACCGCCGTGGCCGACTTCACGATGACGATTTCCGTGTCCGGCGCTGAGTCGCCCCGCAGCTGGGTGGCGAGCTCGGCAGCCGTGTCTGACTCCGTGGTGACGAGGTTGCGATCGTTCTGGGTGAGCGCGCTGCCGAGCCCTCCCGCCAGGGCGATCGCCGCCACGAGCGCTACCGCCCAGATGCCGATGGTGAGCCATGGCCGTGCGGCCGCTCGCCGAGCAATCCTGCCAGTGATACTCAGTTTCATGTCCCCTCCTTAGGTGTAGTGGTGCCGCCCTGGGGAAGGCCGGCACGTCGAAACTAGGCGGGCGGCATAGGGCGGCACAGCCCGCCGCAGAGGGGTTTCGCAGCGCCACGCGAGCGATTGTCGCCACCCGCACGCGGGGGAGAAGGCGCCCCGCATCCCCCGTGAGAGGGACGCGCGATTTGGTGCCAACGGGTGTGGTGGCGCGCGCCCCGCCACCGGCACGATGGGCGCATGACAAACCTCCGTTCGTTCCTGTCCGTGCTGTGGGCCGGCGCCACGTGGCGCTCGCTGTCCTACCTCCTCGTGGGCCTCGTTGCCGGCGTGGCATGGCTGTCGTGGTCGCTCACCCTGTACATCACGGGTGCGGCGCTCGTCATCGTCTGGGTGGGCATCCCGCTGCTCGTCTTCACGCAGCTGTCGATGCGGTGGATCGGCGCGGCGGAACGCTGGCAGGCCAATCGCCTTTTGCATGCGGGCATTGGCGCCCCCGATCCCGTGGCGCAACGCCCTGCACAGGCCGACGCTCGTGGCCCGTGGTCGCGCAGCGTCGCCTGGGGCCAGGCGCGCCTGCACGACGCTCACGCCTGGCGGGTGGCGGCGTGGACCATCATCCGTGGCGTGCTGGGGCCGGTGGGCTTTGTGCTTGCGGTGGTGGCGTTCGTGGTGCCGCTATCGGTGGTTGCGGCGGGGGTCGCCTACGTGCTCGACGTTGTGGGAGTGCCCACCACGTCGTGGGAGGGCGAGCCGTTCTATGGCGAGGCGCCGTGGTGGTGGAGCCCCCTCACCCTGACGCTCATTCCGGTTGGCATCGTGCTCGCAATCGGCGGCGCGTGGCTTGTGCGCGGCTTTGCACGCCTCCACGAGCCGATCGCGGCGTGGGCGCTGGGACCGGGCAGGGACGAGGCCACGCGCCGCGCCACCGAACGCGCCGCGCTCGCCGAGGAGCAGGTGCGCATTGACCAGGATCTCCATGACTCCATCGGCCACATGATCACCATGACCGTGGTGCAGGCGGGCGCGGGTGCGCACGTGTTTGACACCGACCCTGAGTTTGCTCGCCAAGCGCTGCGCACCATCGAGGAGCGTGGCCGGGCGGCCATGGGAGAACTGGACCGCATCATCGCCACCATGCGTGGAGCGTCGGACCATGAACTGGCCCCGCTGCCGGGAGTCGAGGCGCTGCCTGGACTCATCGCGGACTCGCGTTCCGCGGGCCTGACCATCACCGCCGACATCGACGCCCCCAATGTCTCTGGTGCGGTGAGCCGTGCGGTGTTCTCGATCGTGAGGGAGAGCCTCACCAATGCGGCAAAGTATGCGCCGGGCGCACCGGTCGATGTCACGGTGGCGCTTGATGGCGACGGCGTTGGCGTGAAGGTGGTCAATCCGCGCGTGACGGTGCCTGCGCCAAGCGCGTCGCCCGCCTCAAGCGAGCGGCGCGGCAGCGGCCTCGCCGGGCTGCGGGACCGGGCCACGCTGCTCGGCGGCATCGTCACTGCGGGCGAGCAGGCGGATGGCTCCTTCGAGGTGCTGGGCCTCTTGCCCACCGGAACTGCGCTGGCCGCTCCTGGCGCGCCTGACTCGCCGTGGGCCGCGCTTCGCGAGAGGCTTGCCCCGTGAGGCTCGTGATCGTCGACGACGACCCCTTGGTGCGGATGGGGCTGCGCGCCATCCTCGCCTCTCAAGACGGCTGGGAGGTGGTGGGCGAGGCCGGTGACGGCGAGCAGGCCGTGGCTGTGGTCCGCGAGCTCATGCCCGACGTTGTGCTCATGGACGTGCGCATGCCGGGCACCGATGGGCTCAGCGCAACGCGAGAACTCACCGCAGCCGGCTCCCCCGCCAAGGTGCTCATCCTCACCACCTTCGAGGTGGACGAGTACGTCTTCGAGGCCATGCGCGCCGGGGCGGCCGGGTTTGTGCTCAAGCGCATCCCTCCCGCCGAACTGATCGAGGCGGTGCGGGTGGTGGCCGCCGGAGAGTCCCTGCTGTTCCCCGCCTCCACGCGAGCGGTGATCGAGCGCTTTGCGGCGCCCGTAGAGGCACCCGATCTCGGCGACCTCACCGAGCGCGAGGCAGACGTCTTGCGTGAACTCGCTCGCGGCCGGTCCAATCAAGAGATCGCCGCGGAACTGTTCGTGTCCCTCCAGACCGTCAAGTCCCACGTGGCGTCGATTCTCACCAAGCTGGGCGTGCGGGACCGCACCCAAGCGGTGATCGTCGCGTACGAGAGTGGCTTTGTGCAGCCGGGGGAGCCCACGCCATAGCCGAGCCCACCGCTCGGGTCCGCACAGCGTCGGGCCGCTACTAGTCTTGGGGGGAGGCGCATAACTGCGCAGCCCCCGACGCAAAGGACTGAGGATGGACCTCTTCGAGTACCAAGCGCGCGACCTGTTCGAGAAGCACGGCGTACCCGTGTTGCCGGGCATCGTCGCCACCACCCCCGCACAGGCGCGCGCCGCCGCCGAGCAGCTGGGCGGCGTGACCGTCGTCAAGGCGCAGGTGAAGGTGGGAGGCCGCGGCAAGGCCGGCGGCGTCAAGGTGGCGAAGTCCCCGGACGAGGCGGAGGCCGCCGCCGCCGCCATCCTGGGCATGGACATCAAGGGCCACACCGTGCACCGCGTCATGGTCGCCGCGGGCGCCGCGATCGCCGAGGAGTTCTACTTCTCCGTGCTGCTGGACCGCGCGGAGCGGCGCTACTTGGCCATGTGCTCGGTTGAGGGCGGCATGGAGATTGAGCAGCTCGCCGTTGAGCGGCCCGACGCTCTGGCACGGGTGGCCGTTGACCCGCTGGTTGGCATTGACGCGGCCAAGGCGCGCGAGATCGTTGAGGCGGCGCGCTTCCCGGAGGAGCTGCGCGGCCCGGTCGCGGACGTCATCCAGAAGCTGTGGACCGTGTACCGGGACGAGGACGCCACGCTCGTGGAGGTCAACCCGCTGGTGCGCACGGAGGATGGCTCGATCATCGCGCTCGACGGCAAGGTGTCGCTCGACGCGAACGCAGACTTCCGTCATCCCGACCACGGCGAGCTTGAGGACGCGGCAGCCGCCGATCCCCTCGAGGCGAAGGCCAAGGCGCTTGACCTCAACTACGTGAAGCTCGATGGATCCGTGGGGATCATCGGCAACGGAGCGGGGCTCGTGATGTCCACGCTCGACGTGGTGGCCTATGCAGGCGAGTCCTTCGGCGGGGTGAAGCCCGCGAACTTCCTCGACATCGGCGGTGGAGCGTCGGCCGCGGTGATGGCGAACGGCCTCGATGTGATCCTGGGTGACTCTCAGGTCAAGAGTGTGTTCGTCAACGTGTTCGGTGGCATTACCTCGTGTGTGGAGGTGGCCAACGGCATTGTTGGTGCGCTGCAAACCCTTGGCGACGAGGCATCGAAGCCCCTGGTGGTGCGGCTTGACGGCAACGCCGTTGACGAGGGCCGCGCCATTCTTGCGGCCGCCAATCACCCCCTTGTCACCATCGTCGACACCATGGACGGCGCCGCGGCCAAGGCCGCCGAGCTCGCCGCCGCGGCAGCGTAAGGAGCAGTCATGGCCATCTTCCTCACTCAAGACTCCAAGGTCATCGTCCAGGGCATGACCGGTTCCGAAGGCATGAAGCACACCACGCGCATGCTCGCCTCCGGCACGGACATCGTGGGCGGCGTGAATCCGCGCAAGGCAGGCGAGCAGGTGGAATTCGCCGAGCGCACCGTTCCCGTGTTCGGCACGGTGGCCGACGCCGTTGCCGCCACCGGCGCTGACGTCTCCGTGGTGTTTGTGCCGCCTGCCTTCACCAAGGGCGCCGTGATCGAGGCCGTGGATGCGGGTGTTCCGCTCGTGGTCATCATCACCGAGGGCGTTCCGGTCAAGGACACCGCCGAGTTCTTTGCCTATGCGCAGGCGCACGGCACGCGGCTCGTAGGCCCCAACTGCCCCGGGCTCATCACTCCCGGGCAGTCCAACGTGGGCATCACCCCCGCCAACATCACCGGCCCCGGGCGCATTGGGCTGGTGTCCAAGTCCGGCACCCTGACGTACCAGATGATGTTCGAGCTGCGGGACCTTGGCTTCTCAACGTGCGTGGGCATTGGCGGCGACCCCATCATCGGCACCACTCACATCGATTGCCTCGAGGCGTTCCAGAACGACCCCGACACCGACGCGATCGTCATGATCGGTGAGATCGGCGGCGACGCTGAGGAGCGCGCCGCGGCGTATATCCGCGACCACGTGACCAAGCCCGTGGTGGGCTACGTGGCCGGCTTCGAGGCGCCAGAGGGCAAGACGATGGGCCATGCGGGTGCCATCGTGTCCGGCTCCTCCGGCACCGCCCAGGCCAAGAAGGAGGCACTCGAGGCCGCCGGAGTGCGCGTAGGCAAGACGCCGTCAGAGACCGCGAGTCTGATGAGGGAGATTCTCACCGCGCAGGGTTGATCGGCGCGGGGTTGATCGGCGCAGGGTTGATCCTCACCGCGGCACCCGCGCGCCGGTGCCGCCGCAAGGCCCGCGCGCGGGTGAGGATGTAGGGGTGACCGAGCCGCAACCGCATACCCGCCTGCAGGCGCTTCTTGCGAGCGCTCCGGGCTGGGTAGGCGGCGCGCTCACGGGAGTGCAGGCCGCCCTGTTGGGGCTCGTGGTGGTCATCACCCCGGCGTTTGCTGCCGCGGCCGCCGCCCCCACGAGCGATGGCTCGGCGGCGATCGACTGGATGGGCGTGAGCAAGCTCGCCGCTCGCCTGTGGCTCTTGGCGCACGGAGTGTCGTTCTACGTGGAGGGCGTCGAGTTCACGCTCGCTCCACTGGGGCTGACGCTCCTATGCGCGGCAATCCTCGCCGCGATCGCGCGCCGCTTCTGCACCAAGACGTGGGCAAGCTGGGCCATCGCCACGGGCACCTATGCGGGCATCGTGGTGGTCGCCGAGATCGTGGCCATGCGCGGCTACCCGGGCGCCGGGCCGCGTTCCGCGCAGACGGCCATCGCCGCGCTGTTCATCGCCGGGCCGGCCGTTGCCGTGGGCATCTGGCGAGCGCACGGCGCCGAGTTCGGGTGGGTGCCCCGCGTCTCCGCAACCGTACGCAAGGGGCTTCGCCTTGGCCTCGCGACGGTTGCCGCCTCACTGTGCGTTGCCGCGCTCGTCGCGGGCGCCTTCACGTACCTAGGGCGCGACCGCATTTCCGCCGCCGCCGCCGCGCTCGGCATCGACCCCCTGGGTGGGGTGGCGCTCGCGTTTGGCGAGGCGCTCTACGCGCCCAACCTGTCCGTCTGGATGTTGGGGTGGATGACGGGCCAGGGGTTCTCCGTGGGCGAGGGAAGCGTCTACGCTCCCGGCGAGGTAGCGGCCGACGCCGTGCCTGCCTTCCCCTTGTTCGGCGCCCTGCCCACGGTGTCGGGTGGGCTGCTGGTGTGGGCGCCGCTCACGATTGTTGCGCTCGCGGCGCTCATGCGCGTGGCGTTGCGCCGACGCATCGCCGCAACGGTGGAGGACCTGCCCGCGGTGGCCGTTGCGGTACTCACCGCGGCGGTGACCGCAGCGGTATTGGCGGGCATAGCGTCGGGCTCCTTGGGGCCGGGACGGCTCGCGTTTGTGGGGGTCGAAGTCTTGCCGGTGTCCGTGATGGTGGGGATTCTTGCGGCGCTGGGATTTGGCGTGGGCCACGGACTGCTCATGCTGGGTGCGGCCGCGAGGGCGCGCGGTGCGGGGCGGCCACGCCTGCACGTGGTCCCTGATCCCGCCCCTACCGGACCGTGACCTTTCCGTAGTTCGCGTAGCGATCCAGCAACTCCTTGTAGGACTCCTCGTATTGCACCTGGCATTCGCGCTTGGCCGTCTCGGTGAGTGCGCGGTCGAGGCACGCCTCCAGTTGCTCCGTGGGCCCGCGCATCAAAATGAGCCCAATCCCGCCAAGCAGGATCATGCCGCCCATCGCGATGGCGATCCACAGCCACACGCGGATTCCGGCCACCGCATCAACGCCGCGCGTGTGCAGCAGGGCGGAGATGGCGAAGATGATGGTGGCGGGCCCCGTCACCACCACGAGCAGCGATCCGGGAAGCCCCACCGTCCACAGCAGCGCGCTGAGCGCCAGCAGCCCAAAGGTCCACAGGGAGCTGCGCCGCAGCGCTCGCGGCAGTGTGGGGCGTTCGGGCGTGCTCGTGGGGGCCATGGCATAAGGGTAGGTGCCACACGCCGTGCACCGTTAGGCTCATCGCGTGGCCCCAGCTCGCATCGTCGTCCTCATCTCTGGTGCCGGCTCCACGATGAAGGCGATTCTCGATGCCTCGGCAGACGAGGCGTATGGCGTGCGCATCGCCGCCGTCATCTCCGATCGTGACGACGCCGCAGGCCTTGCGATCGCGCACGCGGCGGGCCTGCCTACCGCGGTGGTGCGCCTCACCGACTTCCCCACCCGCGAGCTGTGGGACGAGGCCGTTGCCCGCGCCATCGCAAGCTTTGACCCCCAGTTGGTGGTGCTTGCGGGCTTCATGAGGATCCTCGGCCGGCCGGCGCTCGAGCGCTTTGGCGGCCGCATCATCAACACCCATCCCGCGCTGCTGCCCGCGTACCCCGGCGCGCATGGGGTGAGGGACGCGCTCGCGGGCGGCGCCAAGATCACGGGCTGCACGGTCATCATCGTCGACGCGGGCATCGACACGGGCCCCATCGTCGCGCAAGCGGCCGTGCCCGTGCAGGACAATGACACAGAAGAATCCCTTCACGAGCGCATCAAGGTGGTGGAGCGCGAGCTCGTTGCCGCCACCGTGGGCCGGATGGCGCGCGAAGGGTGGAGCGTGGACGGCCGCGTCGTCCGCATAGGAACCAAGGAGAACGCATGAGCGACCGCATCCCGGTGCGTAGAGCCCTCATTTCCGTCTACGACAAGACCGGCCTTGAGGGCCTGGCTCGTGGCCTTGCCGACGCTGGCGTGGAGATCGTCTCCACCGGCTCCACGGCGCAGCGCATCGCGGATGCCGGCATTGCGGTGACCCCCGTGGAGAAGGTCACCGGGTTCCCCGAATGCCTCGACGGCCGCGTCAAGACCCTCCACCCGCGTATTCATGCCGGCATTCTCGCGGACCGCCGCCTTCCCGACCACGTGGCGCAGCTCGAGGAACTGGGTGTTGCGCCCTTTGACCTCGTGGTGGTCAACCTGTACCCCTTCGCCGCCACCGTGGCCTCGGGCGCGTCCCAGGACGAGGTGATCGAGCAGATCGACATCGGCGGGCCGTCCATGGTGCGTGCCGCCGCCAAGAACCACCCGTCGGTGGCCGTGGTGGTCACGCCATTGGCGTACGCGAACGTCTTGGCCGCCGTAGCCTCGGGCGGCTTTACGCTTGCCGAGCGCATAAGCCTTGCCGCGGCCGCCTTCCGCCACACCGCCACCTATGACATTGCGGTGGCCTCGTGGATGGGCAATGTGGTGGCGCCCGACGCCGAGAACGGCTTCCCCGGATGGGTGGGCTTCAGCGCCACTCGCGCCGCCACGCTGCGCTACGGCGAGAACCCTCACCAGCGCGCGGCGCTGTACACGGACGACTACGGAACCCCGGGGCTAGCAGGTGCAACGCAGCTGCAGGGCAAGGAGATGTCCTACAACAACTACGTGGACGCCGATGCCGCCTGGCGCGCCGCGCATGACTTTGATCGGCCCGCAGTGGCGGTCATCAAGCACGCGAATCCGTGTGGGATCGCGGTGGCCGACACCATCGCCGCGGCCCACGAGAAGGCACATGCCACGGACCCCGTCTCCGCTTACGGCGGCGTGATCGCGGCCAACGGAATCATCACCGCGGATGCCGCGCGGTCCATTGCGCCGATCTTCACCGAGGTGGTGGTGGCGCCCGGGTACGAGCCAGAGGCGCTGGAGATTCTGTCCGCCAAGAAGAACCTGCGGGTGCTTGAGGTCAGCGGCGGCGTGAGCGGAGGCGATGTGCGTCACATCAGCGGCGGGCTGCTGCTGCAAAGCGCCGACCGCCTCGACGCGCCGGGAGACGACCCCGCCACGTGGGAGCTCGTTGCCGGCCCTGCGGCCGACGACGCCACGCTCGCCGACCTCGCGTTTGCGTGGCGCGCGTGCCGTTCGGCGAAGTCCAACGCCATCCTGCTGGCGAGCGGCGGTGCCGCGGTGGGAATCGGCATGGGGCAGGTCAACCGCGTGGACTCGTGCCGCTTGGCGGTATCGCGCGCGGGCGAGCGAGCGCCGGGAGCCGTGGCAGCGTCGGACGCGTTCTTCCCGTTTGCCGACGGCCTGCAGGTGCTCATCGACGGGGGAGTGCGGGCGGTGGTGTCGCCCGGCGGATCCGTGCGCGACGGCGAGGTCATCGACGCAGCCGCGGCCGCCGGAATCACCCTCTACCACACCGGTACCAGGCACTTCTTCCACTGATGGCCGCACCAGACCGCACCTCGATGCCACTGCGGGTGGCATTGCTGGTGCCTGCCGGAGGGCTTGTGCTGATCGGCTTTGGCGTGGCGGTGAATGCGCGAGCCGCGGTGATGCTCTTGGGCGGGTTCGCGATTGCGGGTGCCGTGGCGCGTGGGGTGACTCCCGCTGCGCGGGCGTTCGCCGTGAGGTCCCGCGCGGTGGACGTTGCGGTGCTCGGGGTGCTGGGCGCCGCGCTCATGCTGTTGGGGATGACCACGCCGCTGGGGTGAGCGGGGTGTGGGGGATGGGCCTGCCAGCCCCTGCCCGCTGGCCCGGCCGGCCCTGCCAGCCCCAGCGTTGGCCCTAGCCAGCCCGAGCGTCGGCCCTCTGCCCGCCCCTACCGGCACCCCGCGCCAGCCCGCGCGTTCCTTGAGTACCTGAGGCCGGTCAGGGCGCCCAATTCCGACCGCATGTACTCACAGGGCGTGGCGTGCGCGCGGCGCGAAGAAGGCGGGCGCCCGGGGGCTCGCTACACCCCACATGCCCGACGCTGCCGCCAGCACCCCGCCACCTCACCAACGCAAAAGGCCCCGGCGTCCGCCGAGGCCTTTCGCGTGCGTGGCGTGGGTTTAGCCCTCGATCACCTCGAGAGTTTCCACGATCTCGATCTCGTCCGCGGGGGCGAAGGCGCGATACAGCAGGCCCACGATGGCCGCGCCGAGGATCGGCGCCACCCAGAACACCCACAACTGGCTGAGTGCCCAGGATTCGGAGAACACCGCGGATGCCGTGGCGCGCGCCGGGTTGAGGCCCGCGTTGGTGAACGGGATGGCGAGGATCACGAGCGCCGCGAGGGCAAAGCCGATCGCGAACGGCGCAACGCCCGCAGGGGCCTTGGGCGACGTGGACGCAAGCACCACGAGCACCAGCAGCCCGGTCAGCACGGCCTCCACGCCGAGCGCGGCCCCCAGGCCAAAGCCCGCGGGCGAGTGGTCGCCATAGCCGATGGACGCGGTGCTGAAGTAGTTGCGGGCGTCGTCGATGGCGGGGTGGCTGTCGAGGATGAACCACATCAACAGCCCGGCGAAGAGGCCGCCGATGACCTGCGCCAGGATGTAGGGAACAACGTCGCGGCCGGGGAAGCGACCCGCAATCCATGCACCAACGGTGACGCCGGGATTGAGGTGCGCCCCAGACACACCGCCAAAGGCGAAGGCGGCGATCACGACGGAGATGGCGAACGCGAAGCCCACCACAAACGTGGGCGAGCCCATGACGGAGCCGGCGTTCTGGCCTTGGATCACGAGGGTGCCGCTGGACACGAAGCCAAGGCTCAGCGCCGTGCCAACGCCGAGCAAGACGAGGATGAAGGTGCCCGCCACCTCGGCGAGCATCTTGGTAATGAGGCTGGGGCCGGCGGGCTCGTCAACCCAGATGTCGGCCTCGAGTTCCTCGGTGAACTCTTCGGCGGCGTCGGCCGCGGGCGTGTCGGACATGTCTCCTCCTTGTGTGGAGTGGGGAACGCACCCCACTGCGAGCCATCCTGCCACCTTGCACGGGCGCTCGGTCGGAAGTGGCAAGGCCTGGCGTGGACTAGATTTGTGCTCAGAAACCCCCACACGGTCGCAAGGAGAGCCCATGTCGAAGATCAAGGTCGAGGGAAAGGTCGTCGAGCTCGACGGCGACGAGATGACGCGCATCATCTGGCAGTTCATCAAGGACCGCCTGATTCACCCCTACCTGGACATTGACCTCGAGTATTACGACCTCGGCATCGAGTCCCGCGACGCCACTGACGACCAGGTGACCATTGACGCCGCGAACGCCATCAAGCGCCACAACGTGGGCGTCAAGTGCGCCACGATCACCCCGGATGAGGCCCGCGTCAGCGAGTTTGGCCTGAAGAAGATGTGGGTGAGCCCCAACGGCACCATCCGCAACATCCTCGGTGGTGTGGTGTTCCGCGAGCCCATCATCATCTCCAACATTCCGCGGCTTGTGCCGGGATGGACCAAGCCCATCGTCATTGGCCGCCATGCTCACGGCGACCAGTACAAGGCCACCAACTTCAAGGTGCCGGGCGCGGGCCAGCTCACCATCACCTTCACGCCGGAGGACGGCAGCGAGCCCATCGAGCACGTTGTGGCCAACTATGGCCAGGACGGCGGCGTGGCCATGGGCATGTACAACTTCAACGACTCCATCGCGGACTTTGCGCGGGCGTCGTTCAGCTACGGACTGCAGCGCGGCTACCCCGTGTACCTCAGCACCAAGAACACGATCCTCAAGGCGTATGACGGCCAGTTCAAGGACATCTTCGCGGACGTCTTTGAGAAGGAATACGCCGCCCAGTTCAAGGAGGCGGGCATCACCTACGAGCACCGCCTTATCGACGACATGGTTGCCGCCGCGATGAAGTGGGAGGGCGGCTACGTGTGGGCCTGCAAGAACTACGACGGCGACGTGCAGAGCGACACCGTGGCGCAGGGCTTTGGCTCGCTCGGCCTCATGACGAGCGTGCTCATGACGCCCGATGGCAAGACGGTTGAGGCCGAGGCGGCGCACGGCACCGTGACGCGCCACTACCGCCAGCACCAGGCCGGACAGCCCACGTCCACCAACCCCATCGCGTCGATCTTCGCGTGGACGGGCGGCCTGAAGCACCGCGGCAAGCTCGACGGCACTCCTGAGGTCACGGGCTTTGCCGAGACCCTTGAGGACGTCATCATCAAGGCCGTCGAGGACGGCCACATGACCAAGGACCTTGCGCTGCTTGTGGGTCCGGACCAGTCCTGGGAGACCACCGAGGCCTTCCTCGCCACCCTCGACGAGCGCCTCGCGGCTCGCCTCGCCTAACCCCGGAGTCTCATCATGACCACCCCAGTCACTGTCACCGTTACCGGCGCGGCCGGCCAGATCGGCTACGCCCTGCTGTTCCGCATCGCCTCGGGCGCCATGCTCGGCCCCGACACTCGCGTGCGGCTTCGCCTCCTGGAGATCCCCGCTGCCGTGAAGGCTGCCGAGGGTACGGCCATGGAGCTTGATGACTGCGCCTTCCCCCTCCTTGATGGTGTGGACATCTTTGACAGCCCGACGCCGGCTTTCGAGGGCACCAACGTCGCCTTGCTCGTGGGGGCGCGGCCTCGTGGGGCCGGCATGGAGCGCGGCGACCTGTTGGCGGCGAATGGTGGGATCTTTGGCCCTCAGGGTGCCGCGATCAACGCTGGCGCTGCGGACGATGTGCGAGTTCTGGTGGTGGGCAACCCCGCGAACACCAACGCGCTCATCGCCTCCGCGCATGCTCCCGACGTTCCCGCGTCTCGCTTCACCGCGATGATGCGCCTGGACCACAACCGTGCGCTCGCCCAGCTGGCCGCCAAGGCAGGGGCCAGCGTGGGCGATGTGCGCAATGTGGTCATCTGGGGCAACCACTCCGCCAAGCAGTACCCCGACACCAACTACGCGAAGATCGGCGCGCGCCGTGCCGAGGATGTCATCGCGGACGACGCCTGGCTCGACCGCACCTTCATCCCCACCGTTGCCAAGCGTGGCGCCGCGATCATTGACGCGCGGGGAGCGTCGTCTGCAGCGTCGGCCGCCAATGCGGCAATTGACCACGTGCGCGACTGGGTGCTCGGCACGCCGGCCGACACGTGGGTGTCTGTGGGCATGGTGTCCGACGGCTCGTATGGGGTTCCCGAGGGCCTCGTGAGCGGCTTCCCGGCCACGTCGAAGGGCGGCGATTGGGAAATCGTGCAGGGGCTTGAGTTCACCGAAGCTGGGCGCGCGCTGTTCGACGCTTCGGTGGGCGAGCTCGTGGAAGAGCGTGATGCCGTGCGGGAGTTGGGGTTGGTTTAGGGGGCGGGATGTCGGTTCTCGTTACCGGCGGGGCCGGATATATCGGGGCGCATGTCGTGCGCGCTCTGCGCGACCGCGGCAAGGAGGTTGTCGTCGTCGACGACATGTCGAGCGGCGTCGCCGAGAGGATCTTCGGTGTTCCTCTTCTCGAGGTCGACTTGGCAAGCGCGGATGCGGTGGGCCGCATGACAGAATTGATGCGAGACGCGGACGTCGACTCGGTGGTTCACCTCGCCGCAAGAAAGCAAGTACCAGAATCGGTGGCTCGTCCCGCCTGGTATTACGCGCAGAACATCGGTGGGTTTGCTCATCTCCTGATGGCGATGGAGGCGGCAGACGTTCGTGACATCGTGTTTTCCTCCTCAGCCGCTGTGTACGGGGATGTGGAGGAAGACACTGTGCGCGAGACGGACCCAGTGGTGCCGGTCAACCCTTATGGAGCGACCAAGTTGGCTGGCGAAGAGCTTGTCAATGACGCCGCCGCTGCGGGGGGACTCCGTGCCGTGAGCCTTCGATATTTCAACGTTGCGGGCGCCGGCGACAAAGACTTGGGTGACATCTTTGCACTCAACCTCATCCCGATGATCTTCGAGAAGATGGTGGCAAACGAGCCCCCCATGATCTTCGGCGATGACTATCCGACGCCTGACGGCACGTGTGTCCGTGACTTCATTCATGTGGCCGACCTCGCCCGGGCGCATGTCGATGTCCTCGATCGGATATCTCAAGCCGAGTACGGCAGCCGTGACGTGTTCAACGTCGGCAGCGGCCGTGGCTACAGCGTTCGCGAGGTCATGGACTCTATTGGGCGCACCACCGGGCACGAGCTCAGTCCCGTGGTCCTCCCGCGGCGCGCAGGCGACCCCCCAAAGGTCGTCGCGGATACCTCGAAGTTTTCTCAGGCGCTTGGCTGGCAAGCAGAGCGCGGGCTCGATGAGATGACGGCGAGCGCCTGGGGCGCATATTGCATCGAGCAACAGATTATGCTTCGAACGGAGGAAAGCGGTGACTGAAGACCACCTTGTACGTCGCCCGACATTCTCTCTAGTGGTCTCATGCTTCAATGTGGCGGATTATCTACCGAAGTTCCTTGAATCACTTGAGCATCAAACATACGATCACAAGGACGTCGAAATCATCTTTGTCGACGATGGGTCGATGGACGAAACAGCCGGCACAATTGCTCAGTGGATTGCGGGCACCACCTACCAAGCAAGACTAATCAAGAAAACCAATGGCGGGCTCAGTTCGGCGCGAAATGTGGGGATGGCGGAAGCCACAGGCAAATGGATTTCGTTCCCCGACCCAGATGACCAGCTCGTGGCCAACTATCTTGGTGATGTCGCGGAGGCGATTGGTGATTACGCCGACGAGATTCACGTCGTCGCAACAAACATAATCCTCCTCGACGACGCCACAGGGATGTTACGTGATGTTCACCCGCTTCGTGGGAAATTTAAGCAGGGTCGTCAGATGCGCTCACTAGAGGAGCGTCCCGATTTCATTCACCTAAGTGCTGCCACAGGATTCTTCCGCCTTGATCTAGTCCGTGAAATTGGCTTACAGTTCGACTCACACATCAGGCCAAATTTTGAAGATGCCCACTTGATTGCGCGCATGCTGCTCTCCGTGGATGCCCCCAAGATTGCCGTGGTCCCATCTGCCAAATATTACTATCGACAGCGTTCCGACTCGAGCTCACTGGTTCAGAATAGCTGGTCGAGGCCAGAAAAGTATGACGAAGTGCTGCGACTCGGAGTACTCCCACTGCTGGTGGACGCTCGTGAGTTGAAAGGCGCGGTACCACGATGGCTGCAATTCCTCGCTCTCTATGAGTTATTCTTCTATTTCCGTGCGGATGATCGAATTCACTCGGAAACCGCTGGCCTTGATCGCGAAATCACCAGGTTGTTTAACGAGAATGTGACTCGCATCCTTGTATACATAGAATCTATTTCGATTCGGATGTTCAACGCGACGACCGTTCCTCGCTGGATCCGTACTGCTGTGCTATCGAAGAAGTGTGGCATTCTTGCTCCAGAGTACGTGGTGGTCGGCCCGGTAGATACGAAGCGAGGACTTGTCCGCCTGCGGTACGAGTACGCCGGATCAGCGCCCGAGTTTGAAGTATCTGTAGGTGGTGTCGTGGTTGCGCCAAAACACGCGAAGGACCGGGGTGTAGCATACTTTGAGCAAATCCATTTTGTAGAACGGATTGCTTGGGTGCCAGCGACTGGGACTATTGCGGCACGCGTAAATGGCATTCCGGTGCCCGTGGTGAGTTCGTATCCAGGCTATCCGAAGTACTTTTACGAAAGTCCACTCCAGACGCGCGCGACATCTTGGACGAGGCGAACGCCAAGTGCATCCAGCCCTGCTTCAGGGACGGCCCGTCCTGGTCAAGCGGACGTACCGGATTCTGTCGCGGTTGCCGCAAGTAGGAAGTACAGGTCAAGGAAGCGACGGTCTGCGGCTCGTCTTCTGTCCCTTGGAAGGCGCGTTTGGCAGTCCGGTCGAAGCGAAATTGCTGAAGTCGCCGCGCGCTTGCTTGTGCATGCGTTGCGGTGGCGTCCGATAGGTGGCCGCTATTGGGGTGCTTGGGTCCTAGTTGACCGAGATGTGCAGGCGCATGACAATGCCGAGCATCTCTATAGGTACCTGGTCAAACGACACCCCGACATAAACGCTTGGTTTGCTCTGTCGAAGCGGTCAAGTGACTGGAGTCGGCTCAAAGCTGAGGGCTTCCGTCTGCTGGATTACGGTTCAGTGCGTCACAGGATCGCACTTCTGAACTGCAGCGAACTCGTGTCTGCGCAGGTTGATCACTACGTGGTCGCGCCGCTTCCGGAGCGACTTGGGCGTCACGCACGCTGGCAGTTCACCTTCTTACAGCACGGGGTGACCAAGGACGATCTCTCACGGTGGCTCAATGGCAAGCGAATAGACGTGTGCTTGGCATCTACTCCTGCCGAGGTTCAGTCGTTTGTGGGCCCGCTCACACCTTATGTTCTTACAACTCGTGAAGTAGCGCTGACAGGCATGCCGCGCCACGATCGTCTTGTCACACTGGCTGCTAGTGCACGGCTCGCTCAACGTAAGACGATTGTCTTTATGCCCACGTGGCGAAGGGGACTTATGGGCCAAACCATCGGTGCTTCGAACTTGCGCGAACTGCCAGACGAATTTTGGACCAGCGACTATTTCTTGCAATGGAGAGCGTTGATCACAGCGCCGGAGCTCAAGCAGTTGGCGGAGTCATATGATCTATCACTCTTGGTAGTACCACACCCCAACTTGGAGCCATATATTCGATCAGGGGCATTTGGTGAAGACGTTAGAGTCGTGGGAATTGGTGAATCAGATTTCCAAGCCACTGTAGCTTCCGCCGCAGTGGTGATCACAGACTATTCAAGCAATGCCTTTGAAGCCGCGATTGCCGATCGGCCTGTGGTGTACTTCCAGTTTGATCGCGAGGAGTTTTTTGCTGGCAGCCATGTTTATAGACGTGGCTATTTTGACTATGAGTCCGATGGCTACGGCGAAGTGGCGCTTGACATAGACTCCGCCGTCGCTGCCATTGTCGCGGTCGCCGAGAACGGGTTTGAGGTTGCGGACGAATACAGGAGGCGGGCGGCAGAAGCGTTCGCCGTTTGCCGAGACGGAAATGCGTGCGAGCGTGTCGTGAGAGCAATCTCTGGCCCAGAGGTCACTTTTGACATGTGAGTTGTAGGAAGTGCGCGAGCCGCGGCGAGCGTTTATGCGTCGACGGATGCTATCGGCCAATATGACGCACTTTGCGGTTGGTTCTGCGGTCCAACTAGGTCCTAAGATGGTGGAGATGGGTCACCTTGCCAGCCTGTGAGGTGCGGCTCGTACCGTGAAATCCGGCTCGGCGGTCTTGGGCTAAGTGGCGACGAGCATGTTTGCCAATGAATGTGTTATCCGTTAGGACGATTCGGTAGAGCAGATGGTTCCTAGGTGTTTGTCACCAGATTGGCCGTTTTGGGTGGATGCCGTGGTCCACCGTGGCGTCAATAGGTTGGTCTACGACTCGGCTACCGCTTTGGACCGGGGTTTCGCGCGGCGCGCGGATGGGTGGGTTAGTCCAGTGCGGGTGGACGCGGGCGTTCTGCCCCGGCCGGGTGAGTCGCCGTCGTATCCGAGTGGGAAGCTCCCGACGGGCCGGGAGTACCGACCCGTGGCGCTGTCATGCGATCGTCTGCTGTGAGCCGGGGGAGCGAACATGGCGCTTCGACGTCGGTGGAGTCGTGCTGTCGCAACTTGTAAAATCAGGTGAAGTGGATGAGATTGGCGTGACCCACCGGAGCAGACGCGTCGGATATCGGCAAGGCAAACCACTTCTGCAGCGCTAAGACAAGGAATGCGTCTTGCCCCGTGCCGCTAGTGCTTTGAGGACCTTGCGCCGACGCTTGATAACCGCTCGCACCGACCGATAGGCTATTACCGATCCCGTCGCGAGGGCTGCGTGCCGTGGCTGCTTCCACTCGCGTAGCCATGACCCGAATGATGGACGGATGGCCCATAGGGTTCCTCTCGACGCACGTATGAAGTCGGGGCGGTCCGCGTCGGCAATACGGTCGGTTACGGGTGACGCCACGAGCCATAGGTGGCGGGAAACGGTCGAGTAGATGCGATCCACGACGAGTTTGGCCACATCGGGTCGATCTAGTCGAGCAAACAGGAGCCGATACTGAGCGTGAATGTCGAAGTGCTTGCGTGAGCTGGTGTTGAGGATTGATCCGATAGGTCGTTGGCGGTACACGTAGCCCAAATGGTCGAGCCATGAGATGTGACGCGCCACCGCGAGCATGACAAAGGTCCATGGAATGTCCTCGTACGAGCCCGAGGGGAAGTCGATATCCACGCGCGCCAACGCGTCGCGGCTGAATGCCTTGCCGGGCGCGATCGCGAGGGCGTTCAGGACTTCAGGAAACGTTGCTGCGGTGAACTGTTGCGGTGCATCACGGAAGCGCTGACGGTTCTTGGAATGCTTGCGACGCCCGGACGGGTACTGCCTGACATGATCGAAGATAAGGATGTCAACCGGACGCTTGGAGAGCTCAGCCGCGACGGCGGCGAGGGTTCCCTCAGTGAACGTGTCATCAGAGTCGAGAAACAGCACGTAGCCGCCTCGGGCGTGCTCGACGCCAGTATTGCGTGCGGCACCGAGCCCGCGATTCATACCGTGGTCGATGATGCGGATGCGCGCGTCGGTCTCCGCGACTCGCCGCACGTGATCCATTGACGCGTCGTCGCCGTGGTCGTCGACGACCACGGCCTCCCAGTCGGCGAAATCCTGTTTGAGAAGCGAGTCGAGGCACTCTTCAATAAATGCCTCGACATTGAAGACCGGTATGACGACCGACAGAGTGGGAGGTGGTGGATTCATTCTTCAGTCCGGGTAGTTCACTAGAGCATGGTCCACAGCGCTTTTTCCAGGACCCACGACGATGAGTGTCGACAGCGGGTAGTGTTCCATCGGCTCGTCGCACTCCCGATCTACTCGGTTGGAGGTGGGCAAGGTAACCGGGTACAGTCTGGTGGCGAAGCCGCAAGTGAGAATGCTGACCGTCACTGGTCAATCGTGACACAGACCGGACGCGTGACTGGCGTGGCGGTGATCGGCATCGCGTAAAGGCCCTCGTGGTGGGTGACTACGTGGTCGCGATGCGTGCGGCGATTGTCGCCTTCGCCGCATCGAGCCAGCGGGTCATCGATGCCCCTGGCGTCACATCGCCGAAGTAGTACCTGACCAGCTCGGACCGTCGCGCAATCCGCTCCGGATCGTCCGCGGCGGCGAGGTGCGCGATGATATCGGCGGCGCCAGCCGCCGGCACCCCCACGAGTGTGCTGGCGATACCATCCTCGTCGACACTCGCCTGTGGGTTCGCAGGCAGGGTGAGCACGATGGGCTTTCCGGTTGCGAGCCAGTCAAACGCCACAGCCGAGATGTCCGCGATACATGCATCGGCAGCGTCGAGTTGCCAACCAAATGTGCTGGCAGCGTCCACGATGTGTTTCGCCGAAGCGTCGGCCCGGTTCGCCTGCTCGAGGAGCGCCACGATCTGTCCGTGCTTGCGGCGATAGGACGGATCCGCAATGCCTGTGCGTGGATGCGGACGGTAGATGACCCGGTGGGCACCGGTCGCGACTAGCCTGGTCAGCATCGCGGGCGCATGGCTCACGAGCGACGAGTAGGTCATTGAAGGCCGGTCGCCTTCCCAGGTCGGCGCGTAGAGCACCACGGTGCGGTCATCGTCGGGAAGGCTTACCGGCGGCGCGACGTGGACGTCCACTTGCGGCCTGCCAATCTCGCGGGTGCGGGAGTCGACATCGTAGCCAATGAGCTTGCCCCGGAGGCGGTCGCGAGCGGCGTCGCCTGCGATGAACGTGTAGTCGTAGGCCTTGAGTTGGTTCGAGGCCATGTAGTCCTTTTCAGACTCGCCGTGGCTGAGGAAGACGTGGGCGGGCTCGCGGAAGCGCATCATCTGAAAGTTGCGGGTGTTCTGGTTGAGGTAGAACACGGCGCCGATGTTTTGGCGCGACATGAACTCCTCGACGTCGGCGATGTATGGCAAGAAATGCACGGGTAGCGGGCTTGATTCGCTCAGATGCAGTGCCGACTGTACGTTGCGTGTAACGATGGCAACTGGGTGCGTCTCGGTCAGCCGACGCAACGGCTCATACCACTGCTCAAGCTGGTACATGTTGACGAGGCCGTCAGCGTAGTGCACCACAGCCGAGTACCGCTGGTCCTCGAGCGACCCCCGGCTCTCCTCAAAACGAACCCAACGTGCTTGCGCCTTGCGGCCTTCGAGTGCACGCCTGAGAACTGACGCGGCGGCAGCGGCTTCGCGGAACAGGTTCATCGGGGCTCCAGGTGGTCGCGGGGAGCGTCAATTCTACGGCCAGCGCAGATCTCGGAAGGTGTCACGCACCGACGCGTCCGCGAATGCGAGGTCAGTGCCGCGCGGGCAGGGTCCCATGGCGATCCTTGCTATCCTCAACTGCACGTAGCCCAGGGCGGGCTCCCGGTGCGAAGACACAACGAACGGAGTTGCCGTGTCGAAGATCAGGGTGCTGCTGTTGACGAACAGGGATTCTGACAACGTCGGGGACCAGATCATCGAGGCTACGGTCATCAGCCTGATCAAGGGCGTCTTTGCGAACCTGGGGGTCGCGGCCGATGGGTTCGAGATCTCGAGTAGGGCGGCCGGGATTATCTCGAGGGCCTACATGCGCACCCGCGATGAGGCCCTCCTCGAGAGCGCGAGGAAGTCGATCTCGGAGGCAGATGTCATCGTCTTTGGCGGTGCGCCCCTGTTCAACTACGCGTATCAAGACTTCTACTTGAGGACGATCATCACGCTCGAGTTGGCGCAGGAGTACAACGTGCCCGTGATCTTCTCGAGCATCGGCGTAGAGCCCTTCAACGCGGAGAACCCCAAGTCGATGCGATTGAAGGAGGCGCTTGCCCTCCCTGTGGTGCGCCAGATCACCACGCGAGACGACTTTGACTCGCTCCAGAAGTACGTCGAGGGCACCGACACCGTGATCGCGCACGTGTCCGACCCCGCAGTCTTTGCAGACATCGTGTTTGACAAGCACCCGGTGAAGGCGCCGCCCAAGCCGGCTCCGAGCTTCGCTTACCGAGTCAAGCGCCGCCTCAAGCGGATCGCCCGTCAAGTGCTGCGGCGCTCCACGCCGGCGAAGGTGGCCAGCGTTCCGTCCCAGCCCGTGGCCACGGCCGTACCCGCCCGCAAGCGGGTTGGCCTCGTCGTAACGCGAGCCGGAATCTTCAAGGCAAACGGCATCGAGTTTAACGAGGCTGCGCAGCGCACCTTCTGGCTCGAGGTTGCTGCCCTCCTTGAGGAGCGCGGCTACGACTATCGGTTCTTCACCACGGGGCACTTTTCCGATGAGGTCTTCCTCGAGGCGATGGTCCGCGAGAGTGGCCTGCCGGCCAACAAGGCCGCGATTACCATCAATTCTCCCGAAGAACTGGTGGCCGAGCTTAAGGCCTGTGCCGGCGTCATCGCCTACCGGCTGCACGCGAGCATCACGTCCTTCGCCTACGAGATCCCATCGGTGGGGTTGTCGTGGAACTTCAAGGTGCCGTACTTCTACGAGTCGGTAGGGCACGGCGACCGTGCTCTCGACCACACCCACTGGAACGCCGCAGAGGTGGTTGACGCGCTCGAGAAGGCGATGGGCGAGGGTGTGCACAAGGACGAGGCCTTCCTGATGAGCGTCTACGACACACTGTTCACGGGCCTCAAGGCCATCGTCGCGCCAAAGAGTGAACGGAAGCCGTTCACCTACGCTGAGCTCCAGACGAACCTGCCGCGCTACGGGGGCACGAGCCTTGCGCTTTACCGCGAGAAGATGCGCCGCAAGCTTCGCAGGACATACGAGGAGTACCAGAAGCACTACACGTACGTCATGGACAACGAGGCGCGCAAGCAGTCGACCGCGCAGTGAGTGGTGCGGTAGGTGGCAAGCAGAAACGTAGACGGAGTGGCGATGTCGAAGATCAGGGTGCTGTTGCTGACGAACAGGGACTCTGACAACGTCGGAGACCAGATCATCGAGGCCACCGTCATAAGCCTCATCGAAGCCGCGTTCGCCAACTTGGGTGTTCCGCGTGAGGACTTCGAGATTACGAGCCGTGCCGCGGGCATCATCTCGAGGGCCTACATGCGATCCAAGGACCCCTCCCTCTTAGAGGGTGCGCGCAAGGAAATCTCTGCAGCGGATGTCGTCGTGTTTGGCGGTGCACCCCTCTTCAACTACACCTACCAGAACTTCTACCGGCGCACCATCACCACCGTTGAGCTCGCGCACGAGTACAACGTGCCCGTCCTCTTCTCGAGCATTGGCGTGGAGCCGTTCAACCCGAGCAATCCCAAGTCGGTGGCGCTGAAGAAGGCGCTCGCACTTCCCGTGGTGCGCCAGATTACGACTCGCGATGACTATGAATCACTTGCGAAGTACGTTGAGGGCACCGACACACCCATAGCCCACGTCTCGGACCCCGCAGTCTTCTCAGACCTCGTCTTTGGTCGCTCCACGGCCGCGAAACCACGTGGCGCGGCGAAGCACAAGCGCATCGGGCTCGTCGTGACACGGGCGGAGATCTTCAAAGACAACGGCATCGAGTTCACTCATGACGACCAACAGGAGTTCTGGCGCGACACGATCGCTGAACTCACCAAGCGTGGCTATGACTATAAGTTGTTCACCACGGGCCACTTCACAGACGAAGAGTTCCTGGAGTCGTTCATCAAGGAGCATGGCATCCCGGCCAAGAAGGCCCGTCTGGTGGTGAATTCTCCAGAGGAGCTCATCGACGAGCTGGTCGCATGTGATGGGATCATCGCGTACCGGCTGCACGCGAGTATCACGTCGTTCGCTTACGAGATCCCGTCGGTGGGCTTGTCGTGGAACTTCAAGGTGCCGTACTTCTACGAGTCGGTAGGGTACGGCGAGCGTGCGCTCGACCACACTCAGTGGACTGGCGTCGAGGCCGTTGACGCGATCGAGAAAGCTCTCCGTGCGGGTGTGCACAAGGATGAGGCCTTCTTGATGAGCGTCTACGAGACCCTCGTCTCCGGTTTGAAGGGGATCTTTGCGCCCATGAGCGAGCGTGAGGTCTACACCGCCGCGGAACTGCGAGCCCACATCCCGCCCTATCCAGGAACTACCCCCGCGATGTATAGGGAGAAGCTCGGCAACAAGTCTCGCCGCGCCAACGAGTACCACAAGCGCAAGGGCACACAGGTGGAACTGCCATCCACAGCTCTCCCACACCGGATCCTGCGGCGCGCAAAGCGCGAATGGAACCAGCGGTTCGGTCGAGGACGCGGGTAGTCTCAGCCACCGATCTGGTTGTGCTCAATGACATCGAAGAGCGCACGGCAGACGTAAAAGTCCTCGGCAGTTGTGATCTTGATGTTCGAGCGTGGCCCGTCGACCCGATAGATGGGGTGTCCATATCGCCGTAGCAGGGTGGCGGTGTCGATCGAGTCGTTGTCGCCCTCCGCGACCGCGCGGTCGTAGATCTCCATGGCGGTGCCGAGGGTAAGGCTTTGCGGTGCCTGGGCAATGTAGAGGTGCTCGCGCGACATGACCTCATCGATCGCGGCGCCCTGAGCAGAGACGATGGTTTCGTTCGCCTTTGTGGTGGTGATGGCGGCGCCCTGCTCACGAACCACGCGGATGTTCTCGGTGATGACCTCGGCGTTGATCAATGGGCGAACGCCGTCATGCAACAACACAACCGTGTCGCTGGGACAGTCACTCGCAATGGCACGGAGGGCCTTGTGGCGGGACTCCTGGCCCGTGGCTCCTCCGTCTACGATCCAGTGCACCTTCGTGAGGTTGAATCGTGCAACCATCTCGGCAAACTGATCGCGCCAGCTGGGGAGTATCGAGACCGCTACTCGGTCGATCTGTGGGTGATGTTGAAAGTGGTAGATGGTGTGGACGATGAGCGGGGTGCCGTGCACCTGAAGGAACTGCTTGGGTAGGGTTCCGGACGCCATGCGCGCGCCGATCCCGCCCGCGAATATTGCCGCGATGTTCATAGGCCTTCATCCTCCTGCTCGTCCTCATCGCCACGCGGGCCATCCTCCCCGCCGTTCACCTTGGGGCGCTGCGGCGTGTTGAGCGGATGGCTGAGGATGAGCTGATCGATCACCCGGTCGGCAGCCCCAGTGTCCACGATGTCAAAGTTCTCGTCGCGGAAGCGGGCAACCTTGTCGATGTCGTAGTCCTGGTTCGCGAGTGCTTCAAGCACCTCATCGAACGTCTCACACACACGGCCAGGGGCCGTTTCGTCGAAGTCCCGATGGAAGCCGCGCGTGGCAGCATAGTTGACCTTGTCGGGCGCGAAGAAGAGCATCGGACGGTCAAGCAGTGAGTACTCGTAGATGATGGACGAGTAGTCCGTGATGAGCACATCAGTGACGTGCAGCAGTTCCAGCCCCTTGGGGTAGTGGCTGAAGTCGAAGAATCGGTCTGCATACTGTGTGGGGATCGGCACCTTGCTGGCGACGAAGTGGTGCATGCGGAACAGCACGACGGTGTCCGGCCCACACGTTTGGTACAGCGCGTCAAAGTCAATCAGGCTGTAGTCGTAGTACGCCGTGGTGATGGATCTTCCCCGGAAGGTTGGTGCGAACAGGATGATTCGCTTGCCCACGAGCTCCGGATACTCGCCGTAGAAGTCTTCGGTGAACGCGTTGGCACGCTCCGCATCAAGGAACCAGTCAACGCGTGGAAGCCCCGTGGGGATGACCGCCTCCGGCTCGATACCGAACGCCTCGGCGTACACGGGAACGAGATGCTGAGACCCGGTGATCGCATACGTGTAGTAGCGGTGTGAGTTGCGGAGCATCGGGGAACCGGCTTGCCCAAAGCGGCTGAAACCCACTGACTTGAACCCGCTGCCGGCATGCCACAGTTGGATGACGGTGGTGCGTTCATGGACGTCGATGACGCTGAGGATTGAGAAGTAGTCGTCAAGCAAGATCGTCTCGCTGGTGGCGAGCAAGTACAACAAGCGCACCGTGGAGCGGCGACCACTCGTGGCCGGCAACCTGAACGAGTAGCGGAAGGTGAACTTCTTGTCGAGGCCCCTCTCGACCAGCCGTTCATGGACGCGCAGCAGGTTGCCCTCCATGGTGGCGCGCTGCTCGGACGCAAAGAGAATCTGCCCGGATCGAGGTCCGATCACGCGAGAGAAGAATCCGTGGATCCATTGCGCGTAGCGCCGCTTTGCCGCAGTTCCGTAGAGCCTGCGCTTGGCGCGGCGCAACGGATGACGCCAACTGATGCGACCCGGTGCCCTCGTGTACTGATAGGTGCGCATCAGGAACTCGAGCTGGACGTCACTCTCCGCGATGCCATAAGAGACGGTGTACGCGCCGTTGTTGTTGCTGTACAGGAACACTCGCGAGGCGTCGTCGAGCGACGCAAGGCGGCCCGAGTCAATGGTCGCTATCGCGCCCACCCCATCCTCGCTCGTTGCTCGGATGCGCCATGTCCCGTTGGGGATCTCGCGCCTGTCACTGAACGTGGTCACGTTCATCGTGAGGTCAAAAATGCCGCTCTCCGCCTCGGTGGCGGTGATGGGGAAGTCCCTCGTGGAGTCGACCAGTGCAAAGGCGAGTGAGCCGTAGTCGCCGGCCGCAGCGTCGGGCATGGGGGTCACCGCCACACGAATGGTGAGCAACACGCGCTCCCAGGTGAGGGTAAGTACCTCGAGGGCGAACGTTGGTGATGGCGCGGCGGGCGGCTCTACGGGAGGCATCACGATGTGCTCCCCAGACTCGTCACCTGTTCCTCGTGCCACGCGAGCGTGTGGTCAATGCCAGCGTGCAGCCCCACAAAGGGCGTCCATCCCAGGCCCCGCAACCGGGAGTCATCCAGGCCCAGGCCCTTGACGGCATTGAAGCGAGTGGTGTCAACACCTTCGCGGAAGCGCACGCCAAGACCGTAGTGAGGCCGTGCTTGTGTGAAGGCCTGGGCTAGTTCGCGGATGCTGACGAAGCCCTCGCTGTCGGAGATGTTGTAGGCGGTGTCGGACCCAAGGAGGATGGCGTAGAACATTCCGAGGATCGCGTCCGCCACGTAGGTATATGTGCGCACCGAGCTGCCGTCGCTGTTCAAGGTGATGTCACGCCGGGCGATGATGTCGGCGGCGAAGTCGGCCTGCACGCGTCCATCATCGAGTGCCATGCCCGGGCCAAAGATGTGCCCAAAGCGCGCGATCGTCACGGGTACCCCGTACTGCGCGTGGTAGCTGATGGCGATTGTCTCGGCCGCTCGCTTGCCTTCGGTGTAGCACGACCGCGGGTTCAGGATGTCGACTGCTCCGTAGGAATCCTCCGCAACAAGGTTGCCATCCAGTGGCTGCTGGCCGTAGACCTCTGCGGATGACATGAGCACAAACCGGGCGTTGCCGCTGGCCACGCAGAGGTCGAGCACGTTGAAGGCGCCGTCCACGTTCGTGCGGATCGTGTCCACCGGGCTGGCTACGTGGAGGGAGGGCCGGGCGGGTGATGCGCCGTGGATCACCAGATCGACCGTCGCCTTGATGGCGATCCGCTCGCGAACATCCCCGCCAATGAGGGTGAAGTCGGGTCGCGTGGGATCGATCGCTAGGCGGCTCCGGGCCTTGTCGACGTCTCGCACCAGGCCAAGCACGGTGATCCCCAGGTCATGAGCGTCATTGAGAGCCAGCAGCGTGTAGATGGCGTAGGCGGGGATCATGCCGGCTGCGCCGGTCACCAGAACCGTCTTGCCGGCAAGCTCCGCCCAGGGCAGATCAGCAGCGATGATGCCTAGGCAGTCACCTTGGATGACCGTGCTCGTCGCGGAGGCGCTACCGGTCCCATCGTCTTGGGGCATGGTCAGGATCGATCCCATCTATGGATGAAGACCTATCGTACCCAACCGCGTGCCACTGGCCGGATGGCTGCTTGTGTAACGGCAAGGTAACAGTTTTGTTCGAATCGTTTACAAAACTTGCGGAACGTTTGTTCGTAACCTTTACTAACAAACATGACTACGGAGTCGGTGCGGCCGGTGGCCGCCGATGGTGCCGAAGAAGGCGCCCAGCGGCGCAGCGTGAACACGCGCGCATGGGCCGCTGCCGTACGTCCCGGAGCCCGTGTTCTTCCCGAGAACGCCCGTGCGCACAACCGCGCCCTTGTGCTTCAGTCCCTGTACCGCGCCGCGGGCCTCAGCCGTGCGGACCTCGCCCGCGAGGTGGGCCTCACGCGCGTGACCATCAGCGACCTCGTTGCGGACCTCATTGCCCAGGACCTCGTCATCGAGCTTGGTGTGCGCAACGACGCCCGGCCCGGCAAGCCGGCAACGCTCCTCGACATCAACCGCACGGGCTTCGCAATCGTGGGCCTCGACCTCAGCTACGACTCGGTCTTCCGCGGCACGCTCATGGACCTCGATGGCACCGTGCTGCAGCGCGAGCAGATTGACGTCTCCGGCGTGGTGGGGGACGCCGCCGTCGACGCGGTGACCGAACTCCTTGACCGCCTCGTGGAGCGCGCCACCGTGCCAGTGCTCGGTGTGGGCGTTGGTTCTCCTGGCGTCGTCGACGCAAACGGCGTGGTGCTGTCTGCCACCAACTTCGATTGGAAGGGCGTGCGCCTCCAGGAGCGCCTCGCCGCCCACTCCGGCCTGCACGTGCAGGTGGCGAACGACGCGAATGTCGCCGCCCTCGCCGAGCGCACCTTTGGCGGTGGCGCAGACGACATGATCCTCGTGCGCGCTGGCCGCGGTGTTGGTTCCGGTGTGGTGATCGCCGGCAGCGTGGTCCAGGGTGCGCGCTCTGCGGCAGGCGAGATTGGCCACGTGGTCGTGGGAACCGACGGCGGCGCACCGTGCGCGTGCGGCAAGGAGGGATGCCTCGAGACGTGGCTCGCCATCCCGCGCCTGCAGGCACGCATCGAACAGGCCGACGCTGACCCGGCTAAGGATGCCGTCCTCGCCGAGGCGGGGGAGCGGCTGGGCATCGCGCTCGCCCCCGTGGTCGGCGCACTCAATCTTGGCGAGGTCGTCCTGTCCGGCCCGCTCGATCTTCTCGGAGGCACGCTGCTCGACAGCACCGCCGAGACGCTCCGCAACCGCACGATCGCCGAGTTCCACGGCGATCTGACGTTGCGGATGACCACGCTCGGTCGCGACATTGTCGTGTTGGGCGCCGCGGTCATGGTCCTCACCGGCCAGCTGGGGATCTCATGATTCCCCGCACAGGACGTGGCCGCGCGGGTCACGCACCTCACTCAAAGGAAAAGGAACAAGGAATGAAGAAGACGATGGTTGGCATCGCGGCCTTCGCGACTGCCGGTGCCCTCGTTCTCGCCGGATGCTCGTCGTCCGACGACAACACCACGAGCCCCGCCCCGTCCGCGACGGGCGGCGCATCCGCCGAGGGTCAGAACATCACGCTCTGGCTCATGGGCGGTGACACCCCGGACGCCCTGCGCGACTACTTGAAGACGGAGTACGCAGCAGCGACCGGGGGCACCCTTACTATCGAGGAGCAGGACTGGGGCGACGCCCTGAGCAAGCTGACCACATCCCTGCCCGATAGCGAGAATACTCCGGACGTCACGGAGATCGGCAACACCTGGTCGCCCACGTTCACCACTGTGGGTGCCTTCTCCGACATCTCCGACATGTACGAGGAGCTCGGCGGCGCCTCGCTGCTGAAGTCCTTCGTGGACGTCGGCATCGTGGACGGCAAGAACTACGCGCTTCCGTACTACTTCGGTTCGCGCTACAACTTCTACCGCAAGGACGTCTACGAGGCTGCGGGCGTGTCGGTTCCCACGACGCTCCAGGAGTTCTCTGACGTCACCAAGAAGCTCACCACGTCCGACATGTCGGGCTTCTACATCGGTGGCTCCGACTGGCGCAACGGCATCTCGTGGATCTTCGCCAACGGCGGCGACCTTGCCAAGCAGGGCGACGACGGCAAGTGGGTCTCCACGCTGTCCGACCCCAACTCCATCAAGGGTCTGCAGATGCTCCAGGACCTGTACAAGAACTCGTCTCACGCCCCCGTGGGTGAGTTCGACTCCACGCCGTGGGTCAACATCAACGACAACGAGTCCACGGGCAAGCCTGAGGCGGCGACCATCATCGCACCAGGTTGGGCGCACTGGTCCATCGGCGACGCCGCCGAGAACGACAACGGTGACCCCATCAACGTGTGGAACGACGAGAAGAACGGCGTGTTCGTTCTGCCCGGTGTTGACGGTGGCGTTGCCCCCGTGTTCGCCGGTGGTTCCAACATCGCGATCTCCGCTGCCTCCAAGAACCAGGAGGGTGCTCGCGAGCTCATGAAGATCATCTTCTCGGCCGACTTCCAGAACATGCTCGGTCAGAACGGTCTTGGGCCTGCGAACCTCGACTACGCGAGCTCGCTCGGTGACGACCAGTTCGCCGAGGCGCTGCGCACCTCCGCTGCCGGCTCCAAGCTGACGCCTGCTGCTCCCGGTTGGGCCGCAGTCGAGGGCTCTGGTCTGCTCGAGGAGTTCTTCGGCAAGGTCAACGCGGGCGGCGACATCCCCGCCCTGGCCGCCGAGTACGACGGGAAGATCTCCGCTCTTCTCAACGGCTGATCCAGCCTGAACCTCACGGGTCGGGCCGCGGCAATCCCGCGGCCCGACCTGTGAGAAGCACACCCCACCACACGTTACGAAGGAGGTCGCCATGAGCGTCGCCACCAGCCGCCACACTGCGGCCACCGTTACACCCCGGCGCAAGCGTCGGCCAGTGCTCCCCTACTGGCTGCTTATCCCCGCCATTGCCATCCTGATCGTCGGCACGGGTTATCCCACCGCATGGCAACTGTTCAACTCGTTCCGCGAATACGGCCTTGCCCAGCAGTTCGGCAAGCCAGCGCCGTGGGTGTGGTTCGACAACTACAAGGAGCTGCTGGGCGATTCCCAGTTCTGGGCCGTGGTGCTGCGCTCCCTCGTGTTTTGCGGCGTGACCGCCGCCGTCACCCTCATCATTGGCCTTGGCATCGCGCTGCTCATGGCGGCCGTTGGCCGCACCGTGCGCATCATTCTGCAGATCTCCATGCTGCTGGCCTGGGCCATGCCCGTGGTGGCATCCATGACCGTGTGGACGTGGCTCTTCGACCGCCGCCGTGGCGTCATCAACTATGTCCTCGACATGATCCCCGGCGTGGACATGTACCGCTTCAACTGGCTTGCCGAGCCGCTGACGTTCTTCTTTGTCGCCTCGGTCATCGTCACCTGGATGTCGGTTCCGTTCGTTGCCTTCTCGCTCTACGCAGGGCTGACGCAGGTGCCCGAGGAGGTGCTTGAGGCAACCGACCTCGACGGCGCCTCACGCACCCAGCGCCTGCGCCTCGTGATCCTGCCCATCATTCGCCCGGTCATGTCGATCGTCTTGCTGCTGCAGATCATCTGGGACCTGCGGGTCTTCACACAGATCACGATCCTGCAAGATGCGGGATCCTCGGCCACGGAGTTTGACCTCCTCGGTACGTACATCTACAAGCTCGGCACCGGCTCGCAGCACTTTGGCACGGCCGCCGCGGCGTCGGTCATCGTGCTCATCATCACGCTCATCGTGTCCGGTGGGTACGTCTGGCGCATCATGAAGGAGGACTCCAAGTGAACCGGCGTCGTGGCCGTCGCATCGGCCTGTCGATCCTGGGCGTGGTCTTGGCCCTCATCTGGGTCTTCCCCGTCTACTGGATGATCAACTCATCCTTCCTGTCCAACCGCACCCTGCAGAGGTTCACGCCCACGTGGCTGCCGTTCGGTGGCTCTATGCGCAACTTCAAGGCGGTGCTCGCCGACGGCAGCTTCTTCAATGCGCTCGGCATGAGCATTGCGGTTGCCGCGGTCACCGTGGTGTTCGCAGTGTTGTTCGCGTTCCTCGCGGCGATCGCCATCTCGCGGTTCCGCTTCCGTGGACGCGCGTCGTTCGTGCTCGCCGTGCTGCTCATCCAGATGCTTCCCGCCGAGGCGCTGTTCATTGCGCAGTACAAGATGATCGCGTCGGTGAATCTGCTCAACACCGTCATCGGTATCAGCATCATCTACGTGGCCGCGGTGGTGCCCTTCACCGTATGGATGCTGCGCGGCTTCGTCGCCGGCGTGCCCGCGGAGCTTGAGGAGGCGGCCATGGTGGACGGCCTGAGCCGCTCGCGCGCCTTCTTCAAGATCACCTTCCCGCTGCTCATGCCGGGCCTCGTAGCGTCGTCCATCTACGCCTTCTTGCAGGCGTGGAATGAGTTCACGGTGGCGCTGGTGTTGCTGACCAAGGACGAGAGCCAGACGCTGCCGTTGTGGCTGCGCGGCTTCATCCAGGCCTCCGCCACTCGCGAGACCGACTGGGGCCAGGTGATGGCCGCCTCGACCCTCGTTGCGGTTCCCGTGATCATCTTCTTCATGTTCGTTCAGGGCCGTATCAGCTCCGGGCTTGTAAGTGGGGCGGTCAAGGGATGATGCTGCCGTTGCTGCTGCCCGGCTTCGAGGGCACGCAGCTGCCGTCGTGGCTGGATCGGCGCCTTCGGGAGGGCCTGGGAGGGGTGTGCCTCTTCGGCATGAACATCACGTCCCGCTCGCAACTCGAGGAACTCACCGGCGCCATCTACGCGGCAAATCCGCACGCGGTCATCGCGATCGACGAGGAGGGCGGAGACGTCACGCGCCTGTATCAGGCGCAAGGCTCGCCCTTCCCCGGCAACGCGGTGCTTGGTCGCCTGGCCGACGCTGCGCTCACCGAGCGCGTTGGCGCACAGGTGGGCTGGGAGCTGCGGGCGGCCGGCGTGGGCCTGGCGCTCGCCCCCGATGCGGACGTCAACTCCAATCCCCTCAATCCGGTGATCGGCGTGCGCAGCTTTGGCACGGACCCGGCGAAGGTTGGCGAGCATGTGGGCGCCTGGACGCGGGGCATCGAGGCCACGGGAGTGGCGTCGTGCGCCAAGCACTTCCCCGGGCACGGCGATACGGCGGCGGATTCCCACCACGCACTTCCCGTCATCGAGGTCAGCGAAGAGGTGCTTCGCGAGCGTGAGCTGGAGCCCTTCCGTGCCGCCATCGCCGCCGGCGCACGCACAATCATGACGAGCCACATCGTGGTGAAGGCGCTCGACCCCACGCAGCCCGCCACCTTCTCACGGCGCATCCTCACGGGTTTGCTGCGCGATGAACTGGGGTTCGAGGGCGTCATCGTGACGGACGCGCTGGACATGGCGGGCGCGAGCGCGGATCGCGGAATTCCCGCCGCCGCAGTTGCCGCAGTTGCCGCTGGCGCGGACCTGCTGTGCATCGGCACGCGCACCACGGACGAGCAGGTGGCGCAGATTGTCGATGCTTTGGACGCGGCCGTCTCCTCCGGCACTCTCCCTTCCGACGTCGTCGAGACGGCCGCGGTCCGCGTGCGTTCGCTGGGGCAGCAGCTTGCGGCTCAGCGCCGCGAGGTCGCCATCCCGCGTGGACTGGTGCTGGGCGAAGTGCCGGGGTTGACGCTTGACCAGGTGCGGAGCGCCTTCGCGGTGTCCCCAGCGGCCCGCGACCTGCTGGCGCGCTCGGCCAACCGTGCGCTGGCGTGGGTGCGGATCGATTCCGCGCCCAACATGGCCGTGGGCGAGTCCCCATGGGGCCCGTTCGCTGCTGGAGTGTCGCCCGCGGACGCCGACGCCGTTGGCGCCGATACGCTGTGCGTGGTGGTGGGCAAGGACCTTCACCGCCTGCCGCATGCGGCGCCCACGATCGCCGCGCTCCGTGAACGGACCGACGTGCTGGTGGTTGACATGGGGTGGCCGGAGCCCTCTCTTGAC